>Ga0265299_10003939_pt1 | contig 14264 bp, 12 predicted proteins | sample AusTroGonzalo_MG_4_FD_193485 | JGI IMG/M metagenome (GOLD analysis project Ga0265299, IMG submission 193485) | Bovine rumen microbial communities from tropical cattle in Woodstock, Queensland, Australia - Gonzalo_02 | ecosystem: Host-associated > Mammals > Digestive system > Stomach > Rumen ...
ATCATCTACGAGGGCAAGCACACCTCCATGGCTTCGTTCCCGGGGATGTTCGAGCACACGATCCTGATCTCCGGACTGTCCAAGACCTTCGCCATGACCGGATGGAGGCTCGGCTGGGCCATCGCCCCCGAGGAGGACATCAAGAACATCAACAAGCTCCAGGGGCACTCCATATCATGCTGCACCTCCTTCGTGCAGAAGGCGGCCGTAGAGGCGCTCACCGGACCCCAGGACTCCAAGTTCAACATGGTCAGGGAATTCAAGAAAAGGCGCGATCTGGCACTTGATCTCATCAGGGACATCCCGGGCTTCGAGTGCAACACGCCCGACGGGGCATTCTACCTGTTCCCCAAGTACAACAAGGACATCCCGTCCGCCAAGCTCGCCGAGATTCTCCTGAAGGAGGGCCATGTGGCGGTCACCCCCGGAACGGCGTTCGGTCCCTGCGGAGAGGGCTTCTTCAGGATATCCTATGCCACGTCGGAGGACCAGATCCGCGAGGGAATCTCGAGGATAAAGAGCACCTTCGCCCGCCTCTGAACGGTATACTTCCGCAATCCTGTCAGGCAGCGTGCACACAACTGCGCGCGTGCCTGCGACTTTATTTTATAGGACCGTCAGGTTACCCAAACAATGTCGCTTATGCGATGAGGGATTAATCTTGAGTAGAACGTTGTTTACAGTCGGCCCCGTGCATGTAGAGGCCGCCACACTCCAGGCCATGACAAAACCTATGATAACACACCGCTGCAAGGAGTACAAGGAGCTCCACGCGGGCATCGTCGAGAAGATCCAGAAGGCTCTCGGCACGGATATGGACGTATTCCTGGTCGGCGGTTCCGCCACGGTCATGCTCGAAGCGGCCATCAGGAACGGAGTGAACAAGAACTCCCTCGGATTGACGAACGGATCCTTCGGTAACAGGTCCATCGAGCTCGGGGAGCTCAACGGAAAGAACGTCACCAAGGTCGAGGTCCCCTGGGGCAAGGCGATCAAGCCCGAGCACATCGCAGGGAAGGTAACGAAGGACATCGAGGCCGTCCACTGGGTCAGCAACGAGTCCTCCACCGGTGTTTTCAGCGACTCGCTGGCATTGACGAAGGAGATCAGGTCCCAGAACCCCGACGCGCTCACGATGATCGACGCGGTCACATCCGCATTCGCAATGGACCTCAAGGTCAAGGATCTGGACGCCGACTCCATAGTGTTCGGTACGCAGAAGGCCCTCGCACTCCCTCCGGGATTGGCCATCATGCTCTGCTCCGAGAGGCTCTTGGACAAGGCCAAGACCGTCCCCAACCGCGGATTCTACGGGGATCTGCTCAAGATCAAGAAACAGGCCGATGTGAACTACGCATTGACCACGCCGCCCGTGTCCCTCCTCTACGCATTGGACTACCAGCTCGACAGGGCCCTGGCAGAGGGAATGCAGGCGAGATACAGAAGGCACCAGGAGATGGCCGACATGGTCAGGAACTGGGCCGACAAGAAGCTGCACGGAGTCTTCCCCGAGGTCGGATACCAGTCCAACTCGATCGGTGTCCTCAACAAGGGAGACATGGACTTCGATGCGTTCAACTCCAAGTTGAAGTCGAAGGGATACGAGATCTCCAACGGCTACGGCGATGTGAAGGAGAAGACTTTCAGGATCGGGCACATGGGAGACACGACGCCCGCTATGATCAAGGAACTGCTGTCCGCAATGGACGAGATATTGGAGGAATGAAGATGACGACCAAGATTCTGGTGTCGGACCCCCTGGACTCAGAGGGTCTGGAGATACTCAAGAAGTCCGGCTTCCCCGTCGATGAGGTATCCGGTCTGACCGAGGACGAGCTTTGCGCGAAGATAGGCGACTATGATGCACTCATCATCAGGTCGGGAACCAAGGTGACCAAGAAGGTCATCGACGCAGGCAAGAAGCTTCGCGTCATCGGCCGTGCGGGAGTCGGTGTGGACAACATCGACGTGCCCTATGCTACCGACAAGGGAATCCTCGTCATGAACACCCCTCAGGCCAACATCCTCTCCGCCGCGGAGCACTCCTGCGCGATGCTCATGGCTGTCGCAAGGAACATCCCCTTCGCCCACGAGTCCATGCACAAGGGCGAGTGGAAGAGGTCCAAGTACACCGGAGTGGAGCTCAACGGCAAGGTCCTGGGTATCATCGGAGTCGGACGCGTCGGAGGCGAGGTCGCCAAGCGCATGAAGGCATTCAACATGACCCTGGTCGGATACGACCCGTTCCTGCCCAAGGAGGTCGCTGACTCCCTAGGAGTCAAGCTCACCACCCTCGAGGAGGTCATCACCACCGCCGACTTCATGACGATCCACACACCTCTCCTGCCCGAGACCAGGAACATGATCTCCATGCCCCAGTTCAAGATGATGAAGCCCAACGCGAGGATAGCTAACGTCGCCCGCGGAGGAATCGTCAACGAGGACGATCTGTACACGGCACTGAAGGAGAAGATCATCGCAGGCGCTGCATTCGACGTATGGTGCAACGAGCCCCTGACCGACGACGAGAAGAAGCTTCTGGAGCTGGACAACCTCGTCACCACCCCCCACCTCGGGGCCTCCACCGTCGAGGCCCAGGAGAGGGTCGCGGTCGAGGTCGCCGAGCACGCCGTCATGTACCTCAGGGACGGCATCGTATCCAACGCCATCAATGCGCCCCGCGGATCCCTGGACAGGGAGACCGAGCCCTACGTGCCCCTCGTCAAGAGCATGGGCTCGATCGTCCAGCAGATCGTCGGAAACCACCCTCTCAACAAGCTCGAGATCTCCTACTGCGGAGAGCTCGCCCAGAAGCAGACAAAGATGCTCACGGTCACCACCGTCATCGGTTACCTCGAGGGCATCATCGGCGCGGCCAACATGATCAACGCCATACCCCTCGCCAAATCCAAGGGAATCGAGATCTTCGAGTCGAGCAACGACAACGCCAAGGATTACGCCAGCTACGTCGAGATGAAGTTCACCTACAACGGCAACACCCGCTCCATCAAGGGAACCGTCATCGGAGGATCCCCCAGGCTCCTCAGCATCGACGGCTACTCCACCGAGATAACCCTCTCGGACAAGATGGTCGTCCTCAGATACAAGGACACCCCCGGAGTCATCGGAAAGGTAGGCAACGCGATCGGAGAGGCGGGCATCAACATCGCCCACATGGCGGTCGGAAGGGACAAGGGCAAGGCCATGATGTTCCTGACCGTCGACCAGAAGGTTCCCCAGAACGTTCTGGACGAGATCGCGTCCAAGGTCACCGATGTGGATGAGATCATAACACTCCAGGTCGACTGATATCCATGGGAATAGTCACGGTCGAGGACCTGACACAGGCCATCAAGAACAGCATCGACGACTCCCATGCCATGGTGGAGGAGCAGGCCTACGAGCTTGCCCACCATGTCCTGAACTTCTTCGGGTACTCCGACAGGATCATAGACAACGTCCTGGAGCCCGAGGACAGGGATGCGTTCTACATGCTCGAGGACGGCGGCATCCTGACCACCGAGAGGGAGGAGACCACCCTCTACGACGGGAGGGAGTGGAGGATCCACTACTGGCTGTTCAAGAGGGACAAGATCGCTGACCTCATGGTCAACGCCAGGCACTCCAAGGAGGACGAGTCCGGGGAGGACTTCACCTACTCCGACCTTCCCGACGACGTCTGGCAGAGGGGCGGCTCCAGCGCCGAGTAAAGATGGATTACTTCCCATACGAGTACCGCGCCGGTCAGAAGGAGCTCATAGAGTTCATCGACCGGACGGTGCGCGACCGCAGGTGTGCGGTCATCGAGGCGGGGACCGGTATCGGCAAGACGGTCACATCCCTGTGCGGGGTGCTGGGCTATGCCATGGACCACGACATGAAGGTGGTCTATCTCACCAGGACCAAGTCCCAGCAGAAGCAGGTCATTAGAGAGTCGGCCGCCATAGGGCACGACATCGTCTGCGTCGCGGTCCAGGGCCGCTCCGCAGCATCCTGCCCCATGATGAGGGACGATCCCGATCTGGCCTCGGGCAACGCCGAGGAGATCTCCAAGCTGTGCTCCGTCTACAAGCGCAAGTCCGAAGGTGTCTGCCATTGCAGGTTCTACGCCAATCTGGATACCGTAGATGTCGAGCAGTGGGTGGAGACCATCCGCAGGCAGCATCCGGACCCGGAGGACTTCGCCAGGATGTGCGAGGATGCCGGGGTCTGCCCGTACGAGCTGATGAAGCTCATACTTCCTTATGCGGACATAGTGGCCGTACCGTATCCGTTCGTGTTCATGCCCATGGTGCTGAACAGGTTCGTGGAATGGCTGGGGGTCCCGCTGTCCAGGACCATCCTGATAGTGGACGAGGCCCATAACCTGCCGGACTACCTACGCGATGTCCAGACCTTCGAATACTCCGAGCGCGGCATGGACTTGGCCGCCAAGGAGGCCAAGGAGCACGGCGACTTCGAGCTCCAGGACGGGATCCTGGTGACCGACCTCGCCGCAGTCATGAAGGAGATCCTGGCCGCCGCCGAGAAGGAGTACCTCATCGACGAGGACGGGATGCTCCCCCCGTACTTTCTGGAGGACGAGCTCATGTCCCGTCTGGGCGTCAGCTCCGTGACCATATCCCGCATGTGCAAGGCCATGGAGGAGATCGGCGACGGGATAATGGAGAAGAAGAAGGAGCGCAAGAAGCTCCCCAGATCCTATATCCATTCCATGTCCATGTTCATCCGCGCATGGATAGAGGGGGACGAGGACCACTACGTCAGGCTGATAGTGAAGGAGAAGGACAATCCCATGTTCCAGGCCTATTGCATGGACCCGTCCGGCGCATCCGGCCCGCTCATAGACTGCTTCTCGTCCATACACATGTCCGGTACGCTCCAGCCCCTGGACGCATACGCGGAGGAGCTGGGCCTGGAGCGCGTCGACAAGCTCTGCCTGGACAGCATATTCCCGAAGGAGAACCTCCTGACCCTGTACACAGACAGGGTCTCGATGAAGTACGAGGAGAGGGAGGTCAAGGAGAACTACGACACCCTGATGGAGATGACGGTGGAATGCGTGAACGCCGTTAGGGTGAACACGGCGGTGTTCTTCCCGTCCTACGGCTTCATGGACAAGATGATAGACGACGGGCTGGTGAGACGGCTGAACCGCGATGTGGTGTTCGAGCAGCGCGGCATGTCCCAGCCGGAGCTTATGGCCGTGTTCGAGAACTTCAAGACATCCGAGGGAGGCGTCCTCTTCTGCGTGACCGGCGGGAGGATCAGCGAGGGCCTGGACTTCCCCGACAAGGCCCTGGAGATGGCGGTCATCATAGGGATACCGTACCCGAAGCCCACGGCCAAGCTGAGGGCCATGCGCAGGTACTACGACATCAGGTTCGGCGACGGCCAGCTGTTCACATCCACGATCCCGACGGTCCGCAGGATGAGGCAGTCCATCGGCCGCCTCATAAGATCGGAGACGGACAGGGGCGTGGCGATAGTGATGGATAGGAGGATAGCGGGCCTCAAGGACATCGATGCGACGCTCAGCCAGGATATCCCGTCCACTATCAGGGAGTTCTTCGGCTACTCGAAATACGATCTATGATGCCGGTATCCGTGGTTCGGATATCCTTATCTACTGGTTCACAATCCTCCGAGCATGGAGATCACAGTAGACCCCGAGGTCGAGAAACTTATCAAGGAAGCAGGATGCGATTACCGCGTCTGTACCGCATGCCTCGGGCCCGCCCTCGTCCCCACGTCCGTCAAGGGACCGAAGGAGTCCGATGTCAGGATCGAGATCGGGGACCACACCTTGTACATCTCCAAGTATGTAGCGCGCTATATCTCCAGGGTCACCATCGACATGGTCTATGATGACGAGGAGATCGACGCCTGCCCCGCATTCCCCAACAGGTACCGCGGAAGCAATTATTGAAGAACGGCAGAGTCGGCGCAGGCCTTCGCCATCGCGTCGAGATCTATCTTCTCGCTCATCGACAGGACCTTCTCAGGGTTGGCCTCCGTCACCGGTTTTGTCGGCACTATGAGGCATCCAGCCGTCTGCTGGATCGAGATGTCGAACGTTCCGATCCTCTTGGCAGTCTCGATGATCTCCTGCTTGTCGATGCCTATGAGCGGCCTGACGACCGGGAAGTTGAGCCCCTGGTTCTCGGCCCTGATGTTGCGCAGGGTCTGGGAGGCCACCTGTCCCAATGAATCGCCCATTATGATCCCGGATGCGCCCAGGTTCTTGGCCAGCTCCCTGGCGGTCCTCTGCATGACGCGCTTGCACATCACGCACTGGTAATGGATGTCGCAGTTGTCGCGGATAACCTGCTGGTTGGCCCCATGGTCCGCCACGTAGAGGGGGAACTCCTTCCCCGTGACCTCTCTGAGGCGGTCCCTGAGATCGGTGACGACCTTCATGGAACGGTCGTCCGTGAAGGGACGGTTGTCCATGTGCAGAAGTATGACGTCAGCGCCGCGGCTGGCCATGATGTATGATGCCACAGGGGAATCGATCCCGTTGGACAGCAGTGCTACGAGCTTCATCAGAGTTCAACGTCGCCGTAGTCGTCGGCGAGCTTCCTGGGCATGGCGTACCTGCACTCGGGGCAGAAAAGGCCGTCCCCCTTCTTGCTCCTGACCATCTCGGTCTTGCATTTGCCGCACTGGGCCCTAATCACTCCGAGGTGGTCGTCCTTGGTAGTGAGTTGGAGCGCAGGCTTGATGGCCGTGACGCGCGCCCTGATGAAATCTCCCTTCCTGAGCTCCTTCGAGACATCGTCGGTGTAGCCCTGGGAGATCTTTGAAACGTGTATGGTGGCATAGGTATCGCCGCCGAGCCTCCTGTCGACCCCTTCCTTGACGTACACGTCGGCCGTGGCCATCGTGCTCCTGATATCGCCGACGACACCGTAGACGATGTCGCCCACTGCCAGTACGTTCGGCGGGTTGGGGGAGATGACCCTTGCGACGCACTCCGCATCATCGAGAACGAGCTCTCCTACCTGCGATGCATAGACTATGCCGTTGTCTGCGAATGTCCCCTCTGCGGCCAGATACTCTTCCTCATAGGCCACTTCCTCTCCGGGGAATACGAACTTTGAATCTGTCATTGTAATCACCTTATGTTGACGACCGCGACGTCAACCGCTTTCTTCGTCTTCGTATGGAATGCAAACATATGTGGGATTTCGTACTTATAGATTTTATAATAAGTAATAGAGCGGCCCCTGTCCTTGCAGTACTTCTCGACGAATTCCAGGGTGTTGGCCATGTGTATGGAGTACACGCATTCCGACAGCTCCATCGCCTTGTCGAGGAAGGCCCTGTCCGCGTTCCTGTTCTGGCATCCGAAGGGCGGGTTCATGAACACCGTGTCCGCGCCCTCAGCGACATCCAGTATGTCGCTCCTGCGGAACTCCACATCGGCCCCGGCGAGGTCTCTGTTCCTCTCGGCGACCCCGAGGGCGGATTCGGATATGTCGAACCCGACGACCTGGGAGGCCCCCAGCATCCACGACCCGATGGAGAACATCCCGGTCCCGCATCCGAGGTCGACGACCTTCAGACCCTCTATGTCCCCTTTGGAATATGCGTCGAAGAGGATGTCGGATGCGATGTTCGCGGGCGTCATGTACTGCTCGAGGGCGGGATCGGGATCCTCGAAGTTGCTCAGCCTCTGCAGCCCCATCTCCAGGTCCTTCTTCTTCATCCCTCTCTTCCTCCGCGGCGGCAACGGCTTGCTCCGGAGCCATCGTTCTTACGAATATCGAAGTCCATATTGATTGACATCGGACATTGTTTTTTCGATATTGTATGACGAAAAACAAAAAAATGACCTAAAAAAATTTCGATTAGTTTCTTTTTTATTAGATGAGAAATATCAGACCTCCGCAGGTATTTCTGTAACAGGAGAAGAACCATGGCTATTAAGAACGAGTATCTGAAGGAAGTCTACGCCGGTCTTGAGCAGCGCAACAAGGATCAGCCCGAGTTCCTTCAGGCTGTCAGGGAAGTATTGGAGTCCCTCGAGCCCGTCGTTGAGGCAAGGCCCGAGCTCCAGCAGGCCGGAATTATTGAGAGGATAACAGAACCAGAGAGGATCATCATGTTCCGCGTGTCCTGGGTCGACGACAAGGGCAAGGTCCAGGTCAACCGCGGATACCGTGTACAGTTCAACTCTGCAATCGGACCCTACAAGGGAGGGCTCAGGCTCCACCCGTCCGTCAACCTGTCGATCCTCAAGTTCCTTGGATTCGAGCAGATCTTCAAGAACAGCCTCACCACCCTCCCCATCGGAGGAGGAAAGGGAGGCTCTGACTTCGACCCCAAGGGTAAGTCCGACGCAGAGGTCATGCGCTTCTGCCAGTCATTCATGACAGAACTCGCCAAGCACATCGGAGCAGACACCGACGTCCCTGCAGGAGACATCGGAGTCGGCGGAAGAGAGATCGGATACATGTTCGGACAGTACAAGAGGCTCCAGAACGAGTTCACAGGAGTCCTCACCGGAAAGGCAATCCCCTGCGGCGGATCTCTCGCCAGGACAGAGGCCACCGGATACGGACTGTGCTACTTCACCGACGAGATGCTCAAGGACAAGAACGACTCCTTCAAGGGAAAGATCGTCGTCATCTCCGGATCCGGAAACGTCGCGACATACGCCTGCCAGAAGGCCACCCAGCTCGGTGCGAAGGTCGTCGCTGTCTCCGACTCCAACGGATACATCTACGATCCAGAGGGAATCGACTACAAGATCATGAAGGACATCAAGGAGGTCAAGAGGGAGAGAATCAAGACATACGTCAACTACTCCAAGACCGCCAAGTACACCGAGGGCTGCAAGGGAATCTGGACGATCCCCTGCGACATCGCTCTCCCCTGCGCTACCCAGAACGAGCTGGACGAGGAGTCCGCAAAGATCCTCGTGAAGAACGGCGTCAAGGCAGTCGCCGAGGGAGCCAACATGCCCAGCACCCCCGGTGCGATCGAGACCTTCCAGAAGGCCGGTGTCCTCTTCGGACCCGCCAAGGCCGCCAACGCCGGAGGAGTCGCAACCTCTGCTCTCGAGATGAGCCAGAACAGCCAGAGGCTCGCTTGGACATTCGACGAGGTCGACAACAAGCTCCACGACATCATGGTCAGCATCTACAAGCAGGCTTCCGAGGCCGCCAAGAAGTACGGCATGGAAGGCAACCTGGTCGCAGGTGCGAACATCGCCGGATTCGAGAAGGTCGCCAACGCAATGCTTTGGCAGGGAATCTCGTACTGAAACCATTCAAGGTGCCTCACGGCACCTTTTCCACCAACATCGCCGAAAGAGCACGGGTTGGCTGATACTGACAACTAACAGTCGAGTTTTCGCTGTTTTGATATGAAATGGACTGGAAATAACGTTCTGAACGGACCAGTCGATGGTATTATTATTATATGATGGGACGATATCATAAGTTCGCTAACGTGACCCGTCTATACGGGGAGTAAGTGTAAGCTGGATGGGGTGTGGACAAAACACTACATTCGGTTTGTACATTTACTGAAATCAATACCTTAACCTTTAAATATAACGTAAAACTAATGACCTTTCAAGGATGTGCCTACTGGGTTAAGATGTCGATAGTAGGTGTGTCTAACCCTAACAAACGATTTACCTGAATCCGGAGGGATCCGTGATTCGGGTTCCCCTAATATTATCCGGGTTCGGAGAAATCCGAGCCCGGATCCCCTAATTCTCTCGGAAATTGTGTCCACTGGCATCATGCTCCATTGGCGTCCACCGTGATGGTTAAATGCCATCAATGGATACTCGTAATGCATACAGAGTATGCATTTCCTCGACAAGAGGGGGTGTGCTTCTGGCTAAGATCAAAAGGGCAGTTATCAGCGTATCTGATAAGAGCGGCATAGTGGACTTCGCGAAGGAACTGGCCGCCACCGGCGTGGACATCATCTCCACAGGCGGTACGTACAAGCTTCTGAAAAAAAGCGGTATCAAGGTTACCGAGGTATCCGACGTCACAGGGTTCCCGGAGATGCTCGACGGGCGTGTAAAGACACTCCACCCCAAAATCCATGCAGGTATCCTCGCGCGCAGGGACATTTCCGAGCACATGGACGCCATCAAGGATAAGGGAATCGAGCCCATCGACATGGTGGTCATCAACCTCTATCCGTTCAAGCAGACGGTGCTCAAGCCGGGCGTTGAGTTCGAGGACGTCGTCGAGAACATCGACATCGGCGGACCCAGCATGATCCGCGCCGCCGCCAAGAACTACCAGTCCGTCGCCGTGGTCACAGATCCCAAGCAGTATCCCGAGATCCTCGAGCAGCTCAAGACCAAGGGCGAGCTCTCACTCGATCTCCACGAGAGGCTCATGGCGGATGCATTCGTCGCCACAGCGAACTACGATGCGATGATCGCATCCCAGATGAAGAAGAGGTTCCTCGGCAACTTCCCCGACTCCTTCCCCATACCCCTGGAGAAGGTGCAGGACCTCAGATACGGAGAGAACCCGAACCAGGCGGCCGCCTTCTACAAGGATCCCTTCACACCCGGACCCACCGTCGCTAAGGCGGAATGCCTCTGGGGAAAGGAGCTTTCCTACAACAACATCCTCGATCTCGACAAGGCTCTGGACATCTGTATGGACTTCGAGAGGCCCACAGCGGTCGTCATGAAGCACACCAACCCGTGCGGACTAGCGTCCGCCGACACGATCTTCGAGGCATTCGAGACAGCCTACAACGTGGACCCGCTCTCCGCGTTCGGATGCGTCATATGCCTCAACAGGCCCTGTACCAAGGAGTGCGCGGAGATGATCTCCAAGTACTTCGTGGAGGCCGTCCTCTGCCCCGACTTCGAGGAGGGGGCCGTCGAGATCATGGAGGCCAAGAAGAACATCCGTCTCCTGAGGACCAACTGCCCCATCGGACCCTCCGAGAGGGTCAGAGAGTACAAGATGAAGAAGGTCCAGGGCGGAATGCTCGTTCAGACCGACGAGGACGTCATCGTGGACCCCAAGAACCTGAAGGTCATCACCAAGCGTGCCCCCACGGAGGAGGAGATCCACTCCCTCCTGTTCGCATGGAAGCTCGCCAAGCACGTCACGTCCAACGCCGTCGTGTTCGTCAGGGGCGAGCGCGCGGTCGGTATCGGAGCAGGCCAGATGAGCCGTGTCGACTCCGCCAAGATCGCGACGATGAAGGCCAACGAGCCCACAGAGGGCTGCGTCATGGCATCGGATGCGTTCTTCCCGTTCAGGGACGGCGTCGACGAGGCCGCCAAGGCCGGTGTGACGGCCATCATCCAGCCCGGAGGAAGCATCAGGGACCAGGAGGTCATCGATGCCGCCAACGAGCACAACATGGCGATGGTCTTCACCGGATGCCGTGTATTCAGGCACTGAAACTCATTCCGGGCCGGGAGACCGGTCCGGTTCTTTTTCTAAAACGAAATGAACGAGGTCTGTTCGGAATTCAGACCTTCTTGTTCTCCTCTATGGCGGATTCGAGGTCCTGCGGGATGATCGGCTTTCCCTCCGCCTTCCTCTTCATGTGTCCGCCCGGCCCTCCGCGAGCTACCCTTGCCTTCTCGATGCACTCGGGATTGTCGCAGACGAATGCGGCGTAGATGACGTTCTTGCAGGGTCCTCCGCAGAATTCACAGGTATACTCATCCAGGTTGAGGGACATGATACCGATAACCGTCTACATCCTATAAAATGGATTGAGTGAAAGCGGACTCTCCAGATTGTTATCGATGCTTGCAGAAGTAAAGAATCCGGGGCAGGGCCCCGGTTCGATAGGTTAAAGCGTTTCAGAGGTCGATCTCGAATTCCTCGCCCGTCATGGGGAGGAACACCTTATAGTCGCCTTCCAGGTCGGGCAGGAACGCCTCACGGGACTCCGAGTGCATGATGATGACGTTGTCGGGGTCGCACTCCCTGATGAAGTTGACTATCTGGTTGTGATCGGCGTGGGCCGAGAAGTCGTACTTCTGCAGCTCGCAATCGATCTTCACGACCTCGCCGTCGATCTTGACGCAGCCCTCCTCGAGGAGCATCCTTCCGTTGGTGTCCTCAGCCTGGTATCCTACCAGGAGGATGGCGCTCTTGGGATCGTTCTTGATGGAGTTCAGGTATCCGAGGACCGGTCCGCCGTCCAGCATTCCGCCGGTGGTGACGATGATCTCGCCCTTGATCGCAGAGAGCCTGGAGTTGGGGTTCCTGACCTCGTTGAACTTCCTCTTGGCTGCCTTGAGGTGCTTGACGTCCTTGATGTACTCGGGATAGTCCAGGAAGAGGCGCGTGACCGATCTTCCCATTCCGTCCACCCACATCTCGTAACCGAGGTTCCTCAGCAGGAGCATGATCTCCTGCGTCCTTCCCACTGCGAAGCAGGGGATGAGGACCTTTCCGCCACGGTCGATGACCTCATCGATCTTAGCGAGGAAAGCCTCCTCTGTCGCCTTTCTGTCAGGGTGGTTGCGTCCGCCGTAGGTCCCCTCGATGAACAGCGTGCTGCAGTCATGGGGCCTTGCTCCGCCGACCAGCCTCTGGGACTCCGTGTGGATGTCCCCAGAGTAGATCACGCTGCTGTCCCTCTCGAACTGGAACATGGCCGCTCCGGGTATGTGCCCGGCATCCAGCATCGTGACGTCGATGTGTCCGATGCTTATCTGGTCCTCATAGGTCATGGGCACCACGGCCTTCATGGTCCTCTCGATGTCGCCGGTCGTGTAGGGCTGCGGATAGTCCTCTGCCTTGGCGATCTTGAGGGTATCGTACATCATGAGCTCCGAGATCTCTGCGGAGAGGGGAGTGGTGAACAGGTCGCACTCGTTCTTCCCGCATATCTGCGGGATCATACCGCAGTGATCCAGGTGGGAGTGCGTCAGGAACGCATAGTCTATGCGGGGCGCAGGGAGAGGGTACTCTGGGGGCTTAGTGGGGCTCAGACCGTACTCTATCAGTGCGGTGAGGCCGTCGCCCTCCATAGTCATCCCCATGCGTCCGACCATGTCGGCTCCGCCCAGGAATTTACATTTCATTTTCATATGTTAGCTCCTTTTCGTTTGATTGCCTCTTTTTCTGAAGAGGACTTTGTGAAAGAAGGCCTCAATGGCCCTCTTGACTGTGATGATGATGCAGGGGTCCTCTCCCCCACATTATAAGAGTAATTCTTCCTTAATTGCGTCTGATATTTAAATCCTCATATGGGAATACTCTGCTGATTGAAACTACTTTTTCAAATGTCTGGCACATATATTTTGATATGCTGGCTCATTGAAGTTCCGATCTAAAAATCAAATGAGCCACACATTCAAAACCGTTATATGCTTCTAAAACCTTCTTCGGCACCATGGGATCACTCGATAATAAAACTGGGAATTATGTGGGGCTGCTAGCTGCAGTTCTATTCATCATTACCGCTTTCGTGATGCTGCTCGTCAAGGATTCCGAATTACCTGCAGGGACCCTTACGAGCACCGCGCTGATCGTCATGACCGTAACCGGTATAGTGACACTCGTCGCGGGCGTCATGTCGTTACGGAACGGAGCAGGCACTGAGAAAGCCGCAGCGGCCATGATCACCATATTGGGAATCGTCGCCGCACTTAGCTATGTGCTCGTCCAATTCGCCAACGTTGGTTCCGCCACCTATATCGGGATCGTCGGAATCATCGGTTTCATCACCATGCTGGCAGGGGCCGCTGCAGATTCCGCAAGGAAGATGAAGACCTCCATGATCATCGATGTCGTCTTCGCGGTCATAGAGATCATCGTCATAGCACTCGTCTTCACGAACGTCAATGTAGCACTCTGCGAGACCGGAGCAGTCCTCGTCATAGGATTCTGGCTGGCTGAGTACATCGTGCAGGGCATGTCATACGAGCCTGCCGAGTCCGATATCGATCCTAACAGGAAGTCCGCCAAGAAGGCCCAGAAGCAGAAGTCCAAGCACGAGGCCGAGGCCAGGAAGGAGCAGGACAGGCAGGAGAGGATCGAGGCCGCCAACAAGAAGGCCAAGAAAGAGGAGAAGCACAAGGCGAAGGAGAAGTCCAAGGACGAGAAATCCAAAGAGGAGAAGCACGAATCCGCGAAGCCCGCCGCTTCCAAGCCTGTCAAGGAGGAGCCAGCGAAGGAAGCTCCCAAAGAGGAGCCCAAGGCTGAACCTGAGCCCGCAAAGGAAGAACCTAAGGTCGAGGAGGCCCCCAAGGAGGAGCCTGCGAAGGAAGAACCGAAGGCTGAACCCGTGAAGGAAGA
>Ga0265299_10003942_pt1 | contig 14256 bp, 25 predicted proteins | sample AusTroGonzalo_MG_4_FD_193485 | JGI IMG/M metagenome (GOLD analysis project Ga0265299, IMG submission 193485) | Bovine rumen microbial communities from tropical cattle in Woodstock, Queensland, Australia - Gonzalo_02 | ecosystem: Host-associated > Mammals > Digestive system > Stomach > Rumen ...
TTGGCTTAACCGACAAGACCGAAATGACTATCAATCATAAGGAAGAAGATACCACAAAAGAAGAATTAGATGAAAAGTATAAGGACATCATTGATATAGATTAAAAGATTTCATATCAAAAACACCCCAATTCGCCACGAAACATAAGTTTGTGGTAAAGAATAAGGGCAATAAAAAAACACGGGCTTATTGTCCGTGTTTTTAATTTGAAAGATTTTAGCATAAAAAAAGAGGTAGTCAAGTGGCTACCCCTTAAAATAGATTAGAATTAGCAAGATTTATTAACTCTTTCACGCGTTCAGGCGAACAATAGCAACCTTGTAATCTAACTTCGGTTGTTTTTGAAGGCAACTTTAAGAGCGCGTCCCCTTTGCCTAACAATTTTTCAGCGCCAATGTGGTCTAACATAACAACGGACGACATTTTTGTTGCGCATTGTAAGGCAATTCGTGTAGTCATATTTGCTTTGATTAAACTTGTTAATACTTTTGCGATAGGGTTTTGTGTTGCGATAATCAAGTGGATACCAGCGCTACGACCTAATTGAGCCAATCGCGTGATATTCTTTTCAATTGTTGGCTCGCCACACATAACCAAGTCGGCAAGTTCATCAATGAAGATAAATAATGCTGGTATGTTCATTTCTTTGTAATCGGTATAACCATTTTTTTCAAGCATTGTTAATCTTTGTTCCATTACACCGACCAGCATTTCCAATCTTTCAGCAATCTTGCGCGTATCAATCTCCACCGAGCAACACGGCAAGCAATCATACTTGCTAAACTCAACTTTCTTTGGGTCAAATAGGTAGATATAAGGTGTAGTGTGTCCTTTTCTATCAACCACATTTAAGCCACTCAAAACCAAGCCGAGAATAATAGAATGAATAAACGAAGATTTACCTGCGCCTGTCGTTCCACCAATAAGCAAGTGTTTTGTTTCATTATAGAAATCTAAACGGACATCATTATTTTGTGTGTCTTTGCCTATATACACCCATTCGTGCTTGTAATCATTCGGCTTATCAAACTTGAACGGCAACACGAAATCTTTGTGTTCAAACGCGATAGAAAACGAGTAATCAACCATATTGTTATCAAACATAAAGCGCGTGCTATAAACTTGTTCAAGCACCTTTATTTGCTTTGCGCCGAACATATTGATATGGTATGGGTTTTTTAACTTAAAATAGTAGATTTCAAATCGTGGGCTAACAACACCTTTCACACAATCGCAATCAAAACCCATTTCGGTTATTGTTTGAGCAATTTTAATTCCGTTTTCCATAAGCGATATACCTATCAATCTCGCTGATTGCTTCGCCAATAGATAGACAACTATTGAATTGACTACCAAGATAGAACGAGAAGCCGTATTGACTTTCAAAGATTTCAATTCCTTTGTAAGTCATATTTGTTGGGCTTAAATCATAAACATTTAGCGCGTTCTTCATCTCGCTGGTAATTTCAATACACTTAAAACCATTTGCTTGTAAATCTAAAATAAGATAAGGCAACAGCGACAAGAGGGTTTCTTCTTGCTCTTTCCAATATGCTTGTTGCGACTTGAAAATCAAATCAAACATTTGTTCTTTCTTTCGTGGCTGGTAATAAACCATAAAAGAGTTTTCATCATCTTGTAAAATCAAGTGTTTCATTAGTTATGGAAGCCCCCTTTCACAAGTTCAAGTTCAATTCTTTGTATCTCCCTATTGCTTTTCACAATAATTCCGTTGCTACCAAAACCATTCCACAAAAGATAAGTTTTCTTATCAAAATCAATTGTGATATTTGAATGGCTGGTCGCTGACTTAAATGTTAATTTCATATTAAATACCCCTTACATAAACCTTACAATAGTAGCCATTGTCGGTATAATCAACATATCGGCAACTGCTTCCGTATTTCCAATCTAAATAATCTTTGATTGTTTGGACTAAATCTTCGTTGCTATCGTGATAATCAAGGTCTTTTTCTTTCTCCAAATATAAAGTTGTTTCCTTATCTAAATCTTTTAGAAGATTTAAGGCACTTTCTTTTAATTCTTTTAACGACATATTGCCGTTAAGCCATAAGCCCAAATCATCACAACTAATAATATATTCGTTGCCTTTCCAAATATCGCCGAAAATATCGGCTTCATAATCTTCATACTCTTGAACATTCATATCAATTTGATAACCATTACCGAGATTTAGCAATAGATTATCGGTTTTTTTCTTTTCAAAATACTCTAATAATTTCATATTAACTACCTCTTACTTTCCAGCAATCGCTATATTCAAACATAACATAGGTATTGCCTATCTTGTTGTAGTGGTCGTTAAACCACTCTTTATCAAAAACTATGTCGCAATCGTGTATCATATCGTATTTTACATAGCCACGAATAAAGGCAATTAAATTATTTTTGTTGGTGTCCCAGCATACATCATCATAATTTGATAGCCATTCATCAATAGTTTTGGCTTTCTTAATTTGTTCTTTCATCATTTCAATATATGCTTCATTACAACCATTAAATAATATGTTTTTTTGACTATCAAGAACAGCCAAATCTTCCCTATTTTGTGGGTCGGCTTCAACATATAGTTTTCCAAACTTTGTATTGAGTATCATTTTAATATCTCCCACATAAATAACGACTTTCAATTACAAAGTGGTCGTGTTCAAAGATTGGCGAGTAATTTTCTTCCCAATCAAAATCATCTTCTACAAGCACTTTGTAGCAATCAAGAGTGATTGTGTTTCCTTGTTCCTTTTCTTCTTTAAGACCTATCGCAAAGTAATCTTTTGCTTCTTTTGTTGCCCTAATAAGATATGCGATTGCTTCTTTGCGAGTGTTAAAGCCACAATCAAACTTTTCATTAACATAGCCACACATATCAGTAGCAAACTCGCTATCACAATCAATAAAATAAACTTTTTTCATAGTTTTTTACCCCCAAAAATCTCGGTTGCCCCTATCATCGTAATACTCAACACAAACAACGAATGTGTCGCCTACGATTTTGTAGTCAGTATTATCTCCAATAGTTTTCTTACAACCACCCCACGAAAAATCGCGTTCTTCAACCAAATACTCTTTGATTAAATCTAATCTATCATAGTGTAGTTCATCGGTTTCCACTTGATTTTCAAAGCAATTTGTTTCGTCTTCGTCAAAAAGATAGTTAAAGTATTTTTCAAGTAGATTTCTTTTTAATTCAATAGTTTTTTCCATTATCTTGTTCTCCAATCTTGTTTTGATTTTTCATCATAATAAGGTCTAAAATCGCCTACTTTGTGCGCATATAAATCGGTGTTGTAGTCATCTAAAACCCAGCCGTAGCCGACAAAATAGCCCTTTTCTTCATTCCAACAAAGTGTGAAATTAACGAATGTCCCAAAAATATCTATTTGTTTTTGAGCGCCAAAATCTTCGTTATCAATCATACAACCACGCGAAACAAACTCTTTCTTGGCTTGTTCCCAATCAACTTTTCTTGTTGCTTCGGTGTTCAGCGCTTGGGCTAAAACACTATACCAGCCGATTTCAACGCGTGCTAAATGTATTAAGTGTAATTCTTGCTTATCCATACTTAAAACATATACGAGAGATACACACTCGCCCTTTCAATCTTAATTCCTTGTTCTTCGCAAGTTTTCTCAAAGATACCACTATTAAGTGGGTGTAGGTCATCATCGCTATTATTACCACAATAACGGCTATCAAGGTCAGCAAAGATTTCTTTACACTTAAAAGCATTGTCGGTTATGAAAATGTCTAAAATGCTATCATCATCATAACTTTTAACAATAAATAATTCTTTCATATTGTTTCCTTTCTAAATCTTATACACATACGGGTCTTTGATACGGCAATATGCGTTGCCTTGTCTAAACTCAAAACCCCATTGTGTTAAACCTTTGAATGTTGCGATAGTCATAAAACAATCGGTAATTTTACCCATATAGCCCTGTTCTTTGACTAAAACGACAACTTTGTCGCCAACATTTACGACACGATTTTTAATGTCTTTAAGTTCCATTGTTATTCCTCCGTGTCCCAATCAATATCGCTAATAACGATTGAACAACCATAGTTATAACTATTTACGCAAAAACCATATTTTGTCGCAAGATATTCATTGACTTTTTCGCTTAATTCATCATCGCTAATAATATCAAAAATATCTACCTCAATTTTGGTTGGTAATTCATTCTTTTTCATAAAATACCATTCTCCTTAAACTCTTTCAGTAAGCCAAATCTTTTTCCTAATTCGGCAAAGTAGTCGCTAAAATAAGCAATATCGCCCCACGACATACTAAAACCCTTTGAAAATAGATTTTGATAATCAATGGCTTGTTGTCTTAATTCGGCTTTATTGCGAGCATAGAACACTTGTAAATACCATAGTTCATCAAACTCATCATCATAGCCCCCACTTGTGTATAGGTAGTAAGAAAACTCGTTCTCATCAAGCGAAACGACCTTTTCCCTTACATACCATTTTTCGCCCAATTTTTCTTTGAGCATTTTGATATATTCTTCATCTTCAAACAAAGCAATACATCTTTCTTTTTCTTTTCTTGTTAGTTTTCTATTCATAACTAACCTCCTCATTCTCCCTCAACTTTTATGCTGACTTGGGACAGCCATTGGTAGTTTTAAGAAAGGGGGCATATTTCAGCCCCTACTATATGCGCCTTTTTTAAGGTCATACTCGTTGTTGTGTATGTAAGACAATACTTTGTCGGTCTTATCGCCAAACAAAACTTTAATTTGGTTGTAGCAATCAAGCATTTCGTTAAACTCGTTTTGTCGCGCCTTTTTGCTATCAATTATGGCGATTTCAATTTCATACATTTTGCGCTTCAAATCAAAATCGGCATTTTGGTCGCCACACATAAAATCTTTGTAGTAATAATCGGTGTAATCTTCCCAATACCTATAATGACTTTTGCCCTTTGTCTTGGTGTATTTCAAACAAAACAAATAATGTCGTTTGTAGCGAATGTAAAAAGAGTTCTCACGATTGACTTTATCAACACTAATTTCTTTATAATCTTCGCTATCTAATAACTCTTTAAGAGTGTCCTTAATTTGATACTCAATTTGAAAGTTATAACCACGCGCAATTAGTTTGCCCTTTAATTGTTCAGCAATCTTGCCGATTAACTCATCTCTATTCATAGTCGTTATACTCGTAATCTAACTCGCTTGTTTCACTTTCCAATTCATCAAGTTTGTCGCAAATTGTTTCTAATTCTTCAACTAACTCATCAAGGTCAAAACCCTTAATATCTTCAAGTTCCCAACTCTCAAAATCGTTTGAATAGCAATTTGACTTGAAAGTATCAAAAGTATCTTGTAGTTCCATAACTTTGTTATGTAAATCGGCGAGCATAAGCCCCCATTTTGCTGGTATTTTCTTCATTTTAATTTCCTTTCTTTAAGCCAATTCGTGCTTAAAATGTTTTTTGATTTCTCGCAAAATATAATCAGCGCTTGCTTGTAATTCGCTTGCCCCAAAATAGCGCCTATTTTCGTATGCTTCATCATCAAACATTCCATTATTGATTGGGTATTTATATGAGATTACGACCATAATTTCATCACTATTACGGCACTCGCAAGCCCATACATACATATTTTCTTTGGTGCGATTTTCGTTTTTGAAATCGGTGCTTTCAATAGTTAAATAAAAACCTTGTTCTCGGCAATTATTAAATGTTTCTAACCAGCCACCAATTTTCTTGTAATTTTCGCTGGCTAAAAAATCAAGTTCTTCACACACCAAATCAAAAACTCTTTCGCTTACTTTAATGCTTCTAATTTTTTGAAAACTCATTTTCTTTTCCTTTCCCATAAGTTAGTAGAATAGACAATTCCGTTGATATAATCGCCACACCATTTTTCAATGTCGCAATCAATAGCATAATGCCCTTGCTTTGTGGCTAATTTGAGCAGTTTTTCCCTATGACTATCTACCCAATCAATCGCCTTTTTCAAGTTAGTGAAAACAGGCATATCAATTTCTAAATCGGCATAGATTGTGTCGTTATAAGGTGGGTAATTTTTGTCCCATTCTAAAAGTGTAATTCGGTATCTATAAGCCATAAGATACCCCCAAAATACGACTAACATTTCTTGCTTCGTAGTCGCCAGCCGTGTAATTCATATCAGCCACCAATTCTTCAATTCGTTCTTGTTCTTCTTTGGTGGTATCAAATAAATAGGTCGGCAATCGGTCAAGAAAGTCGCTATCGGCTTCGTTCTCGCCTTGTTCATAATCGCGCTCAAAATAAGCATAACTATCGTTAATATCTTTGCTTGTTTTAATGCGAGCGCATTGTTCTTGTGTTAATACAATTTCCATATTAACTTTTTTCCTTTCTCGCTAAACTTTCTTCAAGGACTTGCGACCTTTACCCTATGGGTAGTAGTTTTAAGCAAGGGGCAGAAAGAGAGCCAAACCCCTTGCTCGCTCAACATTTCAACTTTTTAAGCGCTTCTTCCACACCGATTTCCATTTTTATCGGCTGGGTTGCTTTTGCGCTATAAAGCGCTTCAATAAACAATTCGCAACATTGGTCGTTCAGTTCGCTATAAGCCCATTCTTCCAATTGCTTAAAGAGTGCTTTTCGCTTGGTAATTGGGCAACATTCAAACTTTTCGTTTAATGTCTTTTCAAATTGTTTGATTAACTCGCGTTTAGTTTTCTTCGGCATTTTTCAATTCTCCTAATAGTTTCTTTTTGCTTTCTACCAAATCTTCAAACACAATCGCTTCTATAAAAGAGCGCGCTTGCTTGGTATAAAGTGCTTCGTATAGGTCAATATAATCTTCAAGTAATTCGGTGTCCTTGTCGCCGTTAGATTGATAGATATATTCTTGTTCTATTTCGTAATCTAAAAGTCGTTCAAGAGTTTCAAATTGCTTGTCGGTTAGTTTAATCGTTTTCATAACAAAACCCCCTTGCTGTTAAGATATTCGTAATTCAGTTCTTGCCCCATATCGTAGAGTGATTGCTCGCAATATGAAGCGAAAGCGCGTAAATACTCTTTTTGTTCTTCTTCGGTGGCTAAACTATGAGCAATTAAATCTCTATAAGCGATAATATCTTCTTCAATTGAATAAAAGTTATCATCAACACTTATAACTTTGGTTAGCCCCCTATCATTAACAAAAATCGCAAGGTATTTTTCATCATCAAAAAACATTGAGATAAAACTATCGCGATAAAGCAAAGTATTATTCACTTGCTTTTGTTCGTTTCCGTTCATTTCGGTTTCTCCATTCTCGCTCTCGTTTTTACAATGTGGCTTGCGACACACTACGGCACGATTAAGAAAGAGAAAGCATTTTGACTATAAAATACAAAAGAGTGTTCTATTTATCGCGCAACACACAAACACGCACAGCGAATAATCGCCTATGATTGCTTTAATGTGATAATGGGCATAAAGCAATTAGAAAATCGCCCTATATAACCATAACTACATACAAGGCAAAATCGCCCTATAATGCGCAAGCGCAAGTTTGCTTGTTTGCTTTGGCTTCTCGCTTGCTCGCTTTGTGGTATGTTTTCAAAGAACACTCGCCCCCCCTTGCTCTCGCTTGGCTGGGCTTGGTTGCTCGGTTGCTTGGCGCTTCCTTGCGATTATATTGTCGGCGATTGGTTTGTTGATTTCTACGCGTGTTAAAAGTGCTTTACACCCAAGACACGCAAGACACGGCAAACACGCGAAAAAGTGGGCAAAATAAAACGCGCACGAATTGGCGCGCGTAATTGGTGGCGCTTGGTATTTGCTCGGCTTGGTGGCTTTCGCGCCTTGTTGGGCTGTTTTTACTATGAAAAAAAGCAAAAGAAAAAGCGCCCCACCTTGTCGGCTGGCGCTTTCTTGTTCCTTGTCTTAATCAATCATTCATTCAATCGGCTTTAATTTCGGCGAGTTTATCGCTCAATAGTAAATAGATATATTCGCGCACTTTTCGGCGCTCTTTTTTGGCTAACTTTTCAATTTTTCGCGCTTCCGTTTCCGTTAGTGCTATTGTGTATTTTTCGCCCCTTAATTCTTCCACGATTTCGCCCCCCTTATTTAGTCATAGCGATATGACCGATAAACTCGGCGAAGCCATAGACACATTCAGTTTTAGCAATCTCGCGCGATTTTTCGCATAGGGCTTGCGCTTGCTTTCTTACGGCTTCAAGTTTGGCGAGCGCTTTTTCATAGGTTGCGCCGTTGTGTATTTTCGGCGCTTTTGGTTGGTGGTCGCTCGTTTTTACATCGTAATTATAATACAAGTAGATTGCTTCCATATATTCGCCCCCGTATATGTTCGCGCCAACACTTGCCCCGTTTTCGTAGTATGTTTCAACCCATAAACGAGGGCGCAAATTGTGGGCGCTCTTGTTCAAGATTTCGGCGAAAGTATCAAGCCCCTTGCGGTTGACTAACTCGGCAAAGATTGGGCGCAATTTTTCGCCCACTACTCGCAAAGTATAACGACAATAATTTTTGTAGTTGATTTCTCGCGCTTTTGCTTCGTTGCTCGCGTGTTCGTAATCTTTGAAAAATTGCTCGTAATTCTCGCGCCATTTACTCGGCTCATTTTCGCGAGTGTTCAGCGCTTCGGTCTTTTCTTCTTCGGTCATATATTCGCCGTATGGGTTACCCCCTTGACTTTTAACATATAACCAGTAGTGCGCCTTATCTCTCGCAATTCGTGAGATTTTGGCGCTCTCGCGTGCTTTCTTTAAGAGTTGGGCGCACTTTTTGAAAAGTGGCTCGCACTCTTTGGCGATTTGTTCGGCTTTTTGTGTGTTTTCTTTGTTTAACATTCTTTTAATTTTCGCACTCTAAATATAAAATAATTTCGGCAACCCTTCGCCGTTTAGAGTGCTTTTCTCTCTTTCTTTGGTCGGTGGTGGGTTGCTTTTTTGGTGCGATTGTTTGCCGTGTTCTATTGCTTCTTTGCTATTCACACTTTCGCCCCCTTGTTAGTTATTCAAAAATAAACTTTTTCAAGGTATCAAATACAACTCGAGTTGAGTTCTCTTGGGTCTTTGTAAATAAAAACATTTTCGGTGTGTAAGTTTCGCGCAAGTATTGAAGCGCGTTAAAGTGTGTTAAATACTCTTTGAACGAGCGCGCCCCATAATCACACAAATAATTTTGTAAGTGTCGTAAAGCATACTCGCACGCCTCAAAATTGTAATAATCTTGTGGCGCTTTGGTGCTTTGTTCGGCTTTAATACAAATTAAAATGTTATTTTGAATTAAATTATTCATCTCTTTTTTAGTCATCTTTTTTGTTCTCTCTTTCTTTGGTTTTTTTGGGTTTGAAAGTATGAATAACAAAAAAGCAACAGCGCACGGCTTGAATGATTGATTAAGTTATCAAGGAACGGCGCGCCGTGTGTTATCTCTAACATATCAGCGCAAAGACATTATACACCCAGCGCCCACGCGATACAATAACAAATTAAAAATAGTTTCGTTATTCTTACTTTCTTTAATATAGTTAATGCTTATTTATTAGCAACTGCGAGCGCTGGCGCGTGCTTCTTCTCGTTTGGTTATAGATTACGGAATAAAACACACGCGCAATATAAATATAGTTAGTGCTTAATTAGTGAAATGATACACCATACACACGCGCAATAATTAGGGCTTAACACATAACCCACCCCCACCAAATACCCCCCACCAAATCGGCTGTTTTTGTGTTTCCTTGTTCTTGGCTTCGTTTTTGGTTGTTTTTGGTGGTTTTAGTGTCGCCGTAATGTAATCTTGATTTCATCATTGTAAAGTTAATACAAAGTATTAAAAGCAAAACACACAAAATACGGCATTTAATACGGCATTAAATCGCGTGAATTGGTGCGTTATGGAATGGGGCAAGGGGAATAGATGAACACGGCAAAACTTGGGGTGGTTTAGTCGTAAATTATCCTCCTTAAAAAATCGTTTGATACAAAACGGACATATAAACGCTTGACAAGTTCGTTATTGTGCGATAATATGGTTGTGTTCTTAAAAGGGAGGACGCGACGAAAATGGCGAAAGCGATAGGATATTTACGGGTAAGCACCAACGAGCAGGACGAGAAGTTTGGGAAGGTGGCGCAGAGAAATGCGATACGCGAATATGCGACGCAACACGGATACGAGATTGTGGCGTGGAACGAGGACACCATTAGCGGTGTTAGTGATGAGCGACCTGAATTGAACAAGATACTTTATGGCGACGATGTTGTGAACCCACCATTTGAAGCGGTTATCGTGTTCAAGAGTGATAGGTTGGCACGCGACACCAAACTTTATTTCTACTACCTCTACCTGCTTGAAAAGAAGGGTGTGAAGTTAATTAGTGTGGAAGAAGATTTTGGAGGCGATGAGGCGTTTGCGAACATTTATCGGTCAATGATGTTGTTCGTTGCCGAGCAAGAGAGAAAAAATATCGCCTTGCGAACATCACACGGACGCAAGATTAAAGCGTGTGCTGGCGGATATGCTGGTGGACGCGCCCCATACGGCTACGGCGTGAAGGACGGGCAACTTGTCATTGTGGAGAATGAAGCGCAACTTGTAAAAGAAATCTTTTCCTTGTATGATGATAATGTTTCCCAAACCGAAATTGCGAATTACTTTAATAGCAAGGGTTGGAAAACAAGACAAGGACACAATTGGTCGCAACCGTTAATTGTTCCAATCTTACGAAAACGCAAGTTTTATCAAGGTTATTACAAATACGGTAAGGACGCGACTTGGGTCAAAGGTGTTCATACACCAATCTTATAGCAAACGGGCTATATTAAAACGCATTAGGGCGTAATAAATCGGTAAATAGGTATCTTTGATACTATTACCCATTTATAGCGTCCTTTTTTTTATACCTAAACGGAGGTAATTTATGGATACATTTGACAAAATCATTTATTTAATAAAAAAGAACCCAAGTTCAATGACTTATTATGATGACGCGTTTTTATACATCAAAGGTCAATTTAATCGCGATAAACTGCTGGCGATGAAGCAAAGCAGGACGCTCAAAGAGGTGTGCGTAGGCGCATTAAATAGTCAAATACTATTAGATAACGAAAAAAAGAGTATAAGAGAACTTATATTTAAGATATTAGTATTAGAAACTCCATATAGTTTGGATAGTTATTTTCAAGCGTTAGAGTTTAACCGACCAATCAAAGAGCAATTTTATCGTCCGCGACGCAAACAACTTTTAGATGTTGTTCGTGCGCTTGAAGATTTAGTAATTTGGGACAAATTAGATGAATTATTTTTATCGTGTCCTCCGCGCGTTGGTAAACTTTTGGCTGATAGCACGCCAATTTTAACAACGGAAGGGTGGAAAAATCACGGCGATTTGAAAGTTGGCGACACAATCTTTGCGCCAAACGGAAAAACGACAAGAGTTTTGTTCGTCCACCCAAAAAATCATACAACACACACAGTTGTTATGACCGACGGAAGTGAGTTTAAGTGTCATTTTAGACACGAATGGAAGGTTTATGATAGAGGGTGGCAACAAGTTAGAACCATTGAAACCCAAGAAATAATGAAAAATAAGTTGTATAGCGGTGGTCGTTATCGTTTTCAATTGCTTCAAAATGAAATTATGGAAGGAACTCCACAAGATTTGCCTGTTCCTCCATATACTTTTGGCGCTTGGCTTGGCGACGGAACTAATCAACAACCAAAAATTACAGGCGACAAAAAAGATTATCCAATTATTGAGGCAATTCAAAAGGAAGGTTATGAAATTGCTCATACTTACGAACATAAAACAACAAAAGTTATGTCTTATGTTTTTAATGGTTTAAGACAAGATTTAAGAAAATTGGATATGTGTTTTGCTCATCATAGGGCAGAAAAACATATTCCATATCAATACCTTATAGCGCCTATTAAAGATAGATTAGAACTATTGGCTGGTTTATTAGATACTGACGGCTCGTTAAGAGCGAAAGAAAATAGATACAACTTTTCTACTTGCGATAGACAATTAGCCGAAGATGTTATTTCTCTTATTAGGACATTTGGTTGGAGAACATCAAAAACCATTTATAAGCCAAAGACATCTTCCAGCGGTGTTTGTGGAAGAAAAGAAACAATAGTCGTTTCGTTCAACCCAACAATTCATATTCCTTGTAAATTGGAAAGAAAACAACTTTGGACTTTCGCTAAACAAAGAAGGATTGCTATTAAAGAAATCAGGGAACAAACACCCGAAGAACAAGAGCAAGGAAATTGTATCACAGTTGAACGCGACGGAATGTATTTAGCGGGTCGCACATTAACGCCAACACACAATACGACACTTGTTTTATTCCTTATCACTTGGAAATTGGGCATTGACCCCGAAGCAAGCAACCTCTATGGCTCGTTTAGTGGTGGTGTTGCGAGCGCATTTTATAAAGGTGTAATGGAAATTATCCAAGATAACTATACATATAATTGGGCAAAAATCTTCCCAAACGCGAAGTTTGACCCAAAATCATATTGCAATAGTAAAGAAACTTATTTAGATGTGGGACGCGTGAAGCGTTATCACTCTTTTACTGCTCGTTCTATTGACGGCTCTCTTAACGGTGCGTGCGATTGTAGTGGTATTCTCATCGGCGACGACCTTGTTAGTGGTTATGAAGAAGCCGTTAATCAAATACGATTAGCAACTGTTTGGAGTAAAGTTGAAAACGACTTTACAACAAGAGCGAAAGAGAGCGCAAAGGTGCTTTGGATAGGCACTCGTTGGTCTATCAACGACCCAATTGGGCGTAGAATTAAGGTTTTAACCGAAGAACCAGCGTTTGCTACGCGTAGATATAAGATTATCAATAAGCCAGCATTGGACGAAAATGATAAGAGTAATTTTGAATACGACCATAATGTTGGTTTTTCAACTGTGTTTTATGAGCAAAAACGCGCTTCATTTGAAAATACGGGCGATATTGCTTCTTGGTCTGCTCAATTTATGGGCGAACCTATTGAAAGAAGTGGGCAACTATTTAGCGCCGACAGTTTAATGTATTTTAATGGGGAACTGCCTGCTGGAAAAACACCTTACAAGATTGTTGCGCCTTGCGATGTTGCGTGGGGCGGTGGCGACGCGGTTTCGTGTCCTGTAATGTATGTATATAAAGACCCTATTGGTTGGAATAACTATGATGTGTATGTGCCTGCGGTAGTGTTTGACTATGGCGACAAGAACAAAACGCAACCAAGAGTTGCTGATTTATGTATGAAATGGGGTATTCAACAACTCCAATTTGAACGAAATAGTCGTGGCGATGAGTATGGCGAAGATGTTAATGAAATACTGAAACAAAAAGGTTATTCAATCAACATTAGCGATAAACCAGCGCCTTCTACCATTTCAAAATGCGATAGAATTATCCAACATTCAAGCGACATCAAACTTCACTTCCATTTCTTGTCCGCGCCTTATCGCGATAAAGACTACAATATGTTTATGCAGAACTTATTAGGTTATAGCGCGAGTGGAGGCAACAAACAAAAGGACGACGCGCCTGATAGTTTGTCGCAAGGTTGTGATATGATTAAGCCAAATAACAACATTCAAGCCGAATATAGCGTTTTTCATAGACCTTTTTAATTGTCTTTGATATATCACGGACATTTCAATAACTTTTAATACCTTGTTTTCAAAGGTATTTTTTAGTGTGTAAAGGTCAAACGAAATGCAGTTAAACGGTAGAAAAATAATCACTTCAACGGTTGAAACCGTTAATGAAACAAACATTGTAAGTGTAATCAACGAAGCATTACCTTCTTTTGCGCTAAATCAAGCACAAATACAATACTTGTTTGCTTACTACAATGGTATTCAACCAATTTTAAGTCGTGAAAAAGTCTATCATAAAGAAATCAACAATAAAATTGTTGAAAACCACGCAAGAGAAATCGTTGCTTTCAAGGTTGGCTACCTCTTATGGAAGCCAATTGAATATGTTTCTCGTAAAGAGAACAACGAAGAAAACAAGATTGAAGCGCTTAACGACTATATGGTTCTTGAAGATAAAGTCGGCAAGGACAAAACAATCGCTAAACATCAATCAATTTGCGGAACTGCGTATCGTTTAGGTTTAGTCAATAAAGATTTTGATAAAAACCCAAATGAAGCACCATTCAAGGTCTATTCCGTCCACCCATTTAATGCGTGTGTGATTTATTCGGCTGACTTCAAGAAAGAACCAATGGTTGGTTTAATCATTGATACTGTGTTCAGGG
>Ga0265299_10003946_pt1 | contig 14251 bp, 8 predicted proteins | sample AusTroGonzalo_MG_4_FD_193485 | JGI IMG/M metagenome (GOLD analysis project Ga0265299, IMG submission 193485) | Bovine rumen microbial communities from tropical cattle in Woodstock, Queensland, Australia - Gonzalo_02 | ecosystem: Host-associated > Mammals > Digestive system > Stomach > Rumen ...
ACGCGAGCAGTCGGGTCGGCCGTAAACTGGTCGCGAATGATCGGATTCTGCGCCATCGATACCAGAGGCACAGACATGAGTAATGAAAGACAAATTTTCTTCATTGGCTATTCTATTTATTTTTGTATATAGTGATATTCTTTGTTGGGTTTCGCGATTTATGTCGTTTATTAGACATAATATAATTGATAAAGGTTTAATCAGTATTTGTTTTTTTTAAATGAAAGGTACCGCGTCATCCCGACGCGATACCTCCGAAATACCAAAACAATGTGTCTAATACTAACTACTATAACTAACTTAAAATATAGTCGATGTGAATTTTTTTGCAAATATACAATTAAAATCCAATTAGTTGCTTTATTTCTTGTAACAAATACTTTCTAATTGTTATCAGACGTGTTAATTTTTGATAATTATGGTATAAAATGCCATTTTTTGAATATACACCTATTTAATATACATAATAAAATTGTCCGCTTTTTAAATATTTTCTTTTGGAGAGTGCTGCCCATTATTCTCTACTATATTGATAAATGCTGCTATAAACGAATTTCTTTACGGGTTGTTACTAATATTTTGCGATATGTAACATTTTAGGGATTATTGTCCAATAACAAACTTTGCGTTACATATAATAAAGTAATTAAGTTAATTTTATAATATATTTGCACCCGAAAAAGTGGGCCCAACCCCCTTTGGCTTCGTGCTGAAACTATAAATTGATCAAATACAATCAACAATAACATTATCTAACTAATTAAATTAATTATGTGGAATCCTAAGAGCCAAAAGAATTCGTCTTAACCCTACTCCGAAGGCGTGCTAGGCATGCTTGTAGGTTGCTGGGAGCTTATGCTCCTGCCCTAAAACTAATTTGTATCAACAAACCAATTAATTCTTAGTTAATACTTAAAGTATGAATCGAAATTTTAGAAAGACAGCGCTGATGATGAGTGCCCTTGCCATGCTTGGTATTGGTTACTCGTCGAATGCCTATGCCGCAGGAGCTCCTCAGGAGATTCAGCAGGCAACAAAGAAGATTACAGGTACTGTAGTCGACTCACAGGGCCCCGTTATCGGAGCTAGCGTGGTTGAAAAAGGTAAGTCCGGCAACGGAGTGATTACCGATTTCGACGGAAAGTTTACACTCACTGTATCGCCAGGTGCTACGATCGTTATTTCGTACGTTGGCTATGAGACTCAGGAAGTCAAAGTTGGCAACCAGTCAAATCTTAACATTACTCTCAATGAAGACAACGCTCAGCTCGATGAGGTTGTAGTTGTAGGTTACGGTGTCCAGAAGAAGAAGCTGGTTACCGGTGCTACTGTTCAGGTAAAGGGTGAGGAAATCGCTAAGCTGAACACAACAAACGCACTCGAGGCAATGCAGTCAAGCACTCCTGGTGTACAGATTACACAGAGTTCTTCACAGCCAGGTAAGGGATATAAGGTTTACATCCGTGGTATAGGTACCACAGGTAACTCTGCACCTCTTTATGTAATTGATGGTGTCGCTGGTGGTAGCCTTGATGATATTAACCCAGCTGATATCGAGAGCATCGATATTCTGAAGGATGCGGCTTCTGCAGCTATCTATGGTGCTCGTGCTGCTAACGGTGTTATCCTGGTTACAACCAAGCAGGGTAAGGCTGGTAAGATAGAGCTTAGCTATAATGGCGCTATGGGTTGGTCAAACGCATACAAGCGTCCACAGCTGCTTAATGCTCAACAGTTTATGACCATTATTGATGAGTACACTTTCAATACTTCTGGTCAGAAGTTGGATTGGGCTGGTTTCGTTCCACAGGACATTATTACTAAGGTAAACAGCGGTTGGACTGGCACTGACTGGTGGGGTGCATTCGAGAATAAGAATGCTGTACAGCAGAACCACTCTGTAACCCTGACTGGTGGTACTGATCGTTCAAAGTTCGCTATGTCTTACACCTATACTGGTAACGAGGGTATTATGGGTGCAGATCAGGCTTCTTTCTATAAGCGCCACACAATCCGTCTTAATAGTGATCACGTGCTCTTGAAGGCTAAGGATTTCGATGCAATCACCATTGGAGAAAACATCTCTATCGGCTATACAAAGAGTCACGACTTGGCTGAGGATGGTATGTATTGGAGCTATATCCATAGCTTGCTCCAGACCTCTCCATTAATGCCACAGTATGCTTATAATGGTGATAACTATTATTATCAGGGTTTTGATGGTAATGTAAAATATGGTCAAGGTTGGAACTCTTCTTTGTTCAGCAACCCATGGGAGAACCTCTCTAAGGGTGGTTTTAACTCTTTGGCCGAGAGTCGCAGTATCAATACCAGCGCTACCGCTTTTGCTGTTATTCAGCCAATCAAAGGCCTGAGACTTCGTTCTCAGTTCAACTATAACTGGAATTCAGGCGCATATCGCAACTATGGTGAGCCAAAGTCTTCTGGTTATGGAAATGCTACTTCAGTTGTTTATACCAACAGCCAGAATGCTTGGTTGAGCACCAATTGGTCTATAGAGAATACTCTCACATACGATCTTCCTATCATTTCTGGTCACAAGATCAGCGCAATGGTTGGTCAGACCTTCCAGAGCACCGCTTGGAGCTTTAATATCTCTGGATCCAATAAGGTAACTTATGGCGATCAGCTCGCAACATTGAAGGGATGGGATTCAGCATGGCTGTCTAATTTCAAATTGGTCAATGTAACCGACATTACTCTGACTGGTAAACCAAATGATGAAGAGTATCTTGCTTCTTGGTTCGGTCGTCTGACTTGGGACTGGAACGAGACCTATATGGCTACTGTAACCATGCGTTATGATGGTTCAAGTATCTTCACCGATGGTAAGCGTTGGGGCTTCTTCCCATCTGTATCTGCAGGTTGGGTAGTATCTAACGAAAAGTTCATGGAGAGCACCAAGAGCTGGCTCGACTTCTTGAAGATCCGTGCATCTTGGGGTCAGAATGGTAACAAGGATATCTCTAAGTATCAGTATCTTGCAACAATCGCTCTGTCAGGCGAGTCTGGTGACAGTGGTTATAAGTTCGGTTCTGATATGACAACATCTGTTGCTGGTACACCTAATACTGGTGCTTACGCAAATATCGTACCTAACCCTGACCTGACTTGGGAGACATCTGAGCAGCTTGACTTTGGTTTCGATGCTCGTTTCATCAACAACCGTTTGGGTGTAAACTTCGACTGGTATAAGAAGACTACTAAGGACTGGCTGATTGGTGGTCAGCAGGTTGCTGTTGACGGTACCAATCCTGCTGCTATCAATGGTGGTGACGTTCAGAATACAGGTATTGAGCTTGCTCTCTCTTGGAACGACAGAATTGGCAAGGACTTTAGTTACAATGTTGGTGTAAACTTTGCTACCAATAAGAATAAGGTAACTCGTATTGCTAATGACAATCATTACATCAATGGTCCTACCGGTGTCCTGTCACAGGGTACTGAGTATATCTACCGTGCAGAGGAAGGCAAGCCTATCGGTTACTTCTATGGCATGTCATACAGCGGTATCTGGCAGAACCAGGAGCAGATTGAAGAAGCTCGTAAGGCAGGTAAGGCAGTACTTGACAGTGCTCAGCCTGGTGATATGATTTGGGATGACTGGAATGGTGATGGCGTGATTACTTTTGCTGAAGGTGAAACTTGCGACCGTCATGAGATAGGTAATCCTAACCCAGACATTATGCTTGGTGTAAACCTCGGTCTGCAGTGGAAGGGATTTGACTTCGCTGTAAGCGGTGCAGGTGCATTCGGTATGCAGATTATGCGTTCTTATCGTTCGTTCAGTGATGCTCCTTATCAGAACTATGATACTACAATCCTGAATCGCTGGTATGGTGAGGGCACTTCAAACACTCAGCCACGAATTACAAGTACAGGTAGTGAGAATACCAACTGGGTATCAAGTCGTTATATGGAAGATGCTGACTACTTTAAGATCAAGAATGTAACTCTTGGTTACGACTTCAAGAAGCTTTGGAAGTCTTGTCCATTGCAGCAGCTTCGCCTCTATGTTCAGGCTCAGAACCTCTACACATTCACCAAGTATACTGGTCTCGATCCTGAGGTTGGTAACTCAGCTGGTGGTAATGGTTGGGCTTCTGGTGTTGACCTTGGTCTTTACCCACCATCTCGTACATATATGGTTGGTGCAAGTATTAAATTCTAATTCGGTATAAAAGTTATGAAGAAATATATTTTATCAGCAGCAGCTGTTTTGTCAGTAACTGCGTTTACATCTTGTAACGACATGTTGGACACAGATCCACGTGTTACAGAGTTGACTGCGGCCACGTTCCCCGGCAAGCCTGCAGATGTGGAGGCTTTGAATGCAGCTACCTATAGTATTATGAATACACTGGGTGGTGGTGACCAGAGTGGTATCTTGAATAACCCATTCTATTGGTGGTCGCTCATGTCTGACGACTGCTACGGAAGTGGCGGTTTGCAGGACAATGTGGCTAAATCGCTCCATCATTTTACAACAGCGAGTGCTAACCAGTATGAGCAGGATTTTATCCTTCTTTATGGTGGTATTTCGCGTGCTAACAACCAGATCGAGACCATTGACAATGTTGATTGGACCGGTAATACTGTTCAGCGCAATCAGTTGCTCGGTGAAGGCTACTTCATGCGTGGTCTCTATTACATGTGGCTGACTCAGATGTATGGTGATGTTCCCTTGATTACAAAAACCACCATTACAGATGAGATGAAACAGGAGGTAAGTGCAGAGACTGCTGTCTTCCCTCAAATTCTTTCAGACTTTGTTTCTGCCAAGAATCTCATGAAGGCAGAAAGAGCAAATGGTTCTGGTCATGCTGACAAGTATGCAGCAGAGGCTTATATCGCTCGTGCTTATATGTTCTGGGCCGGCTTCTATAAGAAGGCTGGTGAACTTGCAAAAGGTAATCCCCCTGCTATCGATCTCGTAGAGCAGGAAGGTTGTTCTGCAGGTTCTCTTTCTAAGGAAGATGTTATTGCAGGTCTTAAGGATATCGTTGCCAATGGCGGATACAAACTTTGTGAGGACTTCCGTTCACTGTGGCAGTACTCTAACAGCCTTCTCTGGGATGAGGCACATGATGGTAAAGGTCATGCATACGAGTTCATTGCAGACATGAAGCGAGAGAACTGTTTCGACCAGCCTGGTATGGGTAACGGAAACACTGAGGAAATCTTCCAGATTCAGTTTATGAATGCTTCAAAGTGGGCTATCGGTGGTACTTATAACAACCCACGTATGTATTCTAACTATCTGTCTTGTTTCTGGGGTCTTCGTAATGGTGCTACCAACGACAATGGTAAGCGCGACAAGACTTATCCATTCAATCAGGGCTGGGGTCAGGGTACTCCTTCTGTAAATCTTTGGCAGGACTGGACTGCAGCAGAGACTGCCGGCAATTATAGTGATATCCGTAAACTCGGTACGCTGATTGACCTCGAACATGAGCTTGCATCTTATACCTACGAGAAGGATGATTGTGAGGAGTCTGGCTATGGAGTAAAGAAGTATGCAGATGTAAACCTTGATGCTTGTGCTGCCGACAACGATTCTTGGTGGTCAATGTGTCCTGGATATTCATCTAGTTCGCTTGACAACAAGCAGCAGGGTGACCACTTCGAGGATTTTTATCTGATGCGTTATGCTGATGTTCTGCTGATGCTGACCGAGCTTACTGGTGATGCTCAGTACATGAATCAGGTTCAGAAGCGTGCTGGAGTGCCTCAGACTGCTTATTCTTGGCAGGCTATTCAGGACGAGCGTCGTTGGGAATTTGCATTAGAGGGTCTGCGTTTCAACGATTTGCGTCGTTGGTCAGGTATAGATTCTGGTGAAACCTCAATTGCAGCAAAGGCTCTTCAGGCTCAGAGTGGAAAATCTATTACCGTCAAGGGTAAAAAGGGTTCGAACATGGCTCATATGACATGTTCTTGGACTAAGCGTTACGCTGCTACCAACGGATTCTTGCCTAAACCTCAGGCTCAGATTACTCTTATGAATGGTAAGCTGAAGCAGAATCCTGGTTGGGGTGAGGAAACACCTGCTGCAGAGTATACATATAAAGTTCTGTATTAATATTTAATAAGTAATCGATATGAAAAAGATATTTTTGATGTTATTCGCTATATGCGCCTTTGCTGCTTGTGATCCTGTTCATGAGGATGTCGGCAATGGCGGTCACATCACTGTTGACCAGCTCAAGGCGATGTCCACTGTCACTGTTGACAAGACATCTGATGGCAGCAAGTTTGGTAATGTTGTTACATGTACGACATCTGCCCCTGTCAATGCTAAGTGGGATATCGGTGGAAAAGAATTCGTCGGTAACTATGCATGGAAGAAGATGAAAGTTAATTTTAACATGAATGGTTCGGATCTTGTGTATGTTGAGACTCCTTATACAGTTGTTCTCACCGCAATTTGTCCAGACGGAACAAAGCTTACAGCAGAATTCCCCATTAAGTGTGAAACAATTACAGATCCACTGGTGAAGTACTATATCTATGGTGATCCTAATAGATCTGAAGCTGATAAAGAAGAGGATCCTCAGCTGCCATTCAAACCAGGTGCTTGGGATGCTGCAGCTATGCGTTTCAGCTCTACCGAGGGTGCGCATCTGCCAACTATTCCTGACGAGGTTTACGATGGTCTGAAGACTCTTATCTTTGATGTATCAGATGTTACTCCTGATTTTGATTTGAAGGTTATGAATGGCTGGTGGAGCAACACATATTACGATCATGTTAAGTGGGTGGATGGTTTGAATGAACTTCAGATTACCCCGACAATGGCAAGAGAGTGTGCAAAGAAGTATGTGAATGAGGACCCCGCCGGTGGTAAAGATCTTGACCTCATGCTGTATAGCGGTTCTATGACGCTTAAAGCAGTTTACTATGAGGAGTAATAAGTTCTTATATGTATAATATTTAAACAACTGTTATAATGAAAAAAATAGTTAATTATAGTAAGCTCGTAATCACTACGCTTATTACATCAAGTCTGTTTGTGGCTTGTAGTGAGGAGATTACCGAAACTACATGCGAAACCCAATATATTGCGAACACAGGTAGTATCAAAAATGCAGGTCAGGCTGTAGATTTGGGACTTCCTAGTGGAACCAAGTGGGCTAATATGAATGTTGGAGCAACTTCAGAATCAGACAATGGCATCCTTTTTGTTTGGGGTGATATAACTGGTATCCAGATGGAGGCAGCTAATGCTACATCATATTTGGATGTAACAGCTGCTACATCAGCATCTAAATTGTTTGACTTGTTCAAAAGTGCCGATGCTAAGGTTGGAACTGTTTGTGATACAACAAATATTTCTAAGACTGTAGAACCTAAGCTGATAGACTTAACGTTTATTGGTGATACTATTGGATTGGATTCTCTTGCGAAAGCTACTATTGATGCTGAGAAGATGGAGACTATTACTTCATTCTTGAAGAATAAGTTGGACTTCGTAAAGGCATCTAATACAGGCTTCCTTGAGGCTACTCTTACCAATGAGGAATTTACTCTCATTATTGATTGGGATGGTTCTAAGTTTATTGAGAGATTCCCCAGTCAGAAAACAGCTAAGGACACATTAGACTATTTCAAGAAGTTTGAATACGCTAGTGTTTCAACCTTCGTTATAGATAAGATTGGTTCTACTGATGTCAATTATTATGAGTCTCCTAAGGCTAATAATTATGATGAGATTAAAGATCAGCTTGGTGTAGTAATGCGTAAAGACTTTAAGGGTGGTGATATTAAAAACATTCCAGCTTATAGTATCGTTGCAGACGCTAACCATGATCCTGCTACTGCTAATTGGGGTAACAACTGGAGCATGCCAACAGCAGAGCAATTCCAGGAACTGCTTGATAACTGCACATGGGAGTTTACTGGTAATGGATATAAGGTAACTTCTAAGGCAGAAGGAAATAATAACAGTATTTTCTTGCCTGCTGCAGGTTTCCGATTTGGTGACAAGTGGTATGGAAACGGCAATGCAGGTTACTATGCAACAGGTGAAATTCTGGGAACTTATCATTTCCCCTCAATGGCTGAACAGATTAGTGGATCAATGGGAGCTATTAATGGCAATGAAAACATGCCAAACATGCTGATTTTCCAGCATGGCCAGTATGATTCTCTTGGTATCTACAATAACCTGAGTTCTAGTTTCGGCGTTTCTATCAGACCTGTAACAAAATAAAGTCTGATTAAGTAATTAATCATAGGCTGACCCAATTAATTGGGTCAGCCTTTTATAACAAAACAATGAATAAACAAAACAATGTATCCCGTGCCGTCCTCTTTTTAAGCTCGTTGGCTTTCATTTTGTTTGTTGTGTATATTCTATACATCAACCAGGAGGTGTTCTACACGGCGCACGATCGCTCTGAATTTGTTTTTGGAGCACCTTTCTTTAATACACTCATGTCGAAGCCATTTGGCTTGATGCAGTATGTGGGAGCTTGGCTTACACAGTTTTTTTGTAAACCAGTTGTTGGCTCAAGTATCCTCGTGGTAATATGGGTAGCTATTTATTTTGTGGGTGTAAAAGCATTCCGGTTACAGGGAAGCGCCTCTGCGCTGATGCTCTTGCCTGTTGCCTGTCTGCTGGTCTCTGTAGTAGATTTGGGGTATTGGATTTATACCTCCACCATCAGGGGTTATTGGTTCTCGCAGTCAGTAGGTTACTTGGTTATGTTGTTGCTCTTATGGGTGGCACATAGCACCCCACGTAAATTGCATCTCATCTGGTATGTACTAGCCATTTGCATTTATCCAGTACTTGGATGGTTTGCCTTACTTTTTGTACTGTGTCTTGCTTTTTCTGATAAAGTAACTTGGTGTGAGTTCCTGGGCATAGCTCTAATTGTCTTTACGGCTAGTATATGGCATACTCAGTTCTATTCTAATTTGAAATACGATGATGTGGTGATTGCCGGTTTGCCTCGCTTTGAGACACCTAGTGATAGCACTCCGCATCTTTCATATCCGTTTTGGTTGCTTGGTGCAGCTTCTGTACTTATTCCGTTGTGCAGTAAGTATCTGGCTAAATGGTTTGTTCCTGTGTTGTGTGCTGGCGCTGGCATATTCTATATTTGTTCGGAGATGTACTATGATAAGAATTACATTGATGAGATGCGTATGGTGCGCTATGCTGAAGATGATAACTGGAAGGAGGTTCTCAATCTGGCTGAAGAGAACAAGAAACCAACAAACACTATGGTGTTTATCAAGAACATAGCTTTGATGAATGAAGGAGGATTGCTTGATCGTTCGTTCAAGTTAAGCAATAATGCTGAAAATCTATATAATCCGGATTCGCTCCATGTAACCCTTCTGGATATTGCATCTCCTTTGGTGTATTATAATTATGGTATGATAAACGAAGCAATACGTTTAAGCTTCGAAAATGCTATACAAGCTGGTTTTTCACCTTTTTATCTAAAAATGCTAACACGCTGTGCTTTAGCTGTTGGAGATAAAAAACTTGTAGAGCGCTATACTACGATACTTCATCACTGTCCGTATTACGGCGATTGGCAACCAGCACCAGTTACAGCTAAGATAAAAGAACTCATGAAATGCTATCCCGATGAAATCACAGGTGTAGAAAACAGTGATAGTTATATTGTTAATGGTATTAGCCTTTGGTACGAATCAGATAGCAAGGTGGCCTCAGAACAGTCGCTGCTATATTCAATGCTTCGTTGCGATTCACGTCGTTTCTGGCCGTCGCTGCGTAAATTCGTAAAAATGCACATGAACGAAGAGTTCCCTATACATGCGCAGGAGGCTTATATTCTGTTCATGGATAAGGCGCCAGAAGAGAAGCGTATGATGGTACCTGTTGAACAGACTATTTATGAACGCTACAAGCGATTCTGGGCAACTCTTGAAAGTAAGGCAAAGCCAGGTATGGCTATATCAACGGTAGGTGAGGTAATGCGTGATGAATTTGGGGATACCTATTGGTGGTATAATATCTTTGGCAGAAAACCTATCAATGTTCATGGTAAAATTGGAAACGAAACTCATGCGTAAACGATTATGAAAAGTTATATTCACTTCTATATAGTATTCTTGGCTGTTGCAGTGCTGATGTCATCATGTGCCAGCCATCCAGATGTACCATCTGCATCAAAAGAGGCAAAAAGTCTACCGGCTATATTCCCGGATTATTGCAATGTCACGGTGCCTTATAATATTGCGCCGCTTAACTTTATGCTACCTGCTGACGAATATGAGGAGTGTGTGGCACGTGTCTCAACTCCTGATGGAAACAAGCAGACATACGGCAATGGTGTGAAAGTCCAGATTCCTGAGGATGAGTGGCACGATATGCTTAATGTCTCTAGGGGTAGGAGTCTTAAGGTTGAAGTTTGGGGCAAGAAAAACGGCGAATGGCTTTCTTACAGCCCGTTTGAGATATATGTTGCTCCGGATGCCATCGACGAATACTTGTCGTATCGCCTTATCGAACCATCGTATGTAGCTTGGACCTATATGGAGATAGCCCAGCGTCATCTCACATCGTTCGAAGAGACACAGATCTTCAACAACGAGATTACAATGAACAATAGGGAGAAAGGCCAGTGCATAAACTGTCACAGCTATCAGAACTACAAGACCGACAATATGCTATTCCACGTACGTCTAGCTAATAGTGGTACTGTGATTGTAAATGATGGAAAAGTTTCGAGAGTCAATCTGAAGCGCGATTATACTATATCGTCTGGTGTTTATCCGGCATGGCATCCAACTGAGAAACTGATAGCCTTTTCTACCAACTTGACGCGTCAGGCATTTCACACGTCAAATCCTAACAAGATTGAGGTGTACGATCTTGCCAGTGACATGATTCTTTATGATGTAAAGACCGACTCTGTGACTGTAGTCAGCAACGATTCTACGCTGTTGGAGGTATACCCCACTTGGTCTCCTGATGGCAAATACCTCTATTACTGTAAGTCCGTTCCCCTTCCAGAGGAGATGAAGGACAAGGATATCAGAACAACCTATCCTAAGATACAATACAATCTCTATCGTCGTTCGTTCGATGTTGCTACTCATAATTTCGGTGATGAGGAGCTTGTGTATGATGCTGCCTCGGCCGACAAGAGTGTTACTCTGCCAAGAATCAGTCCTGACGGCCGCTATCTGCTGTTTGCCATAGGCCAGTATGGCTGTTTCCATAGCCGACACCATGATGCCGACATTGTATGCATCCCGATGGAGAAGTACACAGGCACTGCACTCACAGCAGAGACCTGCTCGCCTGTAGATATGTCACCCGTTAACAGCGCGGGGTATTCTGACAGCTACCCGTCATGGTCGAGCAATGGGCATTGGATTATGCTGGCCAGTCGCCGTGACGATGATAACTACAGCCGTGTATATTTTGCCTATTTCAAAGACGGAAAGGTTGGGAAGGCATTCCTGTTGCCACAGGAAGACCCGGAGCATAACACCTTCCTTTTGAAGAGCTATAACCGCCCGGAGTTCATGGTGGAACCTGTTAAGATCAGTGTAGATGAATTCAGCAAGGTATTTGATAAGTAGTATATTCTGCATTGCAGTCCTGTTGTTTTTCGGACTGGCCTATCCGCAACACTTGCATTATCAGGAGCAGTACCAGCTATTCCTGTTTGATAGTAACTACGTATGGGATATTATTCGGGAGCCAGGCGGTGTGGCCGATCTGCTGGGGCGATTCTGCACTCAGTTCTTTCTTTATGCTTGGGTGGGAGCTGCTATTGTTGCGCTTCTGCTATCGGCAGTTCAACTTCTGACTCTTCAATTGATGGGGACAAACAAGTTATATGGTCTGAGTTTTATACCATCGGGCCTGTTGTGGCTGTATATGCTCGATGAAATGGCACTTTTTTGTGGAATATGGGCCATTTTGCTTACACTGCTTGTTGCTTGGGTCATTTTGAAACTTACAAAAGGCTGGATACGATGCGTTTTGCTGTTGGCTGCTATTCCAGTCCTATATTATCTTGCTGGGCCGGTATGTCTTCCTATACCTGTAGACGGTCTGTGGGCCGGCATACATTACTATCGCATGCCAAAGGTATTCCCATGGCTGCTGTGGGCTGCTGCATTTTCTGCCTTTGTCCTCGTGCTGATAGTCTGTTTCTTCCGAAATAAGGCTATTATCCAACACCTCTCACCTCTCACCTCTCACCTCTTATTTGCCCTTGTGGCTGTCTGCATGGGATGGATGGTTGGGAAGAACGCCAATTTCAAGGCGGAGAAGGTGATGCAATACGACTTTATGGCTACTCATCAGCAGTGGAACCGCATTATCGAGACAATAAATAAGGAGAAACCAAACAATCAGATTGGTGTCACGGTACAGAATCTTGCTCTGGCAATGCGTGGTGTGCTCCTTGACCAGATACAGAATTATAACCAGAATGGTATAGCTGGTCTGCTGCCCGATGTGCAGAGCGACGCAACCAGTCCGATGCCTACAGCCGAGGCTTTCTATCAGTTGGGTATGATAAATGTTGCCCAGCGAACGGTTTTTGAGGCTCAGGAGGCTATCCTGGACTTCCAGAAGAGCGGTCGCTGCTACAAGCGACTGGCACAGACCAACCTGATAAACGGCAATTACGAGGTGGCTCGCAAATATCTTACCGCCCTGCAAAAGACGCTCTTCTATCGTGATTGGGCCAACGAGACATGGCCTCTTTTATTCGATGAAATGGCCATAAATAATCATCCTGAATACGGACGACTACGCAAATGGGCATATAAGGAAAACTTCCTGTTCAGCGACCATGTAACCCCAGAAATGCTGGAGAGTCTTTATTTTGGATGTACGGATAATCGCATGGCTTATCAGTATCTGATTGCCTATTATATGCTGACTGGCGACCGTGAGAGGTATAATAACTTCATATCAAAGAATCGATGAAAACGACTATATATAATATAATAAGGTGTTGGGTGATAGGTGTTGGGTGTTGGATGCTTGCAGCCTGCTCAACTGCTGTCGAGAATGCTAAGCAGGAAGCTACTATGCCTCAGATATATCCTGATTATGTAGGTGTTACTGTACCTGTGAATATTGCTCCGCTATGTTTTAATATGGCTGATGAGTCGGCTCAATATATTGATGCCGTCGTGACCGACAGTCATGGAAACAGCCTGCATGCTCAGGGGGAGGAGTCGGTAGACTTTGATATTGATGACTGGCATGCGCTGCTCGGAAAGAACGGCGGAGACTCGCTGAGTGTTACCGTCTCGGCCAAATACGAAGATGGTTGGCATACCTATAGTGCTTTCTCCATCTATGTCAGTCCCGACAGCATCGACTATGGTCTGTGTTACCGTCTTATTGCTCCTGGTTATGAGGTCTGGAGCAAGATGGGCATCTACGAGCGCGACTTGTCTTCGTTTGATGAGCGAGCGCTGATAGAGAATACCCAATTTGAGGGTTGTGTCAACTGTCATAGCTTCAATCGTGGCAATCCTGCCGATATGAGTCTGCATATCCGTGGTCCTCACGGAGCCACGCTTATTAGCCATAATGGCAGTCCGATAACCGCCTATAACACCAAAACAGATCAGACTCTCGGTTTCTGTGTATATCCTTACTGGCATCCTTCGGGCAAATACATCGCTTATTCTACCAACTCAACTAGTCAGCTGTTCCATAGTGCTGACAGCAATCGTATCGAGGTGTTTGACACCGCATCCGATCTTCAGGTTTACGACGTAGAGAAGAACGAACTGCTGATTACACCTATCCTGAAGCAGGATTCGATATATGAGACTTATCCAGTTTTCTCGGCCGATGGTCGTTCGCTGTATTTCTGTGCAGCCCAGGCTATCCCGGAGGGAAGTTATAAGCTCGATTCTATACGCTACAATCTCTGTCGTATTGATTTCAATCCGGAAACGGGAACTTTCGGAGATAGTATAGAGACTGTAATCGATGCCGTAGCTCAGGGCAAGTCGGTATCATTCCCACGTCCTTCGTATGATGGACGATATATATGCTATACATTATCCGACTACGGACAGTTTAGTATCTGGCATCATGAGGCTGATCTTTATATGCTCGACCTGACAACGAAGAGGAGCACGGCAATGAATAATGCCAACTCAGATGACACAGAATCGTTCCATAACTGGAGCACAAATTCGCGATGGATGGTATTAAGTTCGCGTCGCGATGATGGGCTTTTTACCCGACCTTACTTCTGTC
>Ga0265299_10003947_pt1 | contig 14251 bp, 14 predicted proteins | sample AusTroGonzalo_MG_4_FD_193485 | JGI IMG/M metagenome (GOLD analysis project Ga0265299, IMG submission 193485) | Bovine rumen microbial communities from tropical cattle in Woodstock, Queensland, Australia - Gonzalo_02 | ecosystem: Host-associated > Mammals > Digestive system > Stomach > Rumen ...
CCGGAAGATGGAAGACCAGTGGGGCATTGCCTACAACGGACAGCCGGATGCCGAAACCCACGCCGCCAGCGACCTGCACCTGAGTCTCCGCCTGGGACTCACCTCCTTCAAGCACGTGGGCGTTTTTCCCGAGCAGGCGCCCAACTGGGAATTCATCTATAAGGAAACGGGCCGATTGTGCCGCATCCACAAAGCCAACGGCCTGCCCGCCCCCAAGGTGCTGAACCTCTTTGCCTATACGGGCGCCGCTTCACTGGCCGCCAAATGCGCCGGGGCCGATGTCACCCATCTGGATTCGGTGCGGCAGGTGGTTACCTGGGCCCGCGAAAACATGGAGCGCAGCGGCCTGGACGGCATCCGCTGGGTAGTGGAGGATGCCCTTAAATTTGCCAAACGGGAAGCCAGGCGCGGCAATAGGTACAGTGGCATTATTCTTGATCCGCCTGCCTACGGCCATGGCCCGGACGGCGAAAAGTGGAAGCTGGACGAACTGCTCTTCGGCCTGCTGCAAAATGTGGCGGCCATTCTGGATGAGCGGGATGCTTTTATGGTGCTGAACCTTTACTCCAACGGCTACAGCGCCGCCCTGGGAGAAACCGTGGTGCGGGAAGCCTTCAAAGGACAGTTCAAGGAGATGAGCTCCGGCGAACTGGCCCTGAACGACTCCTTTGGGAAGGCCCTCCCGTTAAGTATTTATGTTCGGCTTAAACGATAAAATTCCTATCTTTGCATTATGGAATTATTGGTAGTCAATTGGAATGTAGACCCGGCCATCCTGCATATCGGCGGGTTCCAGCTAAGGTGGTATTCGGTCCTGTTCGTGAGCGGATTCATCCTGGGCTGGTATATCATGAGGAGTTTCTTCAAGCGGGAGCAGATTAGTACAGACCTGCTGGATCCCATGCTGTACATGCTCCTTATCTGTACCATCGTGGGCGCCCGCCTGGGTCATTGCATCTTCTATCAGCCGGACTATTATTTTGGCAGCTGGGAAGGTTTCTGGGAAATCTTCATGCCCTGGAAGGGCGGTTTGGCCAGCCATGGCGGCACCATTGCCATCATCCTGGGTATCTGGTGGTATGCCAGGCGCTATGGTCCCAGGAACGGTTTCGACTTTGTGTGGGTTATAGACCATCTGGTAATTCCCACCGCTTTTGCCGCCTGCTTCATCCGGCTGGGAAACCTCTTCAATTCGGAAATCTATGGTATTCCCACCAGTCTTCCCTGGGGTTTCATCTTCGAGCGTAACGGGGAAACGGTTCCCTGCCACCCCACTCAGCTCTACGAAGCCGGCACCTACCTGCTGCTGGGAATTGTCCTCATGTACCTGTACTGGAACAAGCTGGACAAAATGTACCGCGGTACCTTTACGGGCATTTTCATGATTGTGTGCTTCGGCAGCCGTTTCCTTATTGAATTCATCAAGAACGACCAGGTGGCCTTTGAGGCCGACAGGGTGCTGAATCAGGGTCAGCTGCTCAGCATTCCCTTTATACTGCTGGGCATCGGCATGCTCATTTACGCCTACAAAAAGAAGATTCCTGCCAGGGCCGTACACCCGGAAACCGGGCCGAAGAAAAAGGAGGAGACTCACTACGCCAAGCCCCTCAATCAATAATTTTTAAAATTTTTTATCATGCCCCGTAACTGGGGCGTGATTTTTGCAGTAGATAGGCGTCTTCTGATTAAGAATAGATTGATTTATATGTATTTAAAAAAGTGTATTCTGATCCTTGCGCTGCTGGTCCCCATGGCGGCCCGGGCTCAGTACAGAGGGGAGGAGCGCCCCGTAACGGACACCACGCTGGTGCTCACGCTGGACGACGCGCTCAAGATTGCCCTTTCCGAGAATGTTTCCGTAAAAGTGGCCGATATGGAGGTAGAGCGCACCAAGTATGCGCGTAAAGGCTCCTATGGCCAGCTTTTCCCGCAAATCAGTGCATCCGGCATGTACAGCTATGCCATCCAGAAGCAGAAGGTTTACTTCGGCTCCGATTCCGACGATGGAGGCAGCTCCTCCGGCGGCGGCATGGCGGCCATGTATGCGTCCATGCTGGATCCCATCATGTATTATATCGAGCAGCTGTATCTGGCTACCAACACTCCGTTTATACCCTATGTGGCTCCCGTTACGCCGGATTCGGACTCTTCCTCATCCAGCGGTGACGGCGCCATAGAGATGGGCCGCCGCAACCAGGTATCCCTGGGCCTGTCGGCCACCATGCCGCTGGTGAACTTCCAGCTGTGGGAAAGCCTGCGCCTTACCGGCGACCAGGTGGAACTGGCCGTGGAACAGGCCCGCGAAAGCCGCCTGGGAACGGTAACGTCGGTGAAGCAGGCCTACTACTCCGTGCTCATGGCCAAAGCTTCCTACGATGTATATAATGCCGTGTACGAGAATGCAGTAGAGAACTGCAAGCTCACCGAAAGGCGATACAATGCCCAGAAGGCCTCCGAGATGGACCTTTCCCGCGCCCAGGCCAATGTGGCTTCCGCCATCCCCAACCTGTATAATGCCGAGAATTCCATTTTCCTGGCCCTTTGGCAGCTGAAGGCGGTGATGGGTGTGGATCTGGACCTCGCCATAGATGTGGCGGGCAGCCTGGAGGATTATGCGCAGCACATGTTCTACGACATCAACGAGGGCAGCGAGGCCTCGCTGGACCGCAACTCCCAGATGCGCCAGCTGGCCACCCAGGCCGAAATGCTGGCCAAGCAGATCCGCATGCAGCAGTATGCCTACCTGCCTTCCCTGAGCATGCAGCTCAGCTATAACTACTATACCCAAAGCGACAAGTTCAATCTGAGCCAGTGGAAATGGCTGCCTTCCAGCACCCTGGTGTTCAACCTGAGCATTCCCATCTTCTCCGGCGGACAGCGTTACCACACCATTAAGCAGACGCGTGTACAGGCCAAAGAGCTGGATCTCCAGCGGGTGAACGCGGAACGCCAGCTCCGCATCGGCATTCGCCAGAGCCTCTCCACCATGGAAACCTCCATGCGCTCCTACGATGCCGCCAGGGAGGCCCTCAAGAGCGCCGAAAAGGCCTACGACGTGGCCGCCAAGAGCTACGAGGTGGGCCGGAGCACGCTCACAGACCTGAACAACACAGAGCTCACCCTTACCCAAACCAGGCTGCAGGCCCTGCAGGCGGTGTACAACTTTGTAAACGCCAAGGCCGGTCTGGAGCAGACGCTGGGCTACGATTTTACCGACGAAACAGCAACCCTAGAAAACGAATAATACAGATATGAAAACCAGAATCATTGTATTGGCTGCAGTTGCCTTTGTGGCATTTTCCTGTGGAAACCGTGGTACGAACGGTCCTGCAGGCCCGGGCGGATTCAACCCTATGGCCCCTGTTACCCCCAGCGTGGAAGTGATTAAGGCTTCCTCCAAGGATGTGGCGCAGGAGAGCACCTATGCCTCTGCCGTAGAGGCTTTTGCAACCAACAACATTATGTCGCAGAGCGGCGGCCGCATCCGCAAGATCAACGTGGAGGTGGGCGATTATGTAACCAAAGGCCAGGTGCTGGCCGAGATGGACCGCCTGCAGCTGGAACAGCAGGAACTGCAAATCCAGAACGACGAAATAGAGTACAAGCGCCTCAAGGCCCTTTATGAAGAAGGCGGCCTGTCCCAGAGCGACTTCGAAACGGCCGAACTGGGTTACAAAGTGCGTAAAAACAATTACGAGAACCTGCTGGAAAACACCATTCTGCGCAGCCCTATCACCGGTTTTGTCACGGCCCGCAACTTCGATCAGGGCGACATGTTCTCCCTGAGCGCCCCGCTGTTCACCGTGCAGCAGGTGGTGCCCGTGAAACTGCTCGTGGGCATTTCAGAAAGCGAGTACACCAAGGTAAAGAAGGGCCAGACGGTATCCATCAAGGCCGATGCCCTTCCCGGACGCAGCTTCACCGGTAAGGTGGAACGCCTGTATCCCACCATCGACGCCGCTACGCATACATTCAAGGCCGAAGTCCATGTGGCCAATGCCGACCGCCTGCTCCGCCCCGGCATGTATGCCCGCGTAACCATGAATTACGGTTCCAACCACAACATTGTGGTGCCCGACATGTGCATTGTGAAGCAGGAAGGAACCGGCCAGAAATTCGTGTATCTGCTTAAATCCGACAATACCGTGAGCTTCGTTCCCGTTACCCTGGGCCGCCATTTCGGCACCGAATATGAGGTGACCGAAGGCCTCTCCGAAGGCGATGTGGTGGTTTACAAGGGCCAGTCGGCCCTCCGGGACGGTGTGCAGGTTGTAGTTCTTAACAAGTAAGGGAATATGAGCATTTTCAGATCAGCCGTCAACAAGCCGGTCACAACCGCTCTCGTTTTCCTGGCCTTCGCCATCCTGGGCGTGTTTGCGCTCACGCGGCTTCCGGTAGATAACCTGCCGGACATCGAGTCCAATACCATCATGGTAATGAGCTCCTATCCCGGCGCCAGCGCCGAGGATGTGGAGAACAACCTCACGAAGGTCCTGGAGAACTCCCTGAACGGTGTGTCCAACCTGAAGGACATTACTTCCAACTCCCGCGAGAACATTTCGGTGCTCACGCTGGAATTCGAATACGGAACGGACATCGAGGACGCCACCAACGACGTGCGCGACAAACTGAGCATGGTGAGCCAGACGCTGCCGGACGGCGCTTCTTCCCCCACCATCTTCAAGTTCAGCGCCGAGGACATGCCCATCATGATCCTGTCGGCCACGGCCAACCAGAGCGTAAGTGCGCTGGACAAGATCCTGGACGACAAGCTGGCCACGCCGCTGGCCCGCGTTTCGGGTGTGGGTACCGTGTCGGTTTCCGGCGCCCCCCAGCGGGAAATCCAGGTGTATTGCGACCCTAACAAGCTGGAGGCCTATGGCCTTTCCATCGCTTCCATTTCGCAGGTGATTGCCGCCGAGAACCGGAACGTCCCTTCCGGAAGCATCGACATCGGCTCCAACACCTATACCCTTCGCATCAAGAAGGAATTCCAGGACCCGAACGAACTCATGGACATTGTCCTGGGCTCCTACAACGGTGGAACCATCTACCTCAGGGACGTAGCCCGGGTGTATGACGGCCTGGAGGAAAAGTCCCAGGAATCCTACACCAACGGCGTGCGGGGTGCGCAGATCATCATCCAGCGCCAGTCCGGCTACAACACCGTGAACGTAATCAAGGATGTGAAGAAGGAGCTGGCCAAGCTGCAGCGCAACCTGCCGTCGGACATCAAGATCACTACGGTTATCGACTCTTCGGACAACATCCTCCGCACCATCAACTCCCTTAAAGAGACCATTATCATCATCTTCCTGGTGGTGGTTCTGGTGGTGTTCCTGTTCCTGGGCCGATGGAAGGCCACCTTCATTGTGGTGCTGTCCATCCCTATCGCCCTGCTGGCGTCGCTGCTGTACCTGTTTGCCACGGGGAACACCCTGAATATCATTTCCATGAGCGCCCTGGCCATTGCCATCGGCATGGTGGTGGACGACGCCATTGTGGTGCTGGAGAACGTGACGTCCCATCTGGACCGCGGAGAAAAGCCCAAGGAGGCCGCCGTGCACGGCACCGCCGAGGTGGGTATCTCCGTTATCGCTTCCACCCTCACCATGCTGTGCGTTTTCCTGCCGCTTACCATGATTTCCGGCATGACGGGTATCATGTTCCGGCAGCTGGGTTGGATTGTGTCCATCATCATGATTGTGTCCACTACGGCAGCTCTTACTCTTGTTCCCATGCTTTGCTCGCTGCTGCTTACGGTAGAGAACAAGAGCGGCCGTCTGTACCACTTTATCTTCGACCGTTGGAACAAGGTGCTGGATGCCATTTCCAGCGGCTACTCCCGCATGATCGGCTGGTGCATGAACCACAAGCGGCTCATCCTTGTGCTGGCGGTGGTCATTTTTGCCGGCGTGCTGGCCCTGTATGCTCCCCAGATGAAGACGGAATACTTCCCCACGCAGGACCAGGGCCGTCTGCAGGTGTCCATCGAGCTGCCCATCGGAACGGCGCAGGAGGTTACGGCCGACGTAGCTGCCCGCGTGTACGAAAAGATAGTGGCCGATGTGCCCGAAATCAAGGTGCTCAGCTACAGCTTCGGCCAGGCCGATTCCCAGAATGCCTTCGCTTCCATGCGAAACAATGGCGCCTATCTCATCTCCATGAACATCAACGTGGGTTCCATGGAGAACCGCAAGCGCTCCACTTCGGAGATTTCCGACCTCATCCGGGCCGACTTGCAGCTGTTCCCGGAAATCCGGAAATCTACCGTTCAGGAAGGCGGAATGGGCATGGGAGGCCGCTCCAGCGTGGTTGTGGAAATCTACGGCTACGACTTTGAAGCCACGGAGGATGCGGCCCGTCAGGTGCGCGAGAAAATGATGGAAAGCCCGGCCTTTGCCCAGGTTATCATCAGTCGCGACCAGTATACGCCGGAATACGAAGTGGATTTCGATCGTGAAAAACTGGCCCTCAACGGCCTTACTTCCACCACTGCCGCCGCTGCCGTAAGTGCGGCCATGAGCGGTTCGGTGGCTTCCTATTACCGGGAAGACGGTGAAGAGTACAACATCCGCGTACGCTTTGCGCCGGAGTTCCGCCAGAGCATGGAGGACATAGAGAATATCGTCATCCACAACGCCCAAGGCCGCGGCATCCGGGTGCGTGACCTGGGACAGGTGGTGGAATCCCGCGTCCCGCCCACCATCCAGCGCAAGAACCGCGAGCGTTACATTTCCGTGACGGGCATGATGGCCCGCGGAAAGGCTTTGAGCGACGGTGTGGAGGTGGTGGACGCCATTATGGAGGCCAACCCGCTTCCGCCGGAGCTTTCCTGGGAAATCGGCGGTGAGTTCGAGGAACAGCAGGACATGTTCTCCGACATGATTCTGCTCATGCTCCTTATCGTGATCCTGGTGTACATGGTGATGGCCTCCCAGTTCGAATCCTTTATGGGACCGTTCGTTATCATGTTCTCCATTCCGTTTGCCCTCACCGGCGTTGCGCTGGGTAATATGGTCAACGGGCAGGCGGTAGGTGTGATGTCCCTCATCGGCGTCATCATCCTGCTGGGTATCGTGGTTAAGAACGGTATCGTGCTCATCGACTACACCATCCTGTGCCAGGAACGCGGCATGAGTGTGCGGGATTCTTCCGTAACGGCCGCCAAGAGCCGTCTGCGGCCGATTCTCATGACCACCCTCACCACCGTGCTGGGTATGCTGCCCATGGCGCTGGGTACGGGTGAAGGCTCCGAAATGTGGCGGGGCCTGGGTATCACCGTGGCCTGGGGTCTCAGTATCTCCACCCTCATCACTCTGGTGCTGATTCCGGTCCTTTACTGCGGTTTCACCGAGCACCGTGCCAAACGCAAAGCCCGCAAGGCCCTTAAACAACAGGTATAATGGAGGGGTCCCCTCTGGGGAGGGTCGCGAAGCGAAGTTTTGTGGAATACAAATACCTCTGGTAAAAAAAATGATTATGAAAGCTATATTCGTTGCATATAATCAGGCATACAATCAGGAGATTGTAGAGCTGTTGGAGAAGCTGGGACAGCGGGGTTATACCGTTTGGGAAGAGATTGGCGGACGGGGAAGCAAAGACGGGGAACCGCATATGGGCAACCATGCCTGGCCTACCCAGAACCATGCCGTTTTGTCGGTGGTGGAAAACAACCTGGCGGGGCCTGTGATGGAGGAACTCCGCAAGCTGGACGCCGCCAACCCCAAGCTGGGCCTCCGCGCCTATACGCTTCCGGTAGAAGACGCCCTGTAGCGTCATCCCCGGCACCAATCCGTCATTCCCGGCATGACCGGGAATCTCATTTTAGAAAAATGCTTATATTTGTAAGTTAAAAGATTGTGAATTATGGCAAAGATAGCAACCAATACCACATTTAACGACCTGCTGCAAGACAGCCGGCTGGTGATTGTAGACTTCTGGGCTACCTGGTGCGGCCCCTGCCGCATGCTCTCTCCACTTCTGGACGAGGTAGAGGAGGAAATGTCCGACAAAATTGTTGTGGTGAAGGTGAACGTAGACGACGCCGACGAGGTGGCCGCCCAGTTCCGCATCATGAACATTCCCACCCTGCTCTTCTTCAAGAACGGACAAATTGTAGACAAGACCGTTGGCGCCATGCCCAAGACGGCCCTTGTACAGAGAATTAACGCAAACTTATAAATGATGAAAAAACTTTTGACGCTTGTCGCTGTGTTGTTCGCCTCTGCGACGATGGCACACGCTCAGTTCGGAATTGTGGCCGGTCTTAACTTCTCCAATACCAATTTATCGGTGCGCGATATGTGGGAGCAGGCCAATACCGTTACCAGGTTCCATGCTGGTGTTGCTTATAAATTCAATTTGGGTATGGGATTCGCTGTGCAGCCTCAGCTTACCTACGAGGTGAAGGGCGCTTCTATCAAGGATTCCCAGAATTTCGCTGCCTGGTCCAGTTCTCTGCAAGCCAACTCCGGTTTTCTGGAGTTGGGTGTAGGTCTTCAGTGGGGACCGGATCTTTTCATCGGCCGTCCATTTGTGATGTTACAGCCTTTCCTGGGCTATCAGCTTTATTCCAAGGACAACGCGGAAAGAAAGGTCTTGGATACGGTTTCCATATCCAATGAAGAGCGCAACAAGGCATTGGACGCAGCAAAAAACCGTTTAGAGTACGGCTTTGGCGTTGGCGCCGGTATTGAGCTCATCAAGCATCTGCAGCTGAGTGTACAGTACTTCATTAATCTGGGGAATTTGTACACGGACGGGAAAGTGGACGGCAATCAGGTTTGGGATACCATCAAGAGCGAGTATAAGGACATCAAGAACTACAATGGTGTCAAGGTAACCCTGGGCTTCTTCTTTTAATGGATAACAAACAGGCAGTCATATTCTGCTCGGCTTCGGATACTATCGACCCGAAGTATAATCTTGCAGCGCGTGAACTTGTTCGCGCGCTGCATGCTTTGGGCTATTCAGTGGTGTCGGGAGGCGGAAAGATTGGCACCATGGGTGCTATCACCGACGAGTCCGTAAAACTGGGCGGCCATCACGTGGCGGTGCTTCCGGGCTTTATGAAAGGCCTGGAGAACCCCGCCGTGTCGGAAGTGGTGTGGACGGATACCATGAGCACCCGCAAGGAGCGGATGCGCCTGGGTTGCGATGTGGCCATTGCCCTGCCGGGCGGCATCGGCACCCTGGACGAAATCATAGAAACGCTGGTGCTCCGCAAGCTGAGCCGGTGGAACGGAAAAGTGTTCCTGTTGAACCTGGACGGCTTTTATAATCCGCTGATTGCCCTGCTGGACCATTATGTTACAACCCACATGATGGAGCCCCAGGACCGGGCCCTGGTGCATGCGGCTAATTCGCCGGAAGAACTGGTGGAAATGTTAAACGCATGAGCCTGAGTGAATTAAAGCAGTTCCTAAAACCGCAGATGGAGCGGGTGGAGGCGCAGATAGATGCGTCTCTGCGCAGCGACATCGGCCTGCTGGACGCCACCAACCGTTCCCTTCGGGAGAACCGTGGTAAAATGCTGCGTCCCATGCTTTGCCTGCTGGTGGGCGGCGCCTGCGGAACGGCGAATGAAGATACCGTCCGTTTTGCCGCCGCATCGGAACTGCTGCACAATTCCACCCTGCTGCACGACGATGTAGTGGACGGCGCTGCCGAAAGACGGGGCCTGCCCACGGTAGCTGCCCTTTTGAACAACCCCGCCGCCGTGCTCATCGGCGATTTCTGGCTGGTGCGCTGCGTGCAAACCATCCTGGACGCAGAACGCTATCCCGAACAGGTGCTCCGGATTTACGCCAAAACCCTGTCCGACCTGGCCGAAGGCGAGCTCCTGCAGATGCAGAAGGCCTCATCGGCCGATACCTCAGAGGAGGATTACCTGCGCATCATCTACAGCAAAACGGCCTCCCTGTTCGAGGCTACAGCCCTGGCAGCCGCCCTGTCGGTGGATGCTCCGGAGGCTTTGCGGAAGGCTGCGGCCGATTTTGCCCGCAACCTGGGCCTGGCGTTCCAGATCAAGGACGACAATTTTGACTACGAATCCAGTGCCGATGCGGTGGGAAAGCCGGTGGGGATAGACCTGCAGGAGCAGAAGATTACCCAGCCGCTGCTGTGCGCCCTGGAAACGGTGTCGGCAGAAGAAGCCGCCGCGGTTCGCAGGAAGGTGGCCACTATCCTGGACCATCCGGAACAGGTGGCCGAAGTAAGGGACTTTGTGCTGTCCCATGACGGTGTGGCCCTGGCCCGCAAGAAGCTGGACTACTATATCGACCTGGCACTTTCCTGCCTGGAAGCTTTGCCGGAGTCGCCGGAACGGAATTACCTGGCCGAACTGGCCCGCTTTGTGGGCGAAAGAACCCGATAATATGCTGCAGATCTACGGGAATACGGAGCTTGTGAACGCCCTGCACCAGATGGTGGAGAGCGGCCATATCCCGCACGCCCTGCTGCTGCACGAGGATGATGGCGGCGGCGCTTTCCCGCTGGTCCTGAACTTCCTGGAAGAGCTTTACGGCGGGTCTCCCCGCGTGCAGAAGCTCATCCATCCGGACATCCATTTCGTTTTCCCGGTGGCCGGATCCGACAAGCCCGTTTCGCTCCAGTTCATCGGCCCTTTCCGGGAGCTGCTGCTGGAGAATCCGTATTTCTTTGAGAACGAACTGTACGCTGCCATCGGCATTGAAGGCAAGCAGAGCAACATTTCCGTGCACGAGGCCCGTTCCATCCTGGAGCGGCTGTCGCTGTCGGCCGTGGAAGGCGGCTGGCGCACGGTGGTGATGTACCTGCCGGAAAAGATGAACATGCAGGCGGGCAACGCCCTCCTGAAGATGGTGGAGGAACCGCCGGAAGGAACGCTGTTCCTGCTCATTACCCATGCGCCCGAAAAGGTGCTTACAACCATATCGTCCCGCTGCCTGCATCTGCGGGTGCAGCCTTTGTCTCCCGAGGCAGAGGAGCAGGTGCATCAGAAGGAAGCCGCCGGCGATGCCGTACTGGCCGACCTGTTCCACGACCTGCTGAACGCTCTGGTGGAAAAGAACCTGCTGGCGGCCCTGGAAACGGGGGAGGCGCTGGCTTCCCTGGAATCGCGCGAACGCCAGAAGGCCTTTTGCCGGGTGGCTTCGCAGGACCTCCGGACCCTCTTCCTGCTGCAGCAGAAGCTGCCGGCGCTCACCCACATCAAGGCCGATGAGGAAGACTACTACCGGCGGATGGCGGCAGCCCTGAAGCCCGCCTTCCCGCGCCTGGCCCTTTCCTGCGTGGACCGGGCCCTGCTGATGATAGAACGCAATGTGAACCAGAAAATCCTGTTCGCCGACATGGTGAACCAACTATATATCCGCGTGTAAAATGGACCTGAATAACGAAACCATACAATACGACTGCTTCCGGGGCTGTACGGTAACCACCGACGAGAAAACGCTGGAGCGGGATATCCGCTACCGGCAGGGATGCTGCAAGCTGGAGGTGTACAACTACCTCAAGGGCATTTCCCAAGAACAGTTCAACTCCTACTTCGAAGTACGCTTCAAGAATACCCGGAAGGGCTTCTATGTAAATGCCTCCGGCCAAAGCATCAAGACCGGCGACCTGGTGGTGGTGGAAGCTGCAACGGGCCACGATCTGGGCATCGTTACGCTGGAAGGCCCCATCGTGGGCCGGCAGATGAAGTGCAAGGGCGTTGATCCGGAGACTACGGAGATCAAGAAAATTTACCGCAAGGCCCGTCCCTACGACATCGAGCGCTGGCAGGAGGCCATTGCCCGGGAGCAGGAAACCATGATCCGCTCGCGCGTGCTGGCCAACAACCTGGGGCTGGAGATGAAAATCGGCGACGTGGAATTCCAGGGCGACGGTACTAAAGCTATCTTCTATTACATTGCCGATGCCCGCGTGGACTTCCGTCAGCTGATCAAGGACTTTGCCGAAGAGTTCCATATCCGCGTGGAGATGAAGCAGATCGGCGCCCGTCAGGAGGCCGGCCTGATCGGCGGACTGGGCGTATGCGGCCGGGAACTTTGCTGCGCCAACTATATCACCGAATTCAAGTCCATTACCACATCGGCCGCCCGCACGCAGGATCTTTCGCTGAACCCGCAGAAGCTGGCCGGCCAGTGCGGCAAACTCAAATGCTGCCTCAACTACGAGGTGGCGGCCTACCTGGACGCCCATTCCCGCATCCCGCGCGTGAACGAACCGCTGGAGTTGGAAGACGGACAGGCCTGGCTGGTAAAGACGGACATCCTGGCCGAGACGCTCTACTTCTCTTACGAAAAAGGTTCCCTGGCCCAGATTTTCCCGCTGTCGGCCGACGAGGTGCGGGAAATCCAGGAAATGAACCGCCGGGGCGAAAAACCCGAAACGCTCCGCCAGGAAGAAGTAATTGCTCCCGAGTTTATTACGGGGCAGGACGATGCCATTAACCGCTTCGATCAGGAAAAGAAGAAACGTCGCCGCAAGAATCGCGGCCGTAACCGCAAACCCGGACAGAAGCCAACCAACACCGAATAATGCTAAAGCGTCTGCCATATCTGCTGTTGCTTCTTCTGGCCTTTTCGTGCCGGGAGCCGCGTTCCATGGAGCAGTTCATTGCCGCTCCGGGGCCCTATACCTTCCGGGTAGATATGTCGGACACTATGGTTACTTACGACTTCTCTTTCTACACGCGTCTGGACGGTTATCCTACCGAACTGCAGGCGGCCCGGGAACTGCCCTTGGTCATTACCTGGATTTCGCCTTCCGATTCCAGCTATACCGAGCAGGTATTCATGCCCCTCAAAGGCCAGTCCACCCTGTTCACCCGCCAGGTGCTGCAGCCTTACAGGGAACGTGTGTGCCCGGTGGAGGCCGGGCAGTGGACGCTTTCGGTGGCCATACCCTATTCCGCCAGCCGGGAGATTCTCCGGGGTCTGGGTCTCACGGTTTCCAAAAGACTGGAATAATGGGACACGGGAAACTGCGCAAATTTGCCGAAAACGAAACCTTCCGCTGCCTGTTGCAGCCGGATGCGTCGCAGGTGCTGGACAAGGAGCCGGGTTCCCGCGAACTGAAACTCCGTGACCATGCCATAAAAGGCCGATGGGGCCGGGATATGTTCGGCAACGACCATCCCATAGTGCTGGAGCTGGGTTGCGGCAAGGGGGACTACACCATTGCCCTGGCGCTCCGGCATCCGGAAATCAATTATATCGGCGTGGATATCAAGGGTGCCCGCCTGTGGAAAGGTGCCAAATATGCCACCGAAAACGCCTTGCCGAATGTGGCCTTCCTGCGCACCCGTATTGAATTCATAGATGCCTTCTTCGGCCCCGGTGAGGTCTCCCAAATCTGGCTCACCTTCTCCGATCCCCAGCTGCATGGCAGCGAAAACAGCCGCCTGTCTTCACCGCTGTTCCTGGAGCGCTACCGCCATTTCCTGCAGCCTGGCGGCATTATCCACCTGAAAACCGACTCCCGTTTCCTGTACGAATACACCAGCGCAGTCTGCAAGGTAAATGGTCTGCAGGTTTTGGCTTCTGGAATTGACATTTATCGGCTTGGTTTGGACCAGGTCCAACCAGTTTTTGGTCCAGGTCCCATTTTGCCCCCTGGACCAGGTCCAAGCAGTATGCCCTACAGCAGCCTGAAAGCCTTATTCGTTGGACCAGGTCCAGAGGATAAAAGTGGACCAGGTCCAGAATATGATGTGCAAGCCGTTTTTGAGGTGCAGACGTTCTACGAAAAAATGTTCCTGGAGATGGGACTGCCGATAACGTATCTGGCGTTCTGCATCGACCACGATGGGCCTTATGCCTTTCCGGGAGAGGCCTTTGACGCCGATTTCTGGCTGGAAGCCGAAGGCCCCCGCCGCAGTTTCTCCCATCAGCCGAATAAAAAGTAGCGATTAATTTGCTATCTTTGTAGAACTATGGCCAAATTAATATACACTATGGGCGAAGTGGCGGAAATTTTAGGGGAAAACACCTCTGCAGTACGCTACTGGAGCAACTATTTCGAGAAATTCATCAAGCCGGACCGCAATGCCAAGGGTAACCGTCTTTACCATCCGGAAGATGTGGAAACCTTGCAGCAGATCCAGTTCCTGCTAAAGAAGCAGGGACTTACGCTGGAGGGTACCGCCCTCAAGCTGCAGGAAGACCGCCGCAGCGTGGAAGGGCGCGTAAAGGCGCTCACCATCCTGAAGGACATTCAGGCACAGCTGAAGGAAGTGAGGAAGGCCTTATGACGGTAGGGGATA
>Ga0265299_10003948_pt1 | contig 14249 bp, 9 predicted proteins | sample AusTroGonzalo_MG_4_FD_193485 | JGI IMG/M metagenome (GOLD analysis project Ga0265299, IMG submission 193485) | Bovine rumen microbial communities from tropical cattle in Woodstock, Queensland, Australia - Gonzalo_02 | ecosystem: Host-associated > Mammals > Digestive system > Stomach > Rumen ...
AACCGATGTTGACAAAGTATCACCCTTTACATACAGACATTAAGAAACCTGAACGGTTTACTTACCCCTTTTGTTACGAGCCTCATCCACTATGCCTATTGGCTGTCGAGGAGGTCAGACAAGAGATTCTGCGGATTAATCCCATCGAGGGGAAGATGTTTGGAGTGTTGGTCGTAGAATCGGCCGAAGGACTCGGATTCCTCGCCGCCTACTCTGGATTACTTGAAGGTCGGAACGACTGGTCATATTTCGTGCCGCCGGTCTTTGATGCTCAACAACCTGACGGTTATTTCAAAACCAAGGAACGGGAGATCTCTGCCGTGAACCGCGATATTGAGACAGCAGAGAACGAGCAGAGTCAACTAAAAGAAAAACGGAGACAGATGTCAGAGGAATTACAACAATGGCTCTTTCATCAATATCGATTTCTGAATGCGAAAGGTGAGACAAGAGACCTTATCGATGTATGGCAGGATTACCACTGTTCGCCACGAATCAGGAAGCGATTCCCGTTGCCTCCTGGAGGCACCGGCGACTGCTGCGCACCGAAGCTATTGCAGTATGCCTATCTGCACCATCTGAAGCCTATCTGCATGGCAGAGTTCTGGTGGGGCGAGTCACCACAGGGTATCATCCGTCATCACGGTCAGTTCTACCCTGCCTGCCGTGGCAAGTGTAAACCTGTACTAACATGGATGCTGCAGGGACTTAGCGTTGATCCAAGCCCTGAGGAAATGAAAACTCCACACCAAGAGGTAGATATCGTATACGAGGACGAGGTCCTGGCCGTACTCAACAAGCCATCGGGGATGCTGAGTATGCCAGGTCGCACGGAAAACTATTCCGTTGCTTCTTGGGCCCAACAGCGCTGGCCTGGCTCTGTTGTTGCACACCGTCTAGACATGTGCACCTCTGGTCTTATCCTAGTAGCAAAGACTCAAGAGGCATACCACCATCTACAAGAACAGTTCTCAAACCATACCATCAGGAAGAAGTACCTTGCTGTCGTCGAGGGTTCCCCCCGTGAGGAGCACGGCATCATCGACCTTCCCTTACTAAGCGATCCCATGAACCGTCCACGACAGATGGTGGATCACGAGCACGGCAAACGGGCTATCACCGAGTTTCGTGTGTTGCCCCCATCCTTCCATCCCAAAAAGAATCAAAAGAGGTATACCCTCTTGGCTCTCTGGCCGCATACTGGTCGCACCCATCAGTTACGTATGCACTGCGCCCATCCAGAGGGTCTCGGTTGTCCGATATTAGGCGATGAACTCTATGGCAAGAAGGGCACAGACGGAAATCAGGCCGACCGGCTCTACCTTCAGGCACAAGCCATCACCTTCATTCACCCGACGACGAACAAACGTATGCATTTCGAACTACCCTACCCATTTGAACATATTATTCCTTATATATAAATAGTTATAATTATGGTTAAGCACATTATTCTCTGGACCCTGAATCCAGAACTCTCTGAAGAAGAGAAACAAAACGTGAAAAAAGACATCAAGGTCGGCCTAGAAGGACTGGTTGGTAAGGTTCCAGGACTGCTTGATGTGAAGGTACATATCGACGGTCGCCTGACCTCATCGAACGCTGACGTGATGCTCGACAGCACGCTTGAATCACCCGAGGCACTCAAAGGCTATGCCGTGCATCCAGATCATGTCGCTGTAGCCAACGGTAAGGTTCGTCCCTATACCGTCCTGCGCAGTTGTCTTGACTTCGAGATTTAAGTTAAACAACATTCTGAGGGTTACCACTCAGAAAGCAGCGAACATTTTCAACAGCAACCTTTATCAGACGCACTCTTGCTTCCGTGGTTGCCCACGCGATGTGTGGTGTTATATAGGCATTAGGCTGCTGTAACAAAGGGTTGTCGGCAGCAGGCGGTTCCATAGAGAGCACGTCTGCACAAAAAGCAGCCAATCGCCCTTCTGCCAGAGCATTAGCCACAGCCTGTTCGTCAACCAATGGTCCTCGTCCTGTATTGATAAGGATGGCTGTTGGTTTCATCAGTTGCAGTGACTCTCGATTGATGAGATGACGGGTACTCTCGGTGAGCGGGCAGTGCAGTGACAGGATATCGACTGTTGACAAGAGCTCTTCCAGCGAAACCTTTTCGATACCCGTCGGCAGCACATCCTTACTGCTGAGGGCTTTTACTTTCATGCCGAATGCCAATGCAATCTCAGCCACACGCTGACCAATATTTCCAAGTCCCACGATGCCAAATGTCTTGCCAGCCAGTTCCGTCAGAGTGGTATCCCAATAACAAAAGTCCTTACTCCGGTTCCAAACGCCGGCTCTGTTTTGTATCGCATAGTGTTCCGTCCGATTAGTCACCGTCAGCAGATGCGCAAACACCATCTGCGCTACACTCTCCGTGCTATAAGCCGGCACGTTGGTAACCGTAATACCGTGTTCGTGAGCAGTCTCAACATCCACCACATTATAACCCGTAGCCAGAACTCCAATATATTTCAGTTTAGGCAACTGTGCTATCACATCCTTGTCCAGTACGACCTTATTGGTTAGTACAATCTCTGCATCAGAGGCCCTCTGCATTGTCTTGTCAGATGTTGTGCGCTCGTACACTGTAACATCGCCCAACGCCTCCAGTTCCTCCCATGACAGGTCACCAGGATCGGCTGTAAATCCATCAAGTATTACTATCCTCATGTATTCTCTTCTTTTTGATGCAAAAATACATTATTTTCCTGAATACCAAGACAAATTCACGAGAAATCGCTCACCATCTAACAGCTATTTGCTTAAAAAAGTTGTATATTCAATACAAAAAAAGAGAACCTGCTAATTGCAGGTTCTCATTGATATTCTAAGAAATAATACGATTACTTCTTGTTCAAAGCGAGGTCGATGGCCACAGCTACAGATACGGTAGCACCCACCATCGGGTTGTTTCCCATACCGAGGAAGCCCATCATCTCAACGTGAGCAGGCACTGAAGAAGAACCTGCGAACTGAGCATCAGAGTGCATACGACCCAGCGTGTCGGTCATACCGTAAGAGGCAGGACCAGCAGCCATGTTATCGGGGTGCAGAGTACGACCAGTACCACCACCAGAAGCTACAGAGAAGTAAGGCTTGCCAGCGAGCACGCGCTCCTTCTTATAAGTACCAGCTACGGGGTGCTGGAAACGAGTCGGGTTGGTAGAGTTACCAGTGATGGAGACATCTACATTCTCCTTCCACAGGATAGCCACACCCTCACGAACATCGTCGGCACCATAGCACTTCACCTTCAGACGGCTGGGGTTGTTACCATAAGGAACCTCCTTGACAACATTCAGGTCACCTGTGAAGTAGTCGAACTTGGTCTGTACGTATGTAAAACCGTTGATACGGCTGATGATCTGGGCAGCATCCTTACCAAGACCGTTCAGGATGACACGAAGGGGCTTCTGGCGCACCTTATTAGCCATCTCGGCAATCTTGATAGCACCCTCGGCAGCAGCGAAACTCTCGTGACCAGCCAAGAAGGCGAAGCACTCAGTCTCCTCGCGGAGCAGACGAGCGGCGAGGTTTCCGTGACCAATACCTACCTTACGATCGTCAGCTACTGATCCGGGGATACAGAAGCTCTGCAGACCGATACCGATGGCCTCAGCAGCCTCAGCAGCAGTCTTCACGCCCTTCTTAATGGCGATAGCAGCACCACAAACGTATGCCCACTTAGCGTTCTCAAAGCAAATCAGCTGAGTCTCCTCACACATCTGATAAGGATCTACACCTGCCTTTTCACAAATCTCATTGGCCTCCTCGATAGAGTTGATGCCATTCTCCTTCAGAGCAGCAAGAACCTGGTTGATACGGCGCTCCTGACTCTCAAACTGTACTTTTCTAATCATTGTCGTATCCTCCTTATTCTTTACGTGGGTCAATAGCCTTAACTGCGCCCTGCTCCTCGGTGGTACGACCGTAAGAGCCGGTGAACTTCTTCATTGCCTCATTAGCATCCATGCCGTTCTTGACAGCCTCCATCATCTTGCCGAGGTGAACATACTCGTAACCGCAAACCTCGTTGTTAGCGTCGAGATACTGTTTGGTGATATAGCCTTCGGTGAGCTCGAGATAACGAGTACCCTTGGCAACAGTACCATAGAGCGTACCAGTCTGAGAACGAAGACCCTTACCAAGGTCTTCAAGACCAGCACCAATAGGCAGACCGCCCTCAGAGAAAGCGCTCTGTGTACGTCCGTAAACAATCTGCAGGAAGAGCTCGCGCATAGCGGTGTTGATAGCGTCGCATACGAGGTCGGTATTCAGTGCCTCGAGGATAGTCTTACCAGGAAGGATCTCACTGGCCATGGCAGCTGAGTGAGTCATACCTGTGCAACCGATAGTCTCCACGAGAGCCTCCTGGATGACACCGTCCTTCACGTTCAGACTCAGCTTACAAGCGCCCTGCTGAGGGGCGCACCAACCGATACCGTGGGTGTAACCGGAAATTTCCTTGATTTCTTTCACTGCAACCCACTTGCCCTCCTCGGGGATAGGTGCAGGACCATGGTAAGCGCCTTTGCAAACGCTACACATGTTTTCCACTTCTTTTGAATAAATCATTGACAATAAAACATTTAAATGTTAAACAACTTAATAAGTCCTCTTTGTGGCCTACAAAATTACTTGATTTATTTGAGTCTGTCAAGTAAGAACTAACGCATTTAATTATTATTAACATCAAAAATGCCCCTCACAGAGGCCTTTCTGGAGTTGATTTTGTATTTTTGCAACTCGATATTACAAATATGACTGATCAGGAACAGGAAAAGAGGGTAGAGCGCGCCGTGGAGAACTTCATGGCAGGCTATGGTTGCTGCCAGAGTGTTGTAGCGGCATTTGCTGACCTATATGGGCTCGACGACACGTTGGCAAAAAAAATCGCTGCCGGTTTTGGGGGCGGAGTCGGACGTATGCGGATGATGTGTGGAGCCGTATCAGGCATTGTCATGTTAGTGGGATTGGACTGTGGTCAGACGGAAGGCAGTGACCGCGAAGGAAAATCGGCCTGTTACAAGATTATACAGGAACTCCTGGCCAAATCAAAAGAAGAGAACGGTAGTCTGATATGCGCTGAGATTCTGGGACTTAAAGGTTACGAGAAGGTACATAGCAATTATGTGGCCTCAGCACGTACGGCAGAGTACTACAAGAGTCGTCCTTGCGTCGCGAAAGTCGAAAGTGCCGCCCGTATCTTTGCCAACTACTTAAAGAGCAAGCAGCCTTCATACTGACAAAACCACACACGTTTACAGATGGACACCGAGACCTAGCATGAGGTTGTTAGGGCGACGGAAGTCGTAAAGGCTATAGCCGATGTGGAGATAGGCTTTACGCATCAGTCCGACTTTCAGCGCCAGAATCTCGTAGAAGCCATCCATGTCCCTTGTATTAAGATTGACAAGGTTGTGTCCAATGCCAAAGTTGATGGTAAAATAAGGCATGACGAACTCGGCTCGGGCCGAAAGCCCCAACCCCATTTGGCGCGTCCATGTTGTCCTAGTAACCATGTCGTCGTCAGAAATGTCACTCCCCAACGGCACGATGCCGTCGAGTTCAAGATTACTACTGCCGTCATAGTAAGCGTCGAGCGACGGACCGACATTGAACCTTGGGCTCAGGCGATAGAGAGGATTCATATTGAAACCTACCACGCCATAAGTACCTGGAAGAATATAGGACTCTTCGCCCAATTCGTAGCCCCTTCGTTTCCAAGCACCATACAGTGTCAGGTCCCACACCCAATGTCGTTTAAAGGGAGGAACAGCAGCATACGAAGGACGTTCAGGTCGTCTGTTCAGGTAATATGCCACAGAGGCTTTGGCACCCGCCACATTCAGTCCCGCGTTGGGAATAGAGGTGTTGCCATTGCTATAATGAGTAAAGGTCGCGCCGACGCTTAGATCCCAGTGACGTGAGATAATCCACCGCATATAGACCTCGGCATCCATATAAGCCGTCACCTTAGATCCGATGACATGGTTATCAGGATTTTTATCCTTATCGTAAGGTCTCCAACCACAGGTCAGACCGAAATCCCATTCATAGTTCAGCGACAGCCGATCTGAGAGCGACTTGATGGTAGCACCTTGGAGGATATAGACGGAAATAGGACTACCTAGTTGGGGGTTGAAGTCGTGGAAGGCCAAACCACCACCTTGATAGACACCTTTATAAACTGCTGCCTGCTCAGAACCTTCGAATGGTGCAAAGATATATTTCACCTTGGCTACCATCGAATGATTCATGGTGCGACTCTCCGAATTGTTACCGCGCAGGAAACGATTGGTATGAAGGATGATACCCGGTGCCATCTCCACCTCAATCCGATGGACAGCAGTGCTATCCTCTTCAGAGATAGCAGTAGCAGCGATAGCCGGAACCATCGCTGCTATTATCATAATTAGTCTTAGGAGACACCTGTCTCCTCGCAGTATATTCAGGATCAAATTATTTCTCGTTTTCCGGAGCCTGTCCTATCAGATCCATGAACTCATCGAGTTTCGGCGTAATGATAATCTGAGTACGACGGTTACGTTGTTTGCCAATTTCCGTATCGTTGGTAGCGATGGGGTTATACTCGCCACGGCCACCGGCGGTAAGACGTTTCGGATCCACTCCATAATCGTTCTGCAAAGCCTGGACAACACTAGAAGCACGAAGAGCACTGAGATCCCAATTGTTACGGATATTCGTCTTGGAGATGGGTACATTATCTGTATTACCCTCAATCAATACATCATAATCCTTATAATCCTTAATGATCTTAGCAATCTTCGACAAGGTCTGTGAGGCACGGCTATTGATTTCATAAGAGCCACTCTTGTAAAGCATATTGTCCGCCAAAGAGATGTAGACCACCCCTTTGAGTACCTGCACATCAACCTCCTTCAGTTCCTCCTTCGAGAGCGAACGGGTCAAATTGTTTGTCAAGACCATATTCAACGAGTCACTCTTCGACTTTACCTCCACCAAATGACGAATATACTGATTAGACTCGTTGATCTGATCGACCAACTTCTCAATAGAGATATTATTCTGACTAGCATTTGTCAGACTCTTGTCAAGAGACTGCTGCAACGCAGCATATGCCTTCTTCTGCTCGGCCAGTGCTTGTCTCTGGGCTGCCAATTGCTCCTCTAGACTTGCAACACGAGCATTCTTAGCAGCCAAGTCTTCCTTGGTCGCCTGCAGACTCTCCGTCAACGACTTATTCTCTGTCTGGCAATTAACCAGATCTTTCTTACTGGCACAGCTGGTCAACATAAGACCTGCGGCCACAGCAATGAATAACACGTTCTTTTTCATAATCGTTCCTTTCTAAAAGTTTTCACGTCTGCAAATTTAATAATATGTCATATAAAAACAATAAAAAAACGTGGTTATTAGAATAATTTTAATTATATTTGCAGACAAAAACCAAAATAACGATGAAAAATATAAAAGTATTACTCTTCGCAATACTGAGTATGCTTGTCTTATCTTCCAATGCTCAGTTGCTTGCCATAGGCGTCTCCCAAGAACTCGCCCAGCATAGAAAAGCTAACATCAGCAACGTCATCTATGATCTGACATTCAATATCCCAGCCAGTCCTCATGATGACGTAACAGGAAAAGTCATTATCACCTTTGACTTGAGATACAGCGAGGACGTCATCCTAGACTTTCAGGGGAAACTCAATGGGAAGAGTTATGTCTATAACAAACTGAAGCGACGCGTACTAGCCGTCACTCAACAGAATGAGCATATCATCCTACCCATGAAGCAGATGAAGGCAGGAACAAATAAGGTGGAGTTCAGTTTCACTTGTCTTGATAAAGCCCTGAACAGAAACGAGGATTATATGTACACGCTTTTCGTGCCGGACATGGCACGCACAGCCTTTCCATGCTTTGACCAACCTGACCTAAGAGCCGTCTTCGCCACAACGTTGAAGACGCCGGAAGGTTGGAAGACGATGACCAGCGATAACAGTTGTCAACTACCAACTTATCTGTATTCGTTCGTAGCAGGAAGGTTTGAAGAGAAAAAAGTCACACGTGACGGACGTGTCATGCGTGCCCTTTACCGTGAGAAGGATCCGGAGAAGGTTGCCCAATTGGACAAAGTCTTTGACGAGGCCGCTCAGTCTCTGAAGTGGATGGAAGGCTATACCGGCATCGCCTGTCCGTTTAAGGAATACGGTCTGGCACTCCTGCCTAACTATCAGTTCGGTGGTATGGAACATCCTGGTGCCATCCAACTCAGTGACCGCCGTATTTTCTTAGAAAAATATGCAACACAAGAGGAAGAACTGAATCGATTGGAGCTAATTGCTCATGAGACTGCCCATCTGTGGTTTGGCGCCCTCGTTTCTTTGAAGTGGTTCGATGACGTATGGGCCAAAGAGGTCTTCGCCAGTTTCATGGCATCGAAAATTACCCGTCGCTCCTTCTCCAGAGTTGATCACGACCTGAACTTCCTCAGAACATATCATGCCAATGCCATCGCCATAGACCGCACGGAAGGGACCCATCCCATAGCCCAGAAGCTGAAGAACCTGAACCATGCCAGTCTACTCTATGACAATATCATCTATGACAAAGCACCAGTGATGATGCGTATGTTGGAGTTGATGATGGAGTCTTCGAAGCTCCAGAACGGTCTGCAGCGGTATCTTGTGGAAAACTCTTTCGGTAACGCCTCATGGGAAGATCTGGTCAATATCCTCGACGAGACAGCCCCCGAAGCCGGCGTACGTCAGTTCTGTGACGTCTGGGTGAAACAAAAAGGCATGCCATTCATCCATACGAGTTACCACGACGGAAAAATTGTCATCTCACAAACAGACCCTTACGGAAGAGGTATTGTATGGCCACAAAAATTCCAGATCAAGCTAATATATGACCGAGGAGAGAGTCGTACACTGTCTGTTGACATGCAACAGCCTACCATGTCTTTCAATGTCAAGGGAAAGCCTGACTTCATACTCCCGAATATCAACGGCAGAGGGTACGGCTGCTTCACTCTTGATGACGAATATGTCAAGTTGCTTCCGACACGTCTTCTCACCACCCGTAACAACCTGAACCGATATTGTCTGCTGCAGGTCATTCACGACAACTATCTGATGGGGAAAATCACACCATCCTATTTCGGAGAAATCTACCGTATGATGATGAAGGAGAAAGATCCGCTAATCATGTCGACCGCTGTCGATCACATGTTCAAAATCGCCTATGACATGACACCAGAGCAACGTAAAACCCTCGAGCTCTGTATGCTGGATCTGCTAGGAGAGAACAAATCCAAGGAATGCCGCCAATATATCATCCGTAAGTTAGGAGCTAACGCCACCTCACCCGAGGTACTAGACCGTATCGAGGATATCTGGAGGAATCACGACGATCCACTTTTCAGCGAACATGACTTTATGGAGATGGCCTATCGCCTTGCCATCACGCGACCAGGACAATGGGAAAGTATCCTGCAGACGGAACGTGCCTTTCTGAAGACCGACGATCAGCGGAAGGAATTCGATTACGTCAGTCGTGCTTGCAACCCTAGCGAACCCGATCGAACGAGGCTATTCAACATGCTACTGAAACCGGAAGGCCGCGTCCAGGAGCCATGGGCCATCCATGCCTTGCGCTTACTGAACTCCGATGTCTTCGAGCCGAAGAGTAATATCTATATCGAACCGAGTCTAAAATCACTGGAGTTTATCCAACAGACCAGCGACATCTTTTTCCCAGACAACTGGGTTAAGGCCATGCTAGCAGGACACAAGAGTAAAGAGACAAACCAGATCATCAAGAATTACTTTCAAAGCAATCCCAACTATCCAGAGAATTTAAAGAATAAGGTATTGGAGGCGGCTTGGACACTGATGAAGCAAGTGCCATACGTGGAGAAACCCAATCCAAAGGTGGTTAAAGCAAAGACCACGACCTCCAAAAGAAAGAAATAACGCAGTACCCGTCTTACGGTCAGCCCCCCATATGAGCACCCTCGACATTCGTCAAGGGTGCTTATTTGTATCATCCATCAAAAGAAAAAAGCCTTTTCTTTTTGCTTTTTGCTCACTTATTTGTACCTTTGTGCCCAAATTTCAAAAATACAATCAAGCAAGGTATGATTCTCTTTTTTAAGACTCCCCAGAAGAGTGTGATTGCCACGCAGGTGGATCATCAACTCAAACAAGATGAAGTAAAAGAACTGTGCTGGCTCTACGGCGATGCCGAGTTGCTGAGCGACGAAACATTATCGGGCTATTATGTGGGTCCACGTCGCGAGATGGTTACTCCTTGGTCGACAAATGCCGTTGAGATCACACAGAATATGGGTCTCAGCGGCATTTCGCGTATTGAGGAATACTTCCCCGTAGATACCGAAAATGCAGACCATGACCCTATGCTACAGCGTATGTACAAAGGACTTAATCAGGACATCTTCACCATTAGCATCATGCCTGAGCCCATCAAGTACGTAGAAAATCTGGAAGAGTACAACGAACAGGAAGGACTGGCCCTGTCGCCCGAAGAGATTGAATATCTTCATAAGATTGAGAAGGCCAATGGACGTCCGCTGACCGATTCGGAAATCTTCGGTTTTGCACAAATCAACTCGGAGCACTGCCGTCATAAGATCTTCGGTGGCATCTTTATCATTGATGGTGAGGAGAAGGAGTCGAGTCTGTTTGCCATGATTAAAAAGACCACGCAAGAGAATCCCAACAAGATTCTCTCCGCTTATAAAGATAATGTAGCCTTCGCCCAAGGACCAGTAGTAGAGCAGTTTGCCCCTGCCGACCAATCAACTAGCGATTATTTCCGCGTGAAGGATATCGAAAGTGTTATCTCTCTGAAAGCAGAAACCCATAATTTCCCAACCACCGTTGAACCATTCAACGGAGCAGCTACTGGAACAGGAGGCGAAATCCGTGACAGGATGGGTGGTGGCGTAGGTTCGTGGCCTATCGCAGGTACTGCTGTTTATATGACAGCTTATCCACGACTGACTGACGACGACAAGTTGACTCGCGATTGGGAAAACATTCTCCCCGTTCGTCAGTGGTTGTATCAAACCCCAGAACAGATCCTGATCAAGGCCTCTAATGGTGCCTCTGATTTCGGAAACAAGTTCGGTCAGCCGTTAATCTGCGGTTCTGTACTTACTTTCGAGCATCAGGAAAGGCCACAGATAGGCGAGCAAAACTCGGGAGAGCCTAATGACACCAAGTATGCTTACGACAAGGTCATCATGCTGGCTGGTGGCGTAGGTTACGGTACCAAGCGCGACTGTCTGAAGAAGGAACCTCAAAAGGGCAACAAGATCGTTGTAGTAGGTGGTGACAACTATCGCATCGGACTGGGTGGTGGTTCTGTGTCATCTGTTGATACTGGTCGCTATAGCAATGGCATCGAGTTGAATGCCATCCAGCGCGCTAACCCCGAGATGCAAAAACGAGCTTACAATCTAGTGCGCGCGCTCTGTGAGGAGGACGTGAATCCTGTTGTTTCCATCCACGACCACGGATCAGCTGGTCACTTAAACTGTCTGTCTGAGCTTGTTGAAGAGTGTGGTGGTGAGGTTGACATGACCAAGTTGCCAATTGGCGACAAGACGCTGAGCTCCAAGGAAATCATCGCCAACGAGAGTCAGGAACGTATGGGCTTGCTTATCGACGAAAAACATATCGAGCATGTCCGTAAGATTGCAGAACGCGAACGTGCTCCGTTGTATGTTGTCGGTGAGACCACTGGCGATGCTCACTTCTCGTTTAAGCAGGGTGATGGTGTGAAGCCCTTCGACCTCGATGTGGCTCAAATGTTTGGACACTCGCCCAAGACCATCATGAAAGACAACACTGTAGAACGTCATTATACAGACGTTACCTACTCTCAAGATAAGATTGACGAATATCTCGACCGTGTTCTTCAGTTGGAGGCTGTGGCCTGCAAAGACTGGTTGACCAACAAAGTTGACCGTTCTGTGACAGGTAAGATTGCTCGTCAGCAGTGTCAGGGCGAAATCCAGTTGCCATTGAGTGACTGTGGTGTTGTGGCGCTTGACTATCGTGGCGAAAAAGGTATTGCGACTGCCATTGGACATGCACCACAAGCTGGTCTGGCCAATCCTGCTGCTGGCTCTGTCCTCTCTGTTGCTGAGGCTCTTACGAATATTGTATGGGCTCCACTTGCCGACGGAATGGATTCCATCTCACTCTCTGCCAACTGGATGTGGCCTTGTCGCTCTCAGGAGGGTGAGGACGCTCGCCTGTATGCTGGTGTTAAGGCTCTTTCGGATTTCTGCTGCGACCTGCACATCAATGTTCCAACAGGTAAAGACTCACTTTCTCTGAGTCAGCAGTATCCCAATGGTGAGAAGATCATCTCTCCTGGAACAGTGATTGTATCCGCAGGTGGTGAGGTATCAGATATCAAGAAGGTTGTTTCACCTGTGTTGGTTAACGACAAGAATGCTTCGCTCTATCATATCGACTTCTCTTTTGACGAACAGCACCTCGGCGGTTCTGCTTTTGCACAAAGTCTCGGTAAGGTGGGTAGCGATGTTCCAACGGTAAAAAATGCCGAGTATTTTGCCGACGCCTTCATGGCCATTCAGCAGCTCATCGAAAAAGGTTGGATTCTCGCAGGTCACGACATCTCTGCAGGTGGACTGATTACGACTCTCCTCGAAATGTGTTTCGCCAACACCAAGGGTGGTATGCACATCAACCTTCACGATATTTGCAAGGATGGCGACATCGTAAAGGCCCTCTTCGCAGAAAACCCAGGTGTGGTCATCGAGGTGAGCGACGAGCACAAACAGGAGTTCAAGGATTTCATGGAGGAGCAGGGTGTTGGTTTTGCCAAGATCGGCTATCCCGTGCCTGAGGTTCGCACCATCGTGGTAAAGGCTGGCGACGAAGAGAAGACATTCAATATTGACACCCTCCGCGACACCTGGTACAAGACCTCTTATTTGCTCGATCGCAAGCAGAGTTTTAATGGCAAGGCTGCAGAGCGCTTTGCGAACTACAAGAAGCAACCATTGGAAATGAACTTCACCAAGGACTTCACTGGTAAACTTGCCCAGTATGGCATCTCTGCAGATCGTCGCAAGCCATCAGGTATTAAGGCTGCAGTTATCCGTGAAAAGGGAACCCAATGTGAACGTGAGACAGCCTACAGTCTCTACCTTGCTGGCTTCGATGTAAAGGACGTGATGATGACCGACCTGATTAGCGGTCGCGAGACACTCGAAGATATCAACATGATAGTGTTCTGCGGTGGTTTCTCCAACTCCGATGTGCTTGGTTCGGCTAAGGGTTGGGCTGGTGCTTTTCTCTTCAATCCGAAGGCCAAAGAGGCACTCGACAAGTTCTATGCCCGCGAGGACACACTCTCTCTGGGTATCTGTAACGGCTGTCAGTTGATGGTTGAACTCGGCCTTACGGGTGCCAAGGGCGTAAAGATGCTTCACAACGATTCCCATAAGTTCGAGAGCGAATTCATTAGCCTGAGTATTCCTAAAAATAACAGTGTCATGTTCGGCTCACTCAGCGGTTCGAAACTCGGACTCTGGGTAGCTCACGGTGAGGGTAAGTTCTCGTTATCTGAAGCCGAGAGCGCCTATAACGTAATTGCCAAGTACAACTACGCAGGCTATCCCGCTAATCCCAACGGTTCAAACTATAACGTAGCAGGTATCTGCTCTGCTGATGGTCGTCATCTTTGCATGATGCCCCACCCAGAGCGTGCTATCTTCCCATGGCAGTGCGCCTGGTACCCTGCTGACCGTAAGAATGACGAAATAACGCCTTGGATTGAGGCCTTCGTCAATGCACGTAAGTGGATCGAGGAAAAGGTAAAAAATAAAAAGTAAGTGAATATCTATTGGGATTCCTTTAAAACCTTCTTTAAGATTGGCATATTCACCCTTGGTGGTGGATATGCCATGATTCCTTTGATTGAGGAAGAAGTGGTAAACAAGAAGCAATGGGTATCCCACGACGAGATGCTTGACCTGATTGCTATCGCACAGAGTTGTCCTGGTGTCTTCGCCATCAACATCGCCACCTTCATCGGCTATAAACTGCGCAAAACGAAAGGGGCCATCGCCACCACTATCGGTACAGCCCTACCCTCGTTTCTCATCATCCTTGCTATTGCCATGTTTTTCAGTCAGTTTAAAGACAATCCTGTCGTGGCTGCTATTTTTCGAGGTATCCGTCCTG
>Ga0265299_10003952_pt1 | contig 14244 bp, 17 predicted proteins | sample AusTroGonzalo_MG_4_FD_193485 | JGI IMG/M metagenome (GOLD analysis project Ga0265299, IMG submission 193485) | Bovine rumen microbial communities from tropical cattle in Woodstock, Queensland, Australia - Gonzalo_02 | ecosystem: Host-associated > Mammals > Digestive system > Stomach > Rumen ...
TTTGTGCTCCTACAAAAGAGTTTAAAGAAAGCCAAAATCCTTATGTTAAGCAATTTGTCCAAGGTCTTGCAAAAGGCCCTATACAGATGCAAATTACAAATTAAGAGGTTAAAAATGACAGCAGAAACAAAAGTTGGTTTATTTACATTTCTAGGAATAGTTCTTTTGGGACTATCTATTTTTATGCTTGGCAATTTTACAATTTCAAGCGGATATGATGTTAAAGTTTATTTTAATGATGTTTCCGGTTTGCCGGCAAAATCAAATGTCCGCTTAAACGGCGTTGAAGTAGGTAAAGTTAAAGACCTTAAAATTACAGACGGCAAAGTTTTGGCAATAGTCCGCATAAATGAAGGGGTAATTATTTATAAAGATTCCAAATTTATGATTGCCGCAACCAGCCTTATCGGCACAAATTATTTACAAATTGACCAGGGCCATGCTTCAAGCGGGGTTATAAAAGAGGGGGATATTATACAAGGTATCAGTATGCTTTCAATTTCCGATATGATAACCCAAACCCTTGGCAGTTTGCAAAACTTTACAAATAACATAAACGATAATGGCCGCTTTGGCGAAGATTTAAACGCCACTTTGGCAAATTTAAGGCAACTTTCCGGCAATATAAATGACCTTGTTTTATCTTTAAGGCCTTATTTGGCAACTTCAATGCAAAATGTAAGTGAACTTACCCAAACATCAAAAGAACTTATGAATCAACTTGATGACGGCGACGGCCTTTTTAAAGCCCTTATGCAAGATAAACAAATGGCCCAAGATGTCAGAAGCACGCTTGAAAATGTGCGTCAAGTAAGCGAAGATGCAAAGCAATTTATCGGCAGAATGGCACGCTTTCGTTTATTCTGGCTTTATGAAGCAAGGTATCAACCGAACGGCGGTTTAATGGAGTCTGACTTGTCTATTAAATTTGTTCCGCGTAATAGTTTTATGTATTATAGGGCCGGTATTTCAGATATGGGTAACAGAGATAATGAACCTAAAAACGATAAAGATTTTAGAGGAAAACCCAATAAAATTGATTTCCGCGTCGGTTTATATAATGATTGGGCAGACCTCAATGTCGGTATGATACGCGGTTCCGGCGGTGCAGTATTATCTTTAAAACCTTTTTATAAAGCAGAAATGTATCCTATTAAAAACTTTTATGTCTATGGCGAAGGAACTGATTTTGGCCGCAACAGAGTTATAAACGGCCGCAAATTTGATAAAGCAGATCTTTCTATTGGGGCCGGCACTTGGGCAACAAAGAACCTTGGCTTTGGCGTAAGATATGATGATATGCTTGAAACTAAAACTTTCCAAGCAACAATGAATTTATCCTTTGAAGATAAAGAACTTGCCGGCTTACTAGGTCTTGCAAGTTTGGCAAAATAGTTCTTTTTTAGGAAAGAGGTTTTATGAAGTTTAGAACAATTTTTACTTGTCAGAAATGCGGTTTTAACTCGCCAAAGTGGTTGGGCCAATGCCCAGATTGCGGCGCATGGAATTCCTTAACCGAAGAAGTTATCGCAGAAGAAAGTAAAAAGACTAAAAGCGCAAAATCTTTTACGGAGTTTTCTTCCCCCATAACTCCTTTAAAAGAAGCCTCTTTAAAAGATTATGAAAGAATTGCAACCAATATTGCCGAACTTGATAGACTTCTTGGCGGCGGGCTTGTTAAAGGGCAACTTGTTTTGCTTGCCGGCGCGCCGGGTATAGGCAAAAGTACCTTAATGATGCAAACAGCCGCAAAACTGGCAAAAGAACAAAAAGTTTTATATGTCTCAGGTGAAGAATCAGTTGAGCAAATTGCTCTTCGTGCGCGTCGCCTTGGCTGTAAAAGCGATAATATTTTTCTTGTTTCGCAAACTAATGTCCAGCAGATTTTAGAGGCTGTCAAAGAAGTTAAACCTCAAGTCTTAATTGTTGATTCCGTTCAAACAATTTATCATCCGGAGTTTTCTTCAACAAGCGGTTCACTTAGCCAAGTGCGTGAAAGCGCAGGGGAAATCTTGCGTTTAACCAAACCTCTTGGCATAATAACTTTTCTGCTTGGCCATATTACCAAAGAAGGCTCTCTTGCCGGGCCGAAAGTTTTGGAACATATGGTTGACAGCGTTTTATATTTTGAAACGGAAAAAGATAATGTTTTGCGTATGCTAAGAGCACATAAAAACCGCTTTGGTTCAACTTCGGAAATTGCCCTTTTCAAAATGACACAGCAGGGCTTGGAAGATGTGCCGGATGCAAGTTTATACTTTGCTTCAACTTCGCGTAATAAAAACATTGCAGGCCGCGCTTTTTCTATTGCGCTTGAAGGTTCAAGACCGATTTTAAGCGAAGTTCAAGCCCTAGTCAGCCCGACTCATTATCCTTTTCCAAGAAGAATAACCACCGGGCTGGATTTAAACCGCACGCAGATTTTGCTTGCCGCTTTAGAGCGCCATGTGGGCCTTAACCTTGATACAAAAGATGTCTGCGTAAGTCTTGGCGGTGGTATAAAAATAAATGATACCGCCTTAGATATGGCCCTTTGCGCAGCCGTAATCAGTTCTCTTAGGGATAAACCGCTAAGCGGCGCCAGTGTTTTTATTGGCGAAATGGGTATTTTGGGGCAAAGTGCAGCAGTAGCCCATATGGATACGCGTATTGCCGAAGCAAGACGCCTTGGCTTTAAGCATATTTATACACCTATCATAAAAGATAAGACAATTAAGAAAGATAGTGATATAATAGAAATTGAGGACCTTTTTAATTTATCAGGCAAAATATAGATTTAAATTTAGTAGAATATATATATCAATTTTAGTGAGGATTTATGACCAAAACAAAAAAACTTGTTTCCAAGAAAACCGCTGTTAAAACAAGTAACCCCGCTTTAGCACAAATAAAAGAAATTTATAAATTTATGCAGGATAATGATTTGGGCACTATAGATTTTGAAGATAAAGGCACCCATGTAAGGCTCGTGCGCAGTGCTCCTGCCCAAATAGCAGTGCCGGTGGTAGATAGTTCCGTAAATGTAAACTCCGGTATAGAAAATAATAAGAGCGTACCCTTACAATACCCCAATACAATCAAGTCACCTTTAATGGGGATATTCTTTAGGGGTGCTTCCCCCAGCGCTCCGCCTTTTGTAAGAGAAGGCGAAAAAGTAAAAGCGGGTGATCCTATTTGCTTAATAGAAGCAATGAAAGTTTTTAACGAAGTAAAAGCAAATCATGATTGTGTAATCAAAAAAGTGCTTGTTGATAATGGCCAACCCGTTAAACCCGGCGATCCGCTTTTTGCTATTGAAAAGATATAAGGAGGAATTTAGATTTTATGTCTTTTAAAGAAAATATCAATACCGCAGCAGATAGGATTTTTGAATTTGTTAAAGAAAAACAGGAAGTTTCCTCTTGGCAAATCAAAATAAATTTGCATTTATCCGCCTCTGTTATGTATATGGCTTTGGGCCAACTTTTAGCACAAGGCAAAATTACGCTTGAAGCAGAGTGTATAAATTATCAAATTAAAATCGCTTCCATGTAATAGGGGGCGTTGTGCAACATTATAGCAGTATATATAAAAAATCAAAGAAAAAACAAAAAAGCGCAAAGAAAGGTATCTCCTTTCTTGCTTTTGTTTGGCTTTTTTCTTTTGCCATGATTGTTTGGCTGGGCTGCACTCTTTACGGCCTAAAGAATATGTCCGGCATTGCAGGCAAAGAAACATATAATTTTCTTCTTAAATATTTTGGTTCTACGGCTTATTTTATTCCTTTATTTTTGTTTTACTGGCTTTACCGCAGTATAAAAAACAGAACGCTTGCAATATTTACTTTGCTTTTAGGTGTTTGTCTTACGCTTGGTTCTCTCGGCGGGGAAATTGCTTTTCTAAAAACTCTTTTTGAAAAAAGTTCTTTTAAGGCCGGCATAATCGGGCAAATGCTTTTTGATTTTATTGCTTCTTTTGCCGGTAATGCCGGCGGGGCAATTTTCTGTTTTGCAGGTATTATTTTAGGCGTGCATATTTTATTTGCGATACCTTGGGTTGCAACTATCCGCAAAACAGGCGAAATTTTAAAAAATGATTTTATTTCTTGGATGCAGGCTAGAGCAGAGTTTAAAACACAGGTAGAAGAAGCCAAAGCAAAAGAAAAAGCAAAAGAGGAATCTTCTTCAAAAGCAGAACCCAGAAGAGTTGTTGCAGAAGAATCCCAAGATAGTAAAGAAGAACAAAAATCCATGCCGAAAATCAGCCGTCCTGTTGCCAAAATGGTGCAATTGCCACCGCGCAAACAAGAACAAAAAACAGAAGAGACTAAAGAAAGTTCTTCCGAAGAAACAAAAGAAAAAAAAGAATTTGTTTTGCCACCGCTTGATTTACTTAGAGAACCTAGCCAAAATAATATAATTGGTCCGAGTGATTCTGAAATTGCAGAATCTACCAAAAAACTGGAAGAAACTTTAAAAAGTTTTGATATTGATGCTTCCGTTACCGGTGTTGCGCCCGGCCCTGTTGTTACGCGTTATGAAATTAAACCAGGTCCAGGCGTTAAAATCAGTTCAATTGTGTCTATTTCAAATGATATTGCCCTTGCTATGAAGGCGCGCGGTATCCGCGTGGAAGCGCCGATTCCCGGTAAAGATGCTGTCGGTTTTGAAATTCCTAACGATAAACCCGTTATGGTAACTATGCGCGAAATTCTGCAAGACCCGGCTTTTATTAACTCTAAATATAAAACTACCGTTGCACTTGGCCGTTATGCTCAAGGAGATGCTGCCGTTTCCGTCTTGGAAAAAATGCCGCATGTGCTTATTGCAGGTGCTACAAACAGCGGTAAAAGTATTTGCGTGCACTCAATGATAGTTTCGCTTTTATACCGCGCAAAACCGGACGAAATTAAATTTTTACTTGTTGACCCTAAAAGAGTGGAATTAACTTTATACGAAGGTATTCCGCATCTTTATGACCCTAAAGTATCTTGCGAAGATGTTAATGTCGTTAAAGATGCCCAAGGTGCAGTTAAGAGTTTGCAGGCCCTTGTAAAAGTTATGGAAAAGCGTATGAAGATTTTTGAAATTGCCAAAGTCAAAAATATAGAATCATACAATGCTTGGGCCGAGCAAAATAATGAAGAAAAGGCTTTTTATATCGTAGTAATTATTGACGAAATGGCAGATTTGATGCTTCAAACCAAAGCCGCAATTGAAGATTCTATCCAGCGTCTTGCGCAAATGGGCCGCGCTTTGGGTATTCACCTTGTTTTGTGTACACAGCGTCCTTCTACCAATGTTATTACTGGTGTTATTAAGGCCAATTTACCTTCAAGAATTGCTTTGCAGGTTACTTCTAAAATTGACTCTAGAGTCGTGCTTGATGCAAACGGCGCGGATACTTTGCTGGGTAAAGGAGATATGCTTTATTTAGGTATCTCTGACCCTAAACCAAAACGCATACAAGGCGCTTATATTTCTGAAGAAGAAATAACAAAAGTTGCAGATTTCCTGCGTGCGCAGGGCGGGCCCGATTATCCTATCCAAGTTCCGCCGGAGCAAACGCAAGATGGTATGCGCCCGACACAAGGCATAGGCACTTCCAGAGAAGAAATGCTTCAAGCCTTAAATTTGATTATGCAAAGACGCAGAGTTTCGCAGGATATTTTAAAAGCAAACTTTGGTTCAAGTGCGCGCGCTTCAAATATTTTAAGCGTGCTTGAAATGAGAGGTTTTATCTCTAAACCCGAAGGCACAAATCGTTGGGAAATTCATTATGATTTAATTGAACAGGAACTGCAAACTTTACAAAACTCACCCGCGGAGGAAGAATATGAAAGTGTCTATAAATAAACTTCTTTTATCTGTTGTTCTTTGTTTATTTGTTTTGCCTTCTTTTGCCGAAACGGAAAAAACGCAGGAACAAATTTTGGCTTCTCTTGCTGAAGAAAATAAAACACAGGAAGAAGTTTTATCCGCTTTTGCCGCTTGGGATAAAACTTTAGAAAATCTTTATGTGGATTTTGATCAGCAAACAACTTTTGAAGATATTTTAATTTCTTCCAATAACGGCAAACTTGCCAAAGAAGGCCAAAATCTTATTTTAGATACTTATGAAAACGGCAAACTAATTCAAAGGGCTTGGACCGATAAAAAAATAATTAAAATTTTTGACCCCGAAGGTAATTTAATAACTACCAGCGATTGGCAAACCTGGCAACAGGCGCAAACAAATAAGGCTCTTTTTGATTTTGGCAATTATACCCAAGTATTAAAAAATCATGTGGTAAAGAGTTTGGATAAACAAGAAGAAGATTATCTGCTTGTTTTAGAAGGTCAAAACGAACAGGATGTTTACGAATTAACTTTTTTACTTAATGAAAAAAGTTTTCCCAAACAAATAACTTTAGAAAGCCAAGGTGTTAAAACAATTACAAATTTAAAAGATATAAAAATAAACCAAAAAAATAAAAAGAAAGAGAGTAAAAAATGAACAGAGAAATGACTTTGCCAAATAAAATAACCCTCGCGCGTGCCGCGCTTGCAATAATTATGTTTTTGCTTATGATAGCGCAAACGCCGATAACTTTAATTGTTTCTTCGCTTATTTTTGCTTTTGCCGCTTCTACCGATTGGGTTGACGGCAGAATTGCCAGAAGTACAAATTCTTACACTCCGTTCGGGGCAATTGTTGACCCTTTTGTTGATAAAATACTTGTCGGTGCAGCCTTTTTTGCTTTTACCGGTATATCTTATTTAGATGTTCCCGTTTGGGCGGTATTTTTTATAATTTTGAGGGAGTTAATGGTTTCCACTTTGCGTGTTTTGGCTGCTTTAAATAATAAAGTTTTGGCTGCTGAACGTTGGGGAAAATTCAAAACCACTTTTCAATTGATTGCCTTAGGGGTTATTTTTGTTATTGTTGATATTCATTCTTTAATAGATTTAACAAGCGGTTCTCTTAAAAAGAATCTTGAGTGGTGTTATTATGTTTTATCGGTATTGCCTTATTGGATAACGGCACTTACTGCTGTGGTAACTTGTTTAAGCGCAATAACTTATCTAAAAAATAATTGGGATATGTTGAAAGAATCTTGGAGTTTGCCAAAAAATGCCAAATAGATTTTTAAAATTTTTTGCTACCGGTGCTTATATAAGTTATTTGCCTACGGCAATTTTAAAAAATAAAAAAAATACGGGAGCAGGTTTACTTGGTACTTTTGAAGGGCTTATTTTATTTTTATTTTTTATGCCGGCAAACGCTATTTATTTTATTGTTTGTTGGATTTTATTTGCAGCATTTAGTGTTTATGTTTCACAAAAAGTTGATTTCGGACAGAGCGTAAAAGATAATCCTAAAATTATTATAGATGAGATTGCCGGTTTTTTTACCGCTATGGCTTTTTTACCGAGAAACGGAATTATTATTTTACTTGCTTTTGTAATTTTTAGGGTTTTTGATACAATAAAACCCGCTTTTATAAGAAGAGCGGAAAATCTTGGCCAAAATTTGCCTTTGGCCTTAAAAGAAAAGTATTATATAGAAGGCATAAGTATTGTTTTAGATGATGTTTTAGCAGGGCTTTGTGCCAATATTATTTTACAGATTTTATTATTATTAAAAGTAATTTAGGAGGATAGTTATTATGGATTTTACCCAGATGGGCAGTATAAAGGAATTATTAAAAGCAGGCGGACCGGTTTTAATTTTGCTTGTTTGTTTATCGGTTTATTCTATTTCTGTTATGATAGAAAGATTTTTAAGATACAGGCAAAATATAAATCGCTCACGCAAACTTATAGAATTTGTGCGCTATCAATTGCCGGCACGCAATTTTAACAAAATTTTAGAAGCCTGCCGCAAAAAAGGTTATTCTAATACGCCGGCTTCAAAATTAGTGGTAAATTTGCTTAAATCCGAAAAGAAAGATTTGGCCGAACTTAATGACCTTGCAGATTCTATTATAGATTGGGAAACGGCAATTTTATCCCGCAAATTATCCATTCTTGCAACACTTGCAAGCACAACGCCGTTTATCGGTTTATTCGGAACGGTTTTAGGCGTTATGCGCGCTTTCAGCGATCTTGCAAATATCAGTGGGGCAGGTCCTTCTGTCGTGGCAAAAGGTATTGCCGAGGCTTTGGTTAATACGGCAGCAGGTTTGTTTGTTGCAGTTCCGGCTTTGATTGCCTATAACTATTTCTTAAGTAAAATAAACTTTTTTGCAAAAAACATGCAATATCTTGCGCAGGAAGTTATTTCCGCAAAATTATATGTTCCGCAAGCGCCTAAAAAAGTTGAAGAACCCATAGCAGAGGAAGAAATTATATGAAAAACCGCCTTGAAACAAAAGGCCTAATGGGCGAAATCAATATGGTGCCTTTCATAGACATCACTTTGATTTTGCTTATTATTTTTATGGTTATGACGCCTTTTATTGTGCAAAGCCAACTTAATGTTGATTTGCCTTCTGCTACATCGGTTAATAAAATAAGCGAAGATAATGTCATTCGTATAGAAATTTTTAAAGACGGCAAAATTTTGGTTATGGATAAACAGGTTCCTTTACAAGGTTTAACGGAAGAACTTACTTTAAGGCTTGGCCGTTCACATGAAAAAACTATTTTGGTTCAAGCCGATAAAGCCGTTTCCATAGAACAGGTCGTAGCAGTTTTTGATACCGCCAAAAAACTCGGTGCGGCAAAACTTGGTATAGGAGTTTTGGAAAAGAGATAAACTTTATGCCTTTATCTTTATTATATTCGGGTATTTTGCATATTTTGCTTTTTTCTCTTTTATTCTTTTTTGCACAAGGGGCAGGGCAAAATAAAAAAAAGCAAGCAACTTATACTATTGATTTTATAGGTTCTTCAAGTGCACCTATGCGCTATGGCACGCCCGAAGTAACACAACCTTCTCCGGTTGAGCAACCTAAACAGACAGAACCCGTGGTTCAAAAACCTGCCGAGCCTAAGCAAGAAAGTCAAATACAAACAGCCAAACCGAAAGAAACTAAAAAAAATTATAATTCAAAGGCTCAAATTTCAAAAGATAAACAAAAGACAAAAACAACTAAAACCGAACCTGCTAAAACAGAAACAAAAACAGAAGAAAAAGTTGTTCTTTCAAAACCCAGTATTTTAAAAGAAGTCCAAAGTGATAATATTGATGTTTCAAGCCAGCATAATCTTGAAAGTTTACCCGGGGAAAGGGCTGTTCAGGCCAACTTTACTAATTTCCCTTATCCTTGGTATATTACGCAAGTCAGAAATAATTTATGGTCTTCCTGGCAAAAACTTATGCCTAAGAAAAATGTGGGATTGAGTGTTTTAGTTTCTTTTAATTTAGACAGAAACGGCGCAATTTACGGCGTGCAAATAGAAAAATCTTCCAAAAATGATGAGTTTGATTATAAGGGCAAAACGGCAGTTTTAAACTCTGCGCCTTATCCGCCTTTGCCAAAAGAATATGAAAAAGATATTCTAACCGTTACGGTTGAGTTTAAAAATGAAGAATAAATTTATATAATAAAGTTAATAAAAGATTTAGGAGGAAATATATATGATAATTTTAAGAAGAGCAATACTTTTAGCATTAGTTTGCGTGGCGGTGCCGGTTTGTTTCCCGAATTTTCCGTTTTCCGCCGGACCGGTTATTTTCGGTCTTTATGTGGCAATTTTACTGGGCATAGTTTTTGTTAGTGCAATAGTAAGCGTTTTGCCTTTTGCAAAAAGCCCTATTGTAAATGTATTTTTAGACTTAGTCTTTATGGTAATTGCCGCAATTATCATTATGATGTTCTTGCCTCAATATGACGGAGTTAAACCCTGGCAAAAAATTAAACAGGGAAATTATCCCACAAAAGCGCAGATTTACAGAGGGTTATCAAGAATTGGGATAGGTTCTCCTGAAAGATGGAAAGATGATTTCAAAGACAATATGGACACCGCAAAACAAGGCATTAAAAAAGTTGAAAAAGTTGTCGTAAAAGAGAATAGACAATGAAAACAGCCGTCATAACAGGCGGGCTTGGCTTTGTAGGACAAAGACTTTGTGAAAAACTTTTAAAAGAAGGCTATAAAGTCAGAATTTTTTCGCGCGGAACTTATAAAGGGGAAAAGCGCGAAAATGTTGAAGTTGTCAAAGTTGATTATTCCAATATTGCTGCCTTGCGTGCAAGTTTAGAAGGGGCAAATGTAGTTTTTCACTTAGCGGCCTGTCTTTTTGCTTGCGGATATGTAGATTTTTACAGAGCAAATGTCGAATTAACCAAAAATTTATGTGCAGCCGCACAAGGTATTTTAGGTCTTGATAGTTTTATTTATTTATCAAGTCAGGCAGCAGCAGGGCCTGCTAAAGATAAAAAACATCCTCTTGATGAAACTTGCGAGCCTCACCCCGTTTCAGATTATGGCAGAACAAAATTCCGCGCGGAAGAATTTGTTTTAAATTTACCCGATACTATGCACCGCGTTGTATTGCGTGCACCTGTTGTTTTCGGCAGGAATGATTCCGGTGTATCAAAAATAGCATCTTGGGTAAAGCGCGGTTTAATGGTTAATACTTCAAGCGGGGAAACTTATTTTAATTTTATTTATGTGGAAGATTTGGTTGAGGCCCTTTTTAAAGCCAGCACTTTAAGCGTGGCAAACGGGCAAGTTTTCTTCGTCGGCGAAGATAAAAGTTATAGTTGGACTTATTTTATTACCACTATGGCAGAAAAAATGGATGTGCCAAGACCTTTTATGTTTACTTTGCCTTTATGGGCGCTTCAAGGTGTTGCCTGGTGCTATCAAAATTTAGCCAAGATTTTTAAATTTACACCTGCTTTAAATTATGATAAAGTGCGCGAAGCCGCAATTAAAGGCGATTGGGTTTTTACTTCTAAAAAGTGGAATGATTTAACTAATCAAAAATTTACTCCGCTTGAGCAGGCTTTAGAAGAAAGTTTTAAATAATTTTTTATTTTTTCGTGTAATTTTGCTATAATTAGTAAATAAGGTAAAAACTTTTACCTTTAAAAATTTGAGTAATTGGAGAGGTGGCCGAGTGGCTGAAGGCAACGGTTTGCTAAACCGTCATACGGGGGATTTCCCGTATCGAGGGTTCGAATCCCTCCCTCTCCGTATAAATTTAAACCCCGCATTAGCGGGGTTTTTAATTTATACGGAGGGAGTGAAGCAAACTGCTTTGCTTCACGTCGGGATTCGAAGCCCGCAGTGTTATGCGAGTTTGAGCATAGCGAAAGGCGAGCATCACGAGGGCAGGCCCGAGCAAAATTTCCGTTAGGAAATTTATGCAGGGCGAATCTATCCCTTTATGGCTTTTTAATTTTCGCAGAGTAAGGCAATTTTAATTACATACTTTTTTGATAAAATTATTTATAGTTAGTTTTAATCAAAATAGAAGGAGCAATTTTATGTTAAAAACTTTAAAAAGAGATTGGTGGAAACTTTTACTCATCGTATTAGTTTGCGGTGGTATACCAATATTAACCAGTGAAAAGATGTTGGGCCTTTATACTCAAAATATACTGGGAAAATTGTCAGAAATACAAATGTATGTTATAACAGGGGTAATACTTCTTGTTATTTCATTTCTAGATATTTTTCTTAACCAAATATTACCTGCTTGTATCCATGAACAAAGGAATTTATGGAATATTGCCTGGAAATATCTCGTTTTAAGAATATTGTGCGAAATAATCTTAGCAATAGCTCCTATAATATTACCTTTACAAGAAGTAAAATTTCTTTTCACGGCGGTTATGTTAGTATATTCCATAATATTTTACACTTTATTTTTGGGCTTTTTATGTGCTGCAGCAAATTCAACAGGTTTACTAGTCGGAATAAAAAATTTGTTTACCCAATATTTACTGAAATATATTTGTATTTTACTAATTGTTATAATCGTTCAAAAGGCAACACGATTTATACAAATAGATTTTATTCATAGTGTGTTATTCTCTATCATACAAATAGCAATCGTCTATATTTGTTTGCCTTTATTTAAAAAACAAGCAAATTAGTGCTTACAGCAAAGGAAATGATTCCTAATATTATCTGTTTGCATTATATAGGTCGTGAATATATTGTTCCACTTCGGGTTTTAGTAGTAAAGGTGTAATATCATGCACCCCGTATTTTTGTATCATTTTGTGTAAAAATACTGCCAACTCGCCATAATCTACGGCTTGTTCTTTTTGTGGATAAGAAACAACTTCAAAAAGGTCAATATTATTAAGTTGCTTATAAATTATATCCGCCAATACAATATCCTGAAATGTAGTGGAGAGTTCTACTAAGTGTTTATCTTCTATTTGCGGCTGGCCGGGGAAAGTTTCTTGCACATGTAATAGTTCATGTAAAGCGCACAAACTTCTGGGGAATAATTTTTTATTTTCTTCGTCGTAAATACCATCATTTAATAAGACCACATGGACATTCCAATTATTCCACTCATTATCTGTATCATAACAAAAGGTTACACTTCTAAAATCCGTTTCGGTTTCCTGTAAAAAGAGTTTTATTTTCTGTTCGCTCCAGCCGAATCTTTCTTTTAAACGCTTTTTCATAAAAACATCAGAAAGTTCTTCCACTTTTCGGCGGTGTTCAATAGGTAACATCCTAAAATGGTCTGCAGTATATAAAACTTTTTCCAGCCAAATATAAGCCGCATCTTTTTGGTATTTTTTATAGACTTCCCTAAAAGCAATACTGGTGGTGCCAAGTAAAGCAGAATCTTCATTAAAACGATTGGTAAAAGTATTCATCGGCGGGTTTAAATTATACTTTAATAATTTATAAGCCGCTAAATAGGCTTTCATTGTATCTACATCATTTATATCGGGAAGGCCGTTTACCATTTTGATTTTATCAAAAAAATTATTATAGTAAGCCACTTGATAATCATCTAACTTTTTAAGGGCTTTTTGGGCTTTGGATAAGACTTCTTTTGCCTGTATTGGCGAAGGTTGATAAGCGTTTTTTTCTTCCTCTTGTTCTCGGTCGGCATCATGTTTTTTTTGAATTTCGGCAGTTATGGCATCTAATTCCTCACTGGGAATTAAATTTTGCGCAAACTCTCCTGCCAAAACAAAAGGAGATAATACTCCTATAAAAAAGGTCAATACGGCTAATCTTAAACAATACTTCATAGTTTTCTCCTTTCTTTTATTATAACAAAAGAATGGTATATTTATAAGTATTAAGCCTATATCATTCTTTGTCAAGACTTGGTTATTTTGTTATAATAAAATATGTCTTACCAAAGATAAAAAAGGAGAAAATTTTTATTATGGAAAACGGAAAACCTATTTTCTGTTCCTATTGCGGAAAAGAAGCCCCCACAGGTTCCGAAATCTGTTTAGGCTGTGGCTGCAAAATAAAAAACGGCAATAAATTTTGCACCAATTGCGGAGAGCCGCTTAACGAAGGGCAAGTTGCTTGTGCAAAGTGCAATGCCCCTGTTATTAAAAATTGTTTAGGAAGAAAAAACAAAGTCGCAGCGTTTTTATTTGCTTTTTTTCTAGGCTGGCTTGGCGTGCATAAATTTTATTTAGGAAAACCCGGCTTAGGTGCTCTTTATTTAGTTTGCGGAACAATCGGCTGGCTTTTGATTTTACCGCCGTTTATTATCGGTGTAATATCATTTATAGAAGCAATTCTTTATATCTGTATGAGTGATGAAGAATTTGATGTTAAATATAATTAAAAGAGAGATATAAAAATGAAATGTCCAAAATGCGGCGCTGAATTAACTCCAGAACAGGCAGTTTGCGTAAATTGCGGACAAGCGCTTGTTAAAAATACCAAAAAGAAAAATAAACATAAAGCCGCTATTTTTGCTGTATACGGCGGAATACTTGGTTTGCATAAATTTTATTTGAGAAAACCTATCTTAGGTATTATTTATTTAATTTTTGGAATATTCGGAATAGTGCTTATTTTTCCTACGATTATAATAGTAACAATTTCTTCGGTAGAAGGTATTCTTTATCTTTGTATGAGCGATGAGGCTTTTGACGTCAAATATAATTAAAAGAGGAATATAAAAATGAATTGTCCCAAATGCGGTGTAGAAGTAAATCCAGAACAGGTAATTTGCGTTCAATGCGGTATTAAGTTAAAAACGGAATCTAATAAAAGTAAAGGTTTTGGCAGAGGTTGCCTTATAGGATTAGTAAGCAGTTTGGTTATAATTATACTTTTTATCGTGATAGTTATTTCTGCTTCGCGTTCTTTGTATTTCGGCTTTGTT
>Ga0265299_10003953_pt1 | contig 14238 bp, 8 predicted proteins | sample AusTroGonzalo_MG_4_FD_193485 | JGI IMG/M metagenome (GOLD analysis project Ga0265299, IMG submission 193485) | Bovine rumen microbial communities from tropical cattle in Woodstock, Queensland, Australia - Gonzalo_02 | ecosystem: Host-associated > Mammals > Digestive system > Stomach > Rumen ...
CTCAGACCTTCACTACGGTTCTGCCCAGACACCTAAAGTGGTTGAGAAGGCTATAGAAAAAATTAAGTCTTACAATCCTGAGTTCATCCTTCTTGGCGGCGACATTACCGATGAACATACAACCAATGAAGAGATGAAAGAAATATATCGCCTGTTGGGCGCAACAGGCACTCCTGTTTACTATGTCTATGGAAACCACGACAGACAGCCGAGCGCAAATTTGATTGGAGGAGCTGCTTACACGCCACAGGAGCTTGAGAGCACAATTAGGGCAAACGGAATTACAATCCTTCAGGATGGCTGGGTTCAAGTAGCAGAAGACCTTGTTCTCTTTGGCCGTGAGGATATTTCCGAGCCCACAAGACTTCCGCTTGAAGATCTTCCTGCCATGCCCAGAAATGCTTTTGTCCTGAGTGTGGACCACTCTCCGTATCAGTATGGCGATATTACAAGCTTCGGAGCAGATTTGCAGTTGTCAGGCCACACCCATGCAGGTCAGTTCTTCCCGTTGCAGATTATTTACAACATGCTTAACTTCAATGCCTGCGGATTCTATCGCCACGGCAACACAGATGTGTATGTTTCACCCGGTATTTCTGGGTGGCTTTTCCCGTTCAGAACAGAGGCAAACTGTAACTTTGAAGTTGTTACTCTGACTCCGTAACTTTGATAGTTTTCTGAAGAATTGACTCCACATCTGCACCGATAATATCCAGGCCAGTGGCTTTGATAAGTCTTTCGGCTTCGTAATCAGGATGTACACTGCAAATTATCCTTATTCATTATAAAAAATGAAAACGTTCAATAAAAATTTGGTCAGGAGACTAATATGTATAGGAAATCTCAGGAAGTATTGTCATGCTGGGAAAAGGAAATAACCAAAGGTTTGATTTTTTCTATAAACCAAAATAAGTTTAAATGATGACTTATGCTTGGGGATTAAGTTATACTTTGATGAGAGGAGGAGAAGATGGGAAAGAAAATACTTGCAGTTCTGGCAATAGGAATTGTCGTGCTGGGAGCAGGCTTTGCAAAGTCTGTAATAGAGATTCAGGTTTCACCGTTCTCAGCCCAGAAAATCATGTACAGAAATACAGTCGAATACAATTCACAGTACGGGTTCGGTGGTAAAATCGGTTATTCGTACAACTACAATCCATATTTGTATATAGGAGCTGATGTTACATACAGCAACTACAAGTACGCAGAGAAGCAGAACCGCTATGTAGTTTTTGGACTCATGGCAAAAACCGGATTTATCCTGGACTTCGGCGGAGCCTTTAAAACTGACTTTGCGCTCAAAGCCGGAATTGATCTGAGACACTGGGGAAACAGTGCAAAACTCTATCCCACAGTAGGACTTTATCTCGGTGCATTTTACAGCCTTAACGAGAAAATTGCAGTTACAGCAGGAGCTGATCTCAATGTTGCAGCGCAGCAGAACATCAACCCCGTCTACAACTCGGTAGACGGGGCACTTGTTTGCAACACAGGCGTGAGGGTAAGTTTATGAAGAAAGCATTATCTGTTTTTTTGGTAGTCCTTTTAATCGGTCTCATGGTAGCTTGTGTCCAGGATGTCACGGTAGACACAGATATGTACAACGAGATTGAACTCGGAACGTTTGTACTTAACGGCAAGTCTTATTCCACATTGCAGGCAGCAGTAGATGCTCTTAACTCCAAGGGTGAATCTGATGACAATGTTATCCATCTTACAAAGAACGCAAAGGGTGCCGGTGCTGTCCTAAACGGAGTAGAAGCGGTTATCGACTTTGGCGGACACACTTTTGACTTTACAAATGTTTCAGGACTGCAGGGAATCCTGGGCGGAGACTTCGGACTTTCAATTACAGAAGGTTCTGATGTCACACTCAAAGGCCTTGAGCAGATTTCCCTGTACGACACATCAACAACAGATCTGACCATGGTCTTCATTGAGGGAAGTGACACAGTTTTAAAGATTGAAGAAGCCCCAAAGATGGTTGTAGAAGACAACCAGTATGTATTCTGGGCAGCCAACGGTGCAAAACTGATTATCGGAGAAAAAGAGGCAACTACTTCCGCAACAGTTGAAGGAAAGGTTTCCGCTACTACAAACAGTACGATTATTCTTCAGGGTAACTCGGAAGTCGATACAGTTGTTTCTTCCAAATCAGATGTCACAATGGCTGACACTTCCAAGGTAACCAAGGGCTTTGAAGCAACCGATGAGTCTGTAATTTTTGTTGCAGACAGTTCTGTAATTTCCGGAGACCTTACAGCCAAGGGCAGTTCCGAATTTGTTATCAGCACGGACGACGATACTACCCAGGCAATTGTAAAAATGGATAAAGATGCAGACTCAACCATAACCGTTGCATCTGGAACAATCGATGTCAAAGAGAGCACAGGTGAGAGCTCTCAAATTGAGACTGTCGGAACAGGAAAGATTTCAGAAGACAGTGATGTAACGGAAAAGAAAGATACAGTTACTGTGGCCATGATAGGGGCCGATAAATATGAAAGTCTTGAGGCTGCATTCAATGCTGCTGATGATAATTCAAGAACAGTTGTCACACTTGTAAATCCAACTTCTGCTGGTGCAACCGTTCCCGCAACAAAGAATATTGCCCTTAATCTGAGTAAGTACACGGTGGCTGGAAATCTTTCCGTAACAGAAGGCGGCTATCTTGAACTTACAGGAGACACAGGAGAAGAACCGGGCCTTGTAACAGGAACACTGACAGGAACCGAACTTGTTGTTCTGAGCGGAGCATTTACAAATGACCCGGGAACACATGTTGCAGCTTATGCTTCTGTAAACGGAAACAACCCCTACAAAGCAAGTGTAAACACAGACGGCGTTGCTTCCATAGGAACTTACTATTACGCATCTCTTTCAAGAGCATTCGGAAACGGAGGCTATCCGTTTGGAGTTGCAGAAGGTGAGACGGTTAAGGTTTTGAAAGACTGCAGCGTTTCAAATGATACAAATCTTTCTGTATCTGATGTAACACTCAATCTGGACAGACATATCGTAACAGTAGAAGGAAGCAAGACATTTACAATCAGCGGAGACAATGCCCTCGTAAAAGACGGCTGTGTAGTGGGAAGCAATTACGCTCTATATGCTGAATCGGGTAAGAACATTGTCCTTGATAATATGATTCTTACCGGAGGCCTTAACGCAACAAACGGTGCAACGGTCTATGTAAAGGATGAGGGTGCTTCCGTAACAGGAAGTGCCGGCAACGCTGCAGTCAGGGCAGACGGGGACGGTACTGTTATTACCCTTCTGAACGGTAGCTACAGCCACACCGGAAACGGTACTGTTTTCAGTGAAGTCAACAACGGAAAGATTATTGTACAAGGCGGTATCTACACAGAAGATCCCAGCCCTTACTACACAGGAAAATATGCAATCAAGCATGAGGGAGACAAGTGGATAATCGAAGATCCGGCTGCTCCCCAGACAATAACAGAGGATACAACAGAGCTTGAAACCGGCTATGTCTACAATGTGGACAGCATGAAGTCTCTGACACTTGGAAGCACACTCTCTGTAACAGGGGAAGGCTCGGTAGTAATCAATCTCAAACCGGGTTCTGTATTGAATATTCCCAATGGAATTGAACTTGAAGAGAACCAGACCCTTGTGATAAGAGGTTTCGGTACAATAAATTCATGCATCGGCGGAGCCGGAAATATAAGAATCGAAGGCGGTACTGTGAATGCAACAGGAGCTGACGGAGTCCCCGGTATACAAGGCAATAATGTTGCAATTGCAGGCGGTACTGTAAATGCTGCAGGCGGAGAAGGTGCAAACGCTATCAGCGGTACCTTAAGTTCTGTTCCCACACTCATAGTCAGTTCAAACAATGAAACATGGAAGAACTACAAGGCGGATCAGGATAACCGCGGACGTTATATGAAAAACGGAGTGGTAGTGGATTCTGTATCTCTTGATAAGTCTTCCATGACAATCTACGGTCTGGGTTCTACGGAAAAACTTGTTGCAACAGTGTCCGCTCCTACCGGAGCCGATACAACCCTGCTTTGGGAAAGCAGCAATACCAATATAGCCACAGTTGATCAGAACGGTGTAATAACTGCAGTTGCAGAAAGCCCCAATGCAATTTCGGTTACCGCAAAGACTGTGGACGGAAGCGGTCTGACTGCAACATGCTCGGTTACAATTTCTGCAGGTATACCTCTTACAGCAAATTATCTGAGCACCCATAATTACACACTTGCAACAGGTGTATACCTTGTTAACAGCAACCTCACGGAAAGCAATCACCGTATAACCGTAAGCGGAAATGTAACGCTGATCCTCGGAGACGGAAAAACGCTTTGGGTTACAAAGGGCTTCTACGTTGCAAAAAACAACAGCCTGACTATTAACGGACAGACACAGGGAACCGGAGCATTGAAAATTGTCAAAACTGACAATGCAGATGAAAGTGATGTTCCTGATAACTGTGCAGCAATAGGAGGTAACGGAGTTACTTACGCTGAAAAGGGCAGTGTTGTAGGAAATATTACAATCAACGGAGGCAAAGTTACAGCTATTGGAGGACAATACGGGGCTGCAATAGGTGGTGGTTTTTATGAAACTGCCGGTGTTCAGAAAATAACCGGAGGAGTTGTAAATCTCAGAGGAGGTCAAAGCGCTGCAGGAATTGGCGGCGGGTATGATGGTGACGGCGGTAATGTTACCATAAGCGGTGGAACCGTTAATACAACAGGAGCTGGTGGCGCTGCCGGTATAGGAGGCGGCGGATACGGCGGAGACGGTGGAAACATCACCATAACAGGCGGAACAGTTACTGCCAGAGGCGGTTATGTAAAGAGCGATATTTATCCTGAAGGAGCCTATATCAACGGTGTCGGTATAGGCGGAGGAGATTCCTCTGGCGGAACTGCGGGAACTATTAAGATTACAGGCGGAACCGTAAAGGCGTACGGTGGAGAGAATGCTGCCGGAATCGGTACCTCATACTCCGGAGACGGCGGAACTGTAACAATTTCAAGTGGAAATGTGACTGCAGTGGGAGGAAAATTTGGGCCCGGAATCGGTTTCGGCTATGGCGGAAGTGATGTTACTGTAACAATCTCAGGAGGTACCGTAGTTGCAACTGGCGGTAAGAACGGAGCAGGAATAGGCGCCGGATTCTTACAGTCCCAAACAGTTGAAAAAGGACTGGTTCTCAACATAAGCGGAGGAACCGTAGAGGCGTACGGTGGAGAGGGAGCCGCAGGAATAGGAAGCGGTTATAACCACAATTCGGCCATAATTCCTGCAGGTACTGTAACAATAACAGGCGGAAATGTAACTGCAACCGGAGGAGAGCGTGAATACGACACTTATTTCGGAGGTGCGGGAATAGGTCATGGCTTTAACAACGATCTGCAATACGGAGCCGGCATTAATCTTACAATCTCCGGAAACAATACAGTTGTAAATGCAACAGGTAAAGACGGAGCTGCCGGAATCGGCGGAAGCAAGAGCGGAAACGGCGGAACGGTAGCTATAAACAGCGGAAAAGTCTATGCTGCGGGAAGCGACGGAGCTGCAGGCATTGGAAAGGGTGCATACGGAACAAGCCAGGGAACTCTTACAAAGGGTTCGGGTGTAAGTCTTCAGAGCAGCACAGACGGAAGTTCGTGGAGTGATTACACAATTTCCGATGATCGCCCAAGATACATCAGATCAACACCGTAAAGGGTGTTAAAGAAAAAAATAGGGGCTGTAACAAAAGTCGGGTTTACCGGCTAGAGGGTTACAGCCCTTCTTTTTGCCCATTTAGAAGAATCAGGAGTTGCTGAACTTCTGAAAGAAGGAGAACCTAGATCTGTATTTGGCAGGCCGGAACTGGACACATATGAGATGTTTGCATGCATTCTCTACGGCTTTGCAATGGGATTCAGCAGCCTCAGAAATCTGGAGTCAAGTTGCCTCTACGATGTCAGACTGCTTGCCTTGATGGGCCTTGAAAGGGGCGTACCTTCTTCAGGCTTAATTGTAACCTACTATGTATCTCAAGACATAATCTTGTAGCATCATACGGTTCTTTTGGTGTACACTTTCAGACTATGGAATTTCTGCGTAACGGTGAATCCGAGGATTATGAACAGTTCCTGCGCAACAACAGGAACAAGGTTGACAGGTCGCTGAATCTGATCCTGTGGGCTATCACACTTGTCGGGCCTGCAATTGCAATCGGCATAAGGACCGGAATTTTCAGACAGACTTCTTATTCTGCCTGTATCATCATATCCGCCTCCATGCTGGTTCTGGCCTTCATTGACCGGATTCTGCTCAAAAGGATGCCGTACAGCTACGTGCCGGGAATCGTGGCAATAATCGGAATGGAGCTGCTCCTCTGCTTCATGAACAACTGCCATATTTCCATCCGTATCAGCTGGTTCGCCGTTCCTCTGCTGAGTCTTCTGTTCTGCGAGTCCGGGGCCTACATAGGCACGTCAATTGTGTGTTATGTGATTATGGGTATCAGCACCTGGATCGAGTCCGCCCACTACGCGGGAATCAGGACCGATTTCGACACCCCGCTTTCGGCATTCGTCAACATTTTCTCAGGCCTGACTATAGAGGCCCTTGCCATGTTCATTGCCGGATATGCGCTGGGGAAGGCCACGGACGGCTACTACCGCAAGATGCTGGGCAAGTACAAGGAGTCCCAGAGTCAGCAGGAACAGATGCGTGAGCAGCTTGATATTCTGGAATCCATGGCCCGCATCTATGACTATGTGAATCTCATAGATTTCAAGGAGTCCACCGAGATGTCCCTCCGCGAGAAGGAACTCCGGAGGTTGAAGATAGAGGAAGGCCAGGACCATACCCATATGACACTGGGTCTCAGAAACCGTATTGCACCTGACATGCTGGATGCTTTCTGGACCTTCACAGACATCACCACCGTTCCCGACAGGCTGGCAAAACGCCTGAGCATATCAGGCGAGTTCATCAGCACCCGCACCGGATGGTTCCGGGCCCAGTACATAAGGGTCAAGGGTGAAATGGGCAAACGTCCGGATGTTGTAATCTACACAATCCAGAACATCGATTCGGAGAAGCGCAGGGAAGAGCATCTGATCCGTATCTCAATGACGGATGAACTGACAAGGCTTTTCAACAGGCGCTGCTACGAAGAGGATATTGCGGCAATCATGAAGAAGAAAAGTCCGGGCAAGGATCTGGCCCTGATTTCAGCCGATGTCAACGGACTTAAGACCGTCAACGACAGCAAGGGACACGCCGCCGGCGATGAACTGATCGTAGGTGCGGCAACATGTCTTCTTTCCGCAATTGCACCCTTTGGCAGGGTTTACCGTACAGGCGGTGATGAATTCATGGCAATTGTACACACACCGGACTGCGGTGCCCTGGTAGGGGAAATCCGCAACAGGACCGCAGAATGGCACGGGTCCATTGTGGACGGGGTTTCCATCTCCCTCGGATATGCAACACACGCTGAATATCCCGGAGAAGATATCAGGTCTCTGGAAAAGATTTCCGACCAGCGCATGTACGACGACAAGGCCAGATACTACCGCGAGAGAGGCGGGAAATGACCTCAAAGGAAAAGAAGGGGGTGGTGTTTGCCCTTTTGGGCGGAACCGGATGGGGTCTGTCAGGGACATGCAGCCAGTTTCTCTTCAGCTATTCGGATGCCGCACCCCTTACGGTCACGATATACCGCCTCATCTTCTCGGGCATTCTTCTTATCGCAATCAACCTGATAAGGCAGCCCAAGGGCATGCCCGATATCTTCAAAGACTGGAAAACCGTTGTCCACCTTGTGATCTACGCGGTTTTCGGAGTGGGGATGTGCCAGCTTTCATACCTCAGCGCCATCAGCTATTCGAATTCCGGAACGGCGACTGTCCTCCAGAGCTCCGGAATAATCCTTGTCTTCATCATTTCCAGCATCATGCAGCGCAAGGCCCCGAAAAAGCTGGAGTACCTGTGCCTTGCACTTATCATGGCAGGTGTTTTCCTTCTTGCAACCCACGGAGACATTTCCCATCTGTACCTTTCAAGGGAAGGCCTGTTCTGGGGCGCAGCTGCGGCTGTGGCTGTGGCGTCTTATACCCTGCTTCAGGGAAAGCTGATGACCAGGTTCGGAACCAGCCTGGTCCTGGGTTATGCCATGCTCATTGGCGGTCTTGTCCTTTTCGCCGTATCCGGCGATGCACGCATTCTCACCGACACCCGTCCCGTGACTCTGCTTTCCATAGCGTTCATCGTCACGGTCGGAACCGCACTGGCTTTCAGCCTCTATCTCATGGGAGTGGGACTATGCGGGGCAAAGAAGGCAAGCATGATCTCAAGCATCGAGCCTGTAGTTGCAACCCTCACTTCTTTTCTGTTCCTCCACACGACATTCATGCCGGTGGATCTTGCGGGATTTGCAGCCGTAATAACCGGCTGCGTCCTGCTCAGTCTTTGAGACATCCGGCCGTAATGACCAAGACCCCGTTTTCTGTTCTGTATGCCATTTGACAATTGGCGCAGATGATTATCAGCAGTGAGGGCTTCCGGAACAGCACGCCGGGGTGTCTTTCGTTGTGTTGTCTTATTACATCACGGAAGCGGAGCAGGTTCTTCTCTGCGGAAGGTATTATCTATCTTTTCGGAACCGACAGACAGCTATAGAATTGGAAATTGGTATGGAAAAAACGACAATCATTTATATCATCATTGCATCAGTTATTCTTCTGCTGAACATCAACTCGTTCAGGCTCATGTGGAAGGACAAGAGAAGGGCCCGGAAGGATACCGATCACAGCCATCCTGAGACAAGAGTCCCTGAGAAGAAGCTGTTTCTGGCAACTGCTCTTTTCGGTGGCCTTGGAGGATGTATGGGAATGTACCTGCTCAGGCACAAGACAAAGCACTGGTACTTTGCCGTGTTCTTCCCCCTCATGCTGATTGCACAGACTGCCGTTCTGGTACTTTTTTACATGTACGTTCTGAGATAAACACTTATAGAAGACGTTGCTCATCTATAGTTTTCTTGATTTCGTCCAACAGGTTCGGTGCCTTCTGTATCTCGTCGATGATTACCGGCCACGGATTGAGTTCCAGGAATCGCTTTGGATTCTGAAGTGCAAGAGCCCGGTCTTCACCATCATCCAGCGTTATCTTCCTGAATCTTTCGCCAAATAGATGGTCGATGACAGTTGATTTCCAAACCTGTCTAGGTCCATATACGACTATACAGGGAAACGATGTTGAAACAGCAGTAATTGCTTTTTCATAACCCAATAATTCGATTAAAACAACATCCGTATGCACTTTTAATCGCAAATGATGACAAAAATGCCAACATCTAAGTGTCGGCATTGTAATGGCTTAGCTTTGATATGCGATCATTCCCACTCCACAGTTGCGGAGAAGTACTTCCATCAGATGAAGGGATAGCTCGGATTAGACAAACAGAGCAATTGGTCAGAGGATGGCAATACAGGAAGGTTCCGTTTAAAACATAGGGGCTTGAAAAGTGCTAAGCAAGTCCACTGAAAAGTGCTAAGTGGAACGATTGAAAAGTGCTAAGTGATAAGTTAGAATCAGATTGTGTGGAGACATTTACATGAGTTTGAGAAAAGAGGGATACAAAACCCGTTTGATTGATGATCGAATAGCTCGTTATCTGAGATTATTCGGAGCGATATTGATAGAGGGTCCCAAGTGGTGTGGAAAGACATGGACAAGTCTTAACCATGCAAACAGTGTTTCTCTGGTTACAGAAAAAAGCGTACGTGAAAATGCCATGGTTGACCCTAAGTACATCTTTAAAAAGGAATTACCTCAGCTGATAGATGAGTGGCAGATTGTTCCTGAGATCTGGGATGCGGTGAGAAATGAATGCGATAAAGATCATGGTAAGGGTAAGTTTATTCTTACGGGATCAACATCCTTGAAGAAAGGCGATGACGAAACAAGAGTATACCACACAGGCACTGGACGCATAGCACCTCTCCGGATGCATCCCATGAGCCTGTTTGAATCTGGTGACTCATCGGGCGAAGCATCTATTAGTGATATGTTGAACGGTAGGGTTAACGAGGGGTTTGTCAGAAAAGTAGAACTTGATGAACTGGCAAAACTGATTATCCGCGGTGGGTGGCCTGAAAACATTGGCATGAAGGATGAGGACATAGGGGTAATACCTGAAAGCTACATTGAGTCCATAGTGAATAAGGATATGCATGAGAGACAGACAAAGAAAAGAAGTTCAATAAAAATGAGAATGCTTCTTCGCTCTCTTGCAAGAAACGAGTCCTCTATCGCCGGAGACAAGACCCTGGTGAAAGACATCGAAGAATTTGAAAATGAAAAAGAGATGATTGAAAGCAGAGCTACAGTCGCTGATTACGAAGACGTGTTGGAGAGTCTTTTTCTGATTACGAATCAGGAGGCATTCAGTGTACAATATCGCTCTTCTTCACGTGTTGGCAAAACTGCGAAAAGACATTTGGTTGATCCATCTCTCAGCTGTGCCAGTCTTCATCTTACTGTGGACAAACTGTTGAATGATCATGAGACATTTGGTCTGATGTTCGAAGCATTGGTAGAGAGGGATCTCAGAATCTATGCAGATTATCTGGAGGGTTATCTTTATCATTTCCGCGACAACACGTCAGGGGATGAAGTTGATGCAATTATAGAGTTTAAGGATGGTAACTATGGCGCCTTTGAAATTAAATTGAGCGACAACAGCATGAGGGAAGCCATAGATAGTCTGACAACATTCAAAAACAAAGTAGAGAAGAAACCAGCATTCATGTGTGTTATTGTTGGGCACCTGGATACTGTAATGAGGGATCCGCAAACAGGTATTTTTATAGTTCCTCTCACTTCTCTCAGACCATGACATAACGGAGAGAGCAACATACACATGCGTGTCGCAACAGGTGACAAAGAAAATTGAAAGATTGTTTGAGAAAACTCATTTAATTTAAGGATGGTGATCAAATTAGCATTCTTTATTGCCGAAACAAGATATAGATAATCAGATAACTATAAATTATTGGAAATACTTGTATTATTTCATATGTTCATAATGTTTTTCATTCATTTTTCATTCAGACACTAAAAAAGCCAGTATATAAATACCGGATGTATAATGAATTATAAATAATTTGTTATCATTCCCACTCCACCGTTGCAGGCGGCGCTTAATAAAGATGAAATACACAAGGGCAATGGCAATCACATTGTAGGCTCCAGAACCAGGCCTACCATTTTGAGACTGGAGAATTTGTTAAATAACAGGCTTCCTCTCCTTTTTCTTTAAATATCGGTTTTAACCCGAAAAGTTTTCGCAAGGTAATCAAAAACCCCACCTTGTACTGTGAAGTATAGGGTGCCATATTTCCAAAAGCAAGAAAAATATTGCTAACTCTTTTGATTATAAATATTTACAGCAAAAATATCTAGAAAAAAACAGCAACATTGCCATGTTCGAATGTCCCGAAATTGTTCTTTCTGACTCCGAAATATTGATTAGTAAAATGAGGCTAAAATCATTCAGGATAGCAAGATTGTACCTATTCTAAGGAATCGGTTTCTTCTTGGGGATTACGCTTCTCATCAATACGTATGATCAGTGTGTTGGTTTTGAAGGTGTTGATGTATTTGACATCGGATGCAATTCCCATCACCAGCCTTATCCCTATGTTTTTTGTAGGGTCCTGATCATTGGTCTGTGTCATCTTGTAACGTTCAAGTGGATTGAACGGTCTGCAGTCGTCCCTGATTCTGAGGATGATTCCGTCTTCCTTTGCAAGTATGCGCACATAGATGTAGTGCTTATTCTTGTCTTTGAATCCGTGGGCGATTATGTTACCACACATTTCCTCAATGCACAGTGACAGGTGTGAGGCGGTTCTCTTGCTGAAGCCGTTCTCCTGGCAGAAGAGCATGGCTATTCCGGCAAGAGCTGTAACATCAAACATGGAGTCTGCAACCATTTCAATCTCATTGTTGTCTTTGTAGTTTGAGATTCTGTCTCCGATGAACAGTCTTTTCTCTCTGAATGACTTCTCTCTCTGGATGAGGATTATCATAAGGATGACGATAGTGACCATGATGTCTGCAATCAGAACTGAGAACCATACACCGCGTTGGCAGAGAAGCTTGATTGAAATAATCATCGAGAGAACCGGTGCTGCAAATTGGATTACCATCATCAAGATGTTTGAAAGATGTGTTCTCTTTACACCGTGAATGTACTTTGTGAAGCATTGGATGAATACATTGAAACACATGGATATTGCAAGTACCTTGACGGCCTCGGATCCCATGGAAAGCGCCTGGGCACTTTCATGTCCCAGATAAAGACCTGCAAAGAACCTGGGAAAAACTAACATCACAACGCTGCATATGATGGTTATAGGCATTCCTATATACATTGATGCAATCTGAAGATCATTGAGGGAGTGCCTGTCCTCTTCCCCGAAGTAAATGCTGGAGAGGACCCAGACAGATTCAGATGTTCCAACATAAAGACTGCCGAAGAGGGCCATAACACTGCTCTGGGCACCATAGACGGCAATGACAGTGCCGGCGAAAAGGGCTGATAGGATATTGTTTATAATGATTCCGGACAATGAACCAGAAAGTTTCATTATGGCGTTGATTGAACCTCTTGCAGATATTTTCCCTAGACATGAGAAGGTGCGGATCTTTTTATCAAGATGCAGATGAAGCAATCTGTTCTTTTTACGGAAGTGAAGGGCAAGGGAAATGAAGTATGCAAAATAGCTTATGGATGTCACAAGCGCTAAGCCGAACATGCCAAGATCCGTAAAGAGCACCACATAGAAATCTCCGGCAATGTTTACTGCAGAGAGAATGATATTCGAATAAATCACTCTTCCGTTATCATTGTCCATGCTCATGTAGCCGGAAAGCATGCTCGAGGCGCAGATGAATAAAAGGCCTGGTGCATAGCCTCGGAGATAGTCTGCTCCATAAGATGCCAGATATGCATTATTGCCCGTTGCACCCAGAATCTCCATTATCTGATCAGGTATCAGGAGAGCAAGAGAGCCTATAAGTATGGCCATTACGGTGGAAACTATCGAGGCAAGTGTGAATATACCGTTCGCTTCCTTGGTTTTGCCTTTGCCCAGTAATTCTGCATACATGCTCCTGGATCCGGCGGAAAGAACGCTGGTGAAGATTGTCAATACAAACAATGCAGGGCGAAGGAGCCCATATGAAGCAACAGCATTGACGCCAAAATAGTTTCCGGTGACAATCCCGTCCACCATTGGTCCTAACACATAGGCAATGTCGGACAGGATGTATGTCAACAGATTGCGACTGAAAGTGTCTTTGACGATGTTCGTTTTGAAGTCTCTGCGGACTTCTTTGATTGTCGAACCCATTTGAGGTTTACTCCCACTCAACAGTTGCAGGGGGTTTGGCTGTAATATCGTAGACTACGCGGTTTACTCCGCGGATTTCGTTTACGATGCGGCTTGAGACCTTTTCCAGCACACCGTAGGGAATGTGGGTTATGGTTGCAGTCATGAAGTCCGATGTACAGACGCTTCTCAGGGCAACCATGCGGTCATAGGTTCTGCCGTCACCCATTACACCAACACTCCTTGTGTCTGTCAGAACAGCAAAGTACTGACTTGCACCTTCAACCTTGGCATTCTCGAGTTCTGTTCTGAAGATCCAGTCTGCTTCACGCAGGGTTTCGAGCTTCTCTTCTGTGATATCACCGATGATTCTTATTGCAAGACCGGGTCCGGGGAAGGGCTGGCGGTTTACAAGAGAGGAAGGAAGGCCGAGTTCGGAACCTAATGAGCGGACCTCGTCTTTGAAAAGAAGCCTCAGAGGTTCGATTATTTCCTTGAAGTCAACATGCTCCGGAAGACCTCCTACGTTGTGGTGGCTCTTAATCACAACAGCGTTGCTGCCCATGCCTGATTCAATTACATCGGGGTAAATTGTTCCCTGAACAAGGAAGTCCACCTTTCCGATCTTCTTTGCTTCCTGCTCAAAGACACGGATGAAGGTTTCGCCGATTATCTTGCGCTTCTTTTCAGGTTCTGAAACGCCTTTCAGAGCATCGAGGAACAGCTTCTGTGCATTCACACGTACAAAGTTGACAGGGTAGTTGCGGAAGGCGTTTTCAACCTCATCGCCTTCGTTCTTTCTCAGAAGACCGTGGTCAACAAAGACACAGGTAAGGTTTTTTCCGATGGCCTGGGA
>Ga0265299_10003954_pt1 | contig 14238 bp, 15 predicted proteins | sample AusTroGonzalo_MG_4_FD_193485 | JGI IMG/M metagenome (GOLD analysis project Ga0265299, IMG submission 193485) | Bovine rumen microbial communities from tropical cattle in Woodstock, Queensland, Australia - Gonzalo_02 | ecosystem: Host-associated > Mammals > Digestive system > Stomach > Rumen ...
AGTTACAATCTATAAAGGTGGTCAGCACTGGACGTATGAGTGTGACTATAAGGGTAAAAACACGCTTAAGAGTCCGAACCTCACACTTATCGAGAATGTCATCAGAGGACAGCTTGGCAGTTCCGATACTAGGATTACAAATTTGTTAGATAAGGGTTATTCCCCTGTTGGTGTTCAGAATCACGTAAACATTCTATACAAATTAATTAAAGGGTGATGTATGGCAGGTAATAAGTTTATTGATTGTTCAGAGCACAATATTATTGATTGGTCAAAAGCAAGATCGGAAGTTGGTAATGTATATGTAAGGTGTGGTATAAGGGGAAGCTTAGCCAAGACAAGCCCTAAATACTATAAAATTATTCGTGAAGATTTCAAATTCAGACAGAATATTGAAAGTATATTGAAATATGGCATTCCATTCAGTATATATTATTTTCCTACTGATATGAATGATTCAGAGGCATTAGAAAGTGCAAAATGGTTTTATGATATTTGTAAGGGTTTGGAATTGGCATTTCCCCCAGTTTTAGATTCAGAAAATGTATTTGGTAATAATGGAGAAGCAGGAAGAGCAAATAGTCTTAGTAAATCAGAAAGGACTAGGCTTCTTAAAATTATTACTGACTATTTCAATGAAAGAGGTATGAATATTGGTATTTATGCTTCTGCAAGTTGGTTTAACAATAAGATTGATATGTCTGCATTTTCTGATAATGTAAAAGATTGCACATGGGTTGCAGATAGTACAGCTCCAGTTGATTATAAAGGTTATTACTGGTTACATCAATATGGCAAAGGTCCATTAGCTGGTAGTTCTAAAGATATTGACATGAATAAAATAACAGGTAAAATACCAGGTGTATTTATTGACTCTGTACCACAGCCTGTAATTGAGAATCCTGTTGATGTTATTATTAGACTAGCAGAAGCCGAGGTTGGTTATAAAGAGAAAGCTAGTAATAAAGACTTATATTCAAAGACTGGGAATGCCGGTACAAATAACTATACCAAATATGGAAAAGAGATGCATGATATTCAGCCAAAAAACATGGACTTTCCAGCAGCATGGTGTGATGCTTTTGTTGATTGGTTGATGGTTCAGCTGTGTAAATATTTTGGTTATGGTGTAGATAAAGCTAAAGAATTATTATGTGGTGATTTTGACGATTACACATTTAATTCGGTTAATTATTATAAAAAAGCTAATAGATGGGTTACCAAGAATCCTAAGAGAGGTTACCAGATATTCTTTGGTGGTTCTGGTCATACAGGTATTGTTATTGCTGTTGATAGTAGCTATGTTCATACAGTCGAAGGCAATAAAGGAAATATGGTAAAAATCTGTAAATATAAACTTGATGATAAATCTATAATTGGTTATGGTAGACCAAAATATGAGTTACTTAGTAAAGCGTATAATAATAGTATTTCTTCAAGTTCTAGCTATAAATTCAAGACAATGTTAAGTCTTGGAAGTAAAGGCAATAAAGTTAGATTTTTACAGTGGATTTTAGGCGGCTTAGAAGTTGATGGTAGCTTTGGTCCTAAAACAGAAGCTAAAGTAAAAGCATATCAGACTAATAAAGGATTAGAGGTTGATGGAATTGTTGGTCCATTGACTTGGAAATCATTAATATCTGATATGGCTAACCTGTCTAAAGGTAGTTCTGGTAGACATGTTAGAGCTTTGCAGTTGGCATTGGGTGGTCTTGTTGTTGATGGTAGTTTTGGTTCAAAGACCGAAGAGGCTGTTAATAAGTTTAAACGTATGTATGGTATGGCCGAAGATGGAATTGTAAATAGCTCTGTATGGCAGAAGATTTTTGAGAGTTATATTTAATGAGGTTTAAGCATGGCTATTAAGGCTAATGAAGAAATGGTTATTTTCCACAATATGATGGAAGAACGTGGTGATATGCTTCATGCTTATAATGAAATACCCTATGCCTTATTAAGAGATGAGTCACCAGATAACAAGCAGCTTGTTATTGATGAACTTAATCAGATTTTAAAGTATTATAGAATATACAAAAAAGGTAAGACATTCCTTGTTGAAGGTACAAATGGTGATTATATACCGGCTACATTAAAATACAGAATGGCATTCAGTCTTGTTAATAAAGAAGCTAGATTCTTATTTGCAGAACAGCCTGATGTATTAGTAAGACCAAAAGGTGATTTGGCAGAGAGTACAGATGAATTAAATAATGCACTTACTGTAATTAATGATTATCTTACAACCGTTCTTTCAAATAATGGGTTTGAGGATATTCTTATTAAGGGTGCTCGTGATTGTTTCATTGGTAAGAGGGTTGCAGGTGTAATCAATTTCAATGAGGAAGATGGTGTTACAATTACGTTTGTGAAATCAACGCATTTCTTATTTGAAACAAGACCTGGAAATCAGAATGTTTTATCAAAGTTTATTTGTTTTATTGTAACTAATGATTCTGCTTCATTAGCCAATAGAAGGGTATTGAAGAAAAAGTATGAGCTTGTAGATGGAGTTGTATATCTTGAAGAAAAGATATTTGATGGTGCTGGCAGACTTATTGAAGAATTGACTCCAAGGCAGAGAATTTATCTTAGTTGTATTCCTGCTTTTGTTATTATCAATGATGGCTTATCTGGTGAATCATTAGGTGAGTCTGAAATTGACCTTTTATCAGATTTTGAGTATTGGTATAGTAAACTTGCTAATGCTGATTCTGATGCTGAAAGAAAGTCAATGAATCCAACTAGGTATGTTGTTGATATGGAGTCAAACTCCACAAAAGGACTATCGACATCTCCTGGTTCATTATGGGATTTAGGTTCAGACCAAAATTTGGAAAATCCAAATGTAAAGATTGGTTTGCTAGAATCACAGATGAATTATTATAAAGCATTAGATACATCTCTTAACAGAATTAAAACAGCTGGTTATGAATTGGTAGATGTACCAAATATAACACTTGAATCTTTACAAGGTGCTATTACATCTGGTAAAGCTTTAAAAGCCGTTTATTGGCCATTAATTGTAAGATGTAAGGAAAAGATGAAAGTCTGGGGTCCAGCCCTTACAAAGATGGTAAATATTCTGATTGAAGGTGCTATTGTTTATCCAAATTGTGTAACTAAATACACAGATGATAAAGTTAAAGATGTACCATATAAAGTTTCTATCGTTCAGAATACTCCATTGCCTGAGGATGAAAACGAAGAAAAGACACTTGATTTGGCTGAGGTAGAATCTCAGACAATGTCTAGGAAATCTTATATGCAGAAATGGCGTGGTCTTACTGATGGTCAGGTTGATGATGAACTTGAGCAGATTGCTCGTGAACGTCAGATTCTTGAGGATAGTTTTAATAATGGCATGAATGGTGATAATTCACCAATTAATAAGTATACTCAGGATGATTTTGTGACAGCTGGTAAGAATGCTATTAAGAAAGATGGTACAGAAAAGACCAGCGAACAGAGAACTGAGAGTTCTAGTAGTTCTGGTGGTGATAATGGCTGATGTAATCTTTAAAGATGCTGAGGAAGCTAGAGATAGTATAACCAAAAGAGAGTTAAAAGAAATTAGGCATTTATATACAGAGTGGGCTAGAGATATAAAGCAAGAGTATAATTCATATAAGTTATCTGGTGGTACAGATATTCAGAAAATGAGAGATTTGGCTAAAATGTACTATAATATGAGAAATGCTAGTAAGCAGGTTGGTTATGAGATAAATAACAGAATAATAGCAGGTGTTACAGACATTTCAAATATTACAGTTGCAGTGAATAACAGATGGTTAAAAAGTCTTGGTATTGATGCTAGTACATTTAATGCAAAATATTCTTATGTTTCTAATATTGCGGTAAAGAATATTATCACTGGTAACTTATATGAAGATAAGATGCCACTTAGTTCTAGGATATGGAATCTTACAGAATATCAGTTGAAGGACATATATACAATTATATCTTATGGTATAGCTCAAAATAAATCTGTATATGATATTTCTAGGATGTTAGAGAAGTATGTCAATCCAAGAGCTAGAAGTCCTTTTAGGGTAGTATATCGGGATGGTAAGCCTTATATCATTCATAATGTAAAATCTGATTATAATGCTATTAGATTAGCTAAAACAATGATTCAGCATTCATATCAGAATACACTTGTTACTGTCACCAGAAACAATCCTTTAGTAAAAGGTTATATCTGGCATGCATCAGGTGGTCATGTATGTGAATTATGTCAAGATAGAGATGGCACATTCTATACAGCAGATAATATACCGATTGACCATCCAAATGGTGAATGTACTATAGAGGTGGTATTGAGATGATTAATTAGGATATACCCCAGGACCTCCTGGTCTGATTTATATAGATTATCAGATATTGATTGGTGAAAATATACCATCAATATTTTGAATCTCTATATGGGTCAAATAGGAGCCCATAAAAAAACTTCATAAAAATTTAAAAAATGTATTTACAAATATTTTTGTTTGTGATATAATAAAATATCGGAGGTTTGTGATGCAAGATGTAATCATTACATGTAAGAAATGTGAAGCACTAAACAATGTATCACAAGGATTTGATGTTATTCATCATAAAATTCCTTTTACTTGTAAGGGTGATAAAATCTATCTTACATATTTTGATTGTAAAGAATGTGGGACAAGACATTTTGTTCAGATTGATAACGATAGTACTTTAGATAAGTATAGAAAGTGCTATGGATACATGGTGAGATTATCACTTAGTAGGAGAAATAATAAACCAATAAAACAGAGTTCTTCTAATGAGTTCAAGAATATGAGGGCTAAGCTTAGCACTGAAAGAATTGAACTTGCTAGAAAATATAATGGTATGACGGTTTATGATGAACAGAATGTGCCTCATAAATTTGAGCTCACAATAACAAATTAAAATTTAAATCGGTTTAGTATTAAGATAATTGTCGTAACCATACGACACAAATATAATTGGATATGTTAACAACTACCGTGAGTGACACGGATTAAGGAGAATTAAAATGGGTAATGATGAAAATGCAAATGAAGAAGTAGTTGACCAGCAGAGTGAGAATGCAAACCCTGGACAAAACGATAATGGTAGCCAGAACGACAAGTCTGATACAGATTCTAAGAATGGAAAAACATTTACACAGGAACAGGTTAATAGAATGATGGCTAGAGAGAAGCAGCAGGGTTCTAGTTCTGTATATAAGAAGCTAGGTGTTGACCAAAATGATACTGCTATGATTGCAGCCATTAAAGCTTTTGTTGATGCTCAGAAAACTAAGGAGCAGAAAGATGCAGAAGCAAAGACTGAGACAGATAATAAGATTAGTGAGGCAGAACAGAGGGCTGCTACTGCTGAAGCTAAGGTTACTGCTCTTGGTCTTGGTGTTAAAGCCGATTGTGTAGATGATGTTGTGGCTTTAGCTATCGTAAAGGTATCTGATGATAAGGATTTAAGTTCTGTCATCAAAGAGTTGAAAAAGAGTTATCCCTTTATGTTTACTGATGAAGGTAATTCAGATGATGTAGGTAAAAGGGGTACAGGTAGTTCAGTTGGAGGCAGAAAGTCTAGTGATAGAGGTTCTAGTGATTATAAAGGAATCGGAAAGAGACTTGCAGCCTCAAAGAAAGGTAGTGGTTCCAAAAAATCAAGTTTTTGGGACTAATGTGATTTAATAGGAGGTTAATATGTTTAACTATGATGGTGTACGTTCGGCCCAGTATACAGCTCCTGTTCAGATTTTAGCTAATGTTGAATTTCAGGAGTCTGTGGGTTGTAGAGTACCTCAGTCACTCGGTGTTGATGTAGTAGCAAACGGTAGAACAAGAAAGATTGCTAAGGCAGGTACACCAATTGTTATTGATTTTAGCAATATTAATAATGTTGTTAGTGCTGCTGTTGGTCCTACAAAAGGATTTTTCACTCTGCAGATTACAACTGCTTTTGCTAATGATGAAGTTATTACCATTGATGGAGTTGCCTATACTAAGAAGGCTACCGAATCTGTTGATAACAAGCAGTTTTCTGGTTCTACTGCTGCTGCACAGATTACGTCTCTGCTTAAGATGGTTAAGACGGATGATTATGATGTCGCTGCTGTATCTGGTGCTACTGATAAGCTCGGCTTTACTCAGAAGGTAGTTGATACTTCCGATACGTCTGGCCCTACTGTTAGCAAGACATCTTCTACTGGTGCAATCGGTTCTGTTACAAAGGTAACTGATCCTTCTGCTTCTTCTACCGGTAATGCAGTTCTTTTACATAATGTAGATGTAACTGAAGGTGGAAAGAATGGCACTGCTCTTATTTGGGGTTTTGTTAATTATAACAGACTTGAGCAGGATGTTAAGGATAAGGTTATTTGCGGACCTGATGTTATCGGTAAGGTTTCGATTCTCGCGGTGTAATTTATTGGAGGTGAACTTATATGACTATTTTCGATTTAATGACAAGCCAGGAACTGGTAGCATATTGGGAAGAGTTAGTACAGGATGAAGCTCCATATCCTTGCGAGGAGCTGTTCCCTGTAGATAAAAAGAGAGGCCTTGACCTTAAGTGGATTAAGGGTGCAAGAGGTCTGCCTGTTGTTTTAAAGACGTCTGCATTTGATGTGGCTGCAATTCCGAGAGCAAGAATTGGCTTCTCTGCTATGCAGACCCAGATGCCTTATTTCAAGGAATCTACGTACATTGATGAAGAGCTTAGGCAGGAGCTCAATCTCGTCCTTGAAACTGGTAATAGCGCTTATATTGATGCAGTTATGAATCGTGTATTTGATGACGAGACCAGACTGCTTCGTGGTGCTCGTGCTTCTCGTGAGAGAATGAGAATGATGGCACTTACCACTGGTGTAATTGTTATGGCTAATAATGGTCAGGCATTTACATATGATTATGGTATTCCGGATGCTAACAAGGTTGAGGTTGCTCATTCTTGGTCTGATTATTCTAATTCCGACCCAGTAGCTGATATTCGTGGTCTTAAAAAGAGCATCAGAAGTAGAACAGGTTATAATTGCACACGTGCTATGTGTGATTCTACAACTCTTGACCATATTATGAATAACACGAAGATTAAGACAGCAATCTATGCTCTTCGTTCTAATATTGGTGAGATTACAGAGACAGAGGCTATTAGCTACATTCAGAATAGAACTGGTGTTAGGATTTATGTAAATGACTATCGTTATGCTGATGAAGATGGTCAGCCACAGTCCTTCATGCCGGAAAATACATTTGTAATGTTCCCTGCCGGTTCTCTCGGCAAGACTTGGTTTGGTACTACTCCTGCTGAGTCTGACCTGATGTCTAATGCGGCTGCCAATGTTAGTATTACTGATACTGGTGTTGCTGTTCTTACAGCTAAGAAGATTGACCCTGTTAACGTCGAGACTATTGTATCCATGATTTGTCTGCCTTCCTTTGAAATGGCTGATGCAGTCGGTATTATTGATACTTATGCATCATAATAATTATAGTTATATAGGGGTGGTTAACGCTACCCCTATAATTGTATAAATAATATTAAAAAGGAGAGTTAAGTATGGTTACAGTTTCTAATGGTATTGAGACTTTTATTATTCCTAATGGTGCTCTTTCAGTATTTCAGAAAAATGGTTTTCAGAAAGTACAGTTAAATGAGATTCAGGTTACAGAATTACCACCGGAGAAGGAAGAGCTTCAGTATACAGATGGTGATGTTGTTGACGAAGATGAAGATGCTGTATTTTTACATTCTATCGAGGAGAAACCACTTACTCAGTGGTCCGGTGCAGAAGTAAGAAAGTATGCTTCTCTGAATGATATTGACATTAGTTCTGCTAAGAGTGCTAAGGAAGCAAAAGCCATTATTAGGAAGTATTTTGATAGTGTTACAAAAGAGGGTATGGATAAATAATGAGTATTAGTTCGGCCCAGCTTGAAACCATAATGAGAGAAACCAGAGAATATCAATGCCCATATTTTGAACCAGATGATATAACATATTATTTTGATAAAAATAATGGTGACGTCAATGCTACGATTTATGAGTTACTCTTGATTAAGGCCGAAGATTCTACCATTACAGTAAGCGGTATGACTACCGATGATACATCTGGTTATTTCAGGAGGCTAGCTTCAAGATACAAGAGGTTTAATTCTGGTATTCTTAGAGGTGGTTGATATGGCTGTAAATAACAAGTTTGAGTTATATAAGGCAAAACGTGAAATTAAGAGAAGTGGGAAAACATTTGATATATTCAGAGATGTAAGAAATGATTTTGGTGAATTAGTTCATGGATTGAAAGAAAAAGTACTAACAGTTAAAGGTTTGTATTATGAACATAATGCACATATATTAGATTCTTATATTCTGATGCAGACCACAGATAATGGACAATTTAGAATTAAAAGATACCCACAGATTTTATGTGTTACCGATGATGTTTCCTATATCGAGGATGGTATAAGGAAGTATAAGATTAATGTTGATGATTTTTGTATATTCTCAGACCATAAATGTAGAGTTGTTGGTGTAAAAGACTTTATGGAATGGGGTATGGTTTGTACAATATCTTTTGAGGCTATTGATTATGGCGGTTCGAGTAGTGTTTGATGCCAATAAAGCTAAATTCTTCAGTGGTTCCGGAAGGGCCTATGGTTTGAAGAATATTGGTTCAGGTTATATTGGCAGTAATGATATTAAAATTGGTATGACCAAGTTAATAGATGGAATACAGCCTGCTTTAGAAGTATACGCAAGAGAGATGGCTTATGACATACATACATATATGGTTGAAAATCATAGGTGGAAAAACAGAAGAGGTGTTACAGAAGCCAATTTGTATGCAAAAGTTATTGTATCTGACCAAAAATATGTATCTACCATAAGAATTGGTTATAATGATTGTATAAAGCATGCTGTATATCTTGAAGAGTATTATGGTGGTAAATATGCTTTAATAAACCCTACAATTAGAAAATGGGGACCAATTGTTATGAATGGTTTGTATGATTTTATGACTAGAATGGGTTTAGGCAGTCAGTTTATGGGAGGTTAATATGGCCATTGACCCCACTACTTTTCCTTATGAAGAATCTAGGGCGATGGACATATACAAAGCTCTTGAGAGGAATGATATAAAAGTATTTTTTCCAAGTCAGCCGGTAGGTGATTGTCTATTTCCCTATGTAATTGTTAAAAATGATGGTTCTTATAAACATGCCAAAATGAGTACAGATAGAGATATGTATTCATTACAGTGTTATGTTCCACGCGATAGATATAGTGAGTTAGAACCTCTTGTACAGAAAGTAAAGAGAGTTATAACAAAGGAGCTTTATCCAATGATAAGGCCATATGGTCAGCAAATGCCATCTTATTATGACCAGGATATTAAAGCTCATTATGTATCTGTTGAGTTTGAGAACTATAAGAAGATTATTGGAGGTTGTATAAATGTCAGCTGCAACTATTAATGCTGTTAAGAATGCTATTCCTACAATAGATGTAAGTCTTGTCACTCTTGCTTATAATGATGGGACTAATGATTTAGAGATAGCTTTTGATACTGCTAATCAGATTGAGGTTGAGCCTCAGACTGAAGAGCAGGAAGCTGTAAAGCTTATTATTAAGGGTAAGCTTAAGGCTCAGAAACCTGCACAGACTACTATTACAGGTCATCAGATTACTTTACATGATAATGTATTTATTCCTGAGCTTGTTAAACTGCTGCAGGGTGGTACTATTAAATATTGGACAGATGGTACACATACAACATCTGGTACATCGGCTACAGATTATGGTGTAGCAGGATATACACCTCCTGTAGCTGGTTCTGATGATGAAGGTACTATCTTTACTCTTAATGCTTATTCTGCTATCTATAATGCTGCAGGTATTATCACTGGTTATGAAAAGACTTCATATCCTAACTGTAAAGGTACACCTGTTGCATTTAATACAGAGGATGGAACATTTAGAGCTCCAGAATACACAATCAATAGTGCTCCAAATACAGGTAGTGCTCCTTATGTTATTGATTATGTAAAGGCACTTCCATCGGTCACTGGTACTACAAATATGGAAGGTCCTGCAGCTAATGTTACTCCTGCAAGCAATGAGACTGCTGGTACGGGCTGATAAGAGATAATAATTAAATATTTACTTTTGATATGCTGGCTGAGATATGCCAGCATATTGAATATTTATAGTAAAAAGAGAGGAAAAGCAAAATGAAAAACTATACAATTGCAGAGCTTAGAGATATGGGTTTTGATGATGAACAGATTGCTGCCATCAATAGAGTTAAAGTTCAGAGTGCCGTAGCAGCTAGAAAAGCAAAGGCTGTCGTGTTAGAAGAAGATGAGGAACAAAAAGTACCAAAGAAAGAAAAGGTTATTAATTTACCTCCCAGAAAGAAACTTACAGATGCAGATGTAATGACATTTGATAAGTTACAGGATGTTAATGATTCTGCTATTATTGAGCTTCCACCTTTTGGTGATGGTACTCCATTTATCGCTAGAGTTCGTAGACCTAGTATGCTTAAGCTTTGTAAAGAAGGTGTTATTCCAAATTCGCTTCTTAAACAGGCTACATCGTTATTTACATCTGGCAATGATTCTATTGATAAAATCTCTATTACAGAGATTTACGATATTTGTGAAATCATTTGTATGTCTGCCCTTGTTGTTCCTACATATGAGGAAGTGCAAGCGGCTAATCTTGAACTTACTGATGAACAGGTTATGGCTATTTTCCAGTATTCTCAGGGTGGTGTAAAAGCATTAGAGAATTTTCGTAACCAGTGAACGAATTCTTAGTGTATTAGCAATATCAAAGAAGTATAAAAAGAGGCCTAGTGAGATTTTAGATATACATGATCCGTATACTTCATTTTGTTTTGATGAAGCATGTTTGTATATTATAAATATGATTGAAGATGGTAAAGAACCAGTTTTCAAGAAGAAACAGAAAGAATTAAAACAGAGATACTCAAAGCCAAGTGACATGTATAAAGACATGGGATTCGATAACGGTTATGTTAAAGTAAGTGATTAGTGAAAGGAGGTAGTTTTGATAAACCTAGGTCAAGCTGTCGGTTATCTAATAATGGATGCTACCGCTTTTAATAGCACATTAGATACAGCCTTGTCAAGAGTATCAAGTCTTGACAAAGAAACAAATGCATTAACCGGTGGTCTTGATGTTATCTCTAGTGGTTTAAAAACTACCGGTAAAATATTAACTGCTTCTGTAACTGGCCCAATTGCAGCATTTGGTGCATCAGCGATAAAGTCAGGTGCAGATTTTGATTCTGCAATGGCTAGAGTAAAAGCTATAGCCGGTGATTTTGGTAGTGAACAAGAAGATGCTGTTGTTAGATTGCAAGAAGCTGCCGAGAAAAATAAACTTGTGTATAAAGATATGGGCAGCTATATTGAGACAGCATTTGAGTTAGTTAGACAAAAAGCAATTCAGATGGGTAATGATACAAAGTTTACAGCAGAAGAATCAGCAGATGCTTTATATTATATGGCATTAGCTGGTTGGGGTGGAGCTGATATGCTCGAAGGTCTTGATGGCATCATGGCACTTTCTGCTGCATCTGGTGTAGAATTGGCTAGAACATCTGATATTGTTACAGATGCATTAACTGCGTTTGGTAAAGAAGCTAATCAGGCTGGTAGATTTGCAGATATTTTAGCTGCAACATCAGCAAATTCAAATACAAATGTTGATTTATTAGGTGAATCATTTAAGTATGTGGCACCTGTAGCTGGCGCTTATGGTTATTCATTAGAAGATGTAGCATTAGCATTAGGTACAATGGCATCAGCCGGTGTTAAAGGTACACAAGCAGGTACTGGTTTAAGGCAAGCATTTAAACAGCTCACAACACCAACAGATGAAAATGCAGCATTAATGGAGAAGTATGGTATATCTCTTTATAATACTGACGGCTCTGTAAAATCTTTAAGAGATAGTATGGAAAGTTGGCGTGAGACATTTGGTGGTCTTAATATTGAGCTGTTTGATACAGAGGGTAATCTTAAAACAGGTGAGCAAATTATGGAAGAATATGGCCATTCACTTCCAACAACAGAGATGGAGAAGTTGAATGCTGTGGCTAGTATTTTTGGTACAAGAGCACTTCCTGGTGTACTTGCAATTATTGGTTCATCTGATAAAAAGTTTAAAGAATTAGCTGATGATATTGATGGTTCATCTGAATCATTTAATGGTATGGGTGATGCAGCTTATCAGCAAGCTGTTATGCTTGATAATCTTAAAGGTGATTGGATATTATTTACTTCTGCCTTAGGTACTGCTAAAGTAATTATATCAGACATGATAAATGGTCCTTTAAGAAAATTGGTACAACGGCTTAGGGATTTAGTTACATGGTTTAATAAAGCATCGCCAGAGACACAAAAGTTTGTAATAAAAATGGCATTAATTGCAGCATCAATAGGACCAGTTATATTTGCATTAGGTAGTATTGTTGGCGCTGCAAGTAAGTTCATAAAGAATTTAGAAAATATACACCATGCCATCACTCTTATAAAAACTGCATTTAGTAGTTTTGGCAAATCATTTATTGGTATATTTAAGAACATTGGTTTGGCATTTAAAAACTTCATTGGTGCAATTCAGACAGCGCCAAATTTGTTAACTGGATTTAAGGGTGCAATTAGTGCTATTATAAGTCCAGTTGGTTTATTGGTGTTGGCTATAGTAGCTTTAGTTGCTGTATTTATCAGACTTTGGAAAACAAATGAAGAGTTTAGGAATAAGATAAAGTCGATATGGGCAAATATAGTAAGTAGTCTTGGCAAATCATTTGATAAGATAAAAGCACATATATCAAAATTTACAGAAGCAATGAAGCCTGTATTGGATTATGCAATGCAAATGTTTGATGTGCTTTGTAATATTTTAGCTCCAGCTATAGAAGGCGCATTTGACTTTATTGGTAATATATTAACTACAGCATTTGATGCACTTGCTGATATTATTGGTGTTATAGTTGGCATATTGACAGGTGATTTTCCTTATGCACTAGAATCTGCTACTTCATTACTGGATAATCTCGGTCAGTTAATGATTGCCATCTTTAATCCACAGTATATTTATGAGTTTTTAAATGGTATACTTGAGGCATTAGGTACTAGTTTACCAGAAATTATTGAAGTAGCAAAAACGTTACTTTCTGTATTTATTGAGTTTATTGGTGAGAAGGCCAATCAGTTATTAGAGTTTGTTGTTCTTGCAGCTCAGACTACTTGGGATGTGTTATTAGAATTTGTAAAAATTACTGCTAATAATATTTATAAGTGGTTTAAGAATATAATCAACAAAGCAAAACAGTTTGCTAAAGACTTTTATAATAGAGGTAGAGAGGCTGGTAGTGAATTTTATAATAAGATAAAAGAATTTATCAGTTCTATACCTGGAAAAGTAAAAGAGTGGTTTGATGATATAGTTAGAAAGGCTGTATCGTTTGGTACTAGATTTATTGAGGAAGCTAGAATAGCTGGTACTAGATTTAAGAATAACATAAAAGAGCATGTTTCTTCTATTTCTGCTACAGTAAAGGAGAAATTAGATAATGTAGTAAATAGGGCTAAAAACTTTATTGAAGATTTTGCATCTAAAGCTACAGAAGCAGGCAAGAGTTTCTATGATAACATCGTTGAAGAAGTAAATAAGATTCCAGGTGAAGTATACAAAATAGGTCAGAATATTGTAGAAGGTATCTGGAATGGTATTAAGAGTATGACTGGATGGTTGGCTGGTAAAGTTGGCGGTTTCATTAATGATGCTATTAATGCAATGAAAAATGCAGCTGAAGTCGAATCTCCTTCTAAGAAAACAGAAAGAGAAATTGGTAGATGGTTACCACCAGGCATTGCAAATGGTTTTGTGAAAGCATTACCTGCTTCTATGAGAGTTATGGAAGATTCTCTTAACTCTGCCATAACAGATTATAACAAAGATATTGAAGATTTTGTAATTGGTACACAGTTTATTGATCCGTCTATCGTAACAAGTGGTGTTGGTTTACAGACTATATCTTCTCTGTACTGGATGTTAGCACAGTATATAGTTCAGGCTTTGAAAGAAGCTCCTATTGTAAACAATGTCGAGATTGATATGGAAGATGGTGATGTATTGTTAGATAATGAAAGAGTAGGTCGTAAGGTAGCTCCCGTTGTTTCTAGGGTAATACCTATGGGAGGT
>Ga0265299_10003955_pt1 | contig 14235 bp, 11 predicted proteins | sample AusTroGonzalo_MG_4_FD_193485 | JGI IMG/M metagenome (GOLD analysis project Ga0265299, IMG submission 193485) | Bovine rumen microbial communities from tropical cattle in Woodstock, Queensland, Australia - Gonzalo_02 | ecosystem: Host-associated > Mammals > Digestive system > Stomach > Rumen ...
GAACCTCACCTACAACGATATCCTTAAGGCCACCTTTTACTGACTGGACCTCCTCTACTCCGTCAACCTCGAGACCTACAGATGTAAGTGCTGCAGCAACCTCATCGGGGGTCAGGTCAAAGTCAACGTACTCCTTGAGCCACTTATATGAAACGTTCATAAAATACCTTTTTCGAATTCGACCCGCAAAGGTATAAAAAAGTCAGCAGATTGCCGCAAATCTGCTGACTCAAAATAAGACTCAATACTGGATGTCACCTGCATCAGGTATGGGCAACTCGAACTTCAGGTCTTTCGGACAGAATAAATTGGGCCATTGACGGTTGAGTCGCAACCAGCGGCTCCAGCCCACAGCACGGTCAAACTCCAGCTGCTCGTAGGTGTCGGCCAGCGTGGAACCCCAAGACAAGGGGTCACCTCCGTAGGGTTCCATGCGGTAGTAGTACGGAGATTCTGTCGGATAGAGATAGAGGCCTTGATGCTCCCCGTCGGGCGAAAAGACTTCCTGGAAAAATGGCACCAAAGAGTTAGTTTGCGGATCAGTCTTCCAATAAATGTAGGAGTAAGTACCAAGGGTGCCGAGCAGCACACTGTAGTCCACCATAAAGTCGTGGGCGGTGAGGTACTTGCTAAAGTATTGTGCCACAATGCAGTTATTGAAGGCTTCCTTCATACGGTTATAGAATTCTTCGCCATAGACTTCGGGCAAGGCATTAACAATAGATTTCATATACCTGACGGCATCGTAGCTGGGAATTGTCTTTTCAATCTTCATTGTGGAGGCTGTACAGCTGTCGATGGCCTGCTTCTGGGCATCGGTACCGTTGGTATAGGTGTCGCAAAGACGATCAGTGAACTCGCGCAGCACCTCACCCAAATGTGCGATATTTGCTGTTCGGGTTAACGTCAAGTCGTTATACTTGGGTGTGGTCTCGTCGATGTGCAACCCCTCGTTCCAACTATCTACGTATGCCTTACAATAAGTGGATAATGCCTGTTCAATGTCAACCAAGGGCTGGCTGAGCTGTTCAGCAAGTACGTTGTAAGCACCGCCTTTTGCTGGCATGGAAAAGGTTGAAGCAATGACATAGTTGCAGACATCCTGCAGTTCGAACTGATATTCCAGACAGTTCATCAGACAGGCATCCATGACGATTGTCTCAATGTGTACGTTAGCAGTAGCAATGGCGCGGTGTAGACTCTTTGCTGTGAAGTGCCGTTTAAAACCGTTTTCATAATTGCCGTCGTCATAAATCAGGCCTCTGGTTGTAGTGGACTTGTTCTCTGGCAGTTCATCGTTAGGCTGGTAGCCGCCGCCGTGATCGCTGAGGATGAGTAGGTACTTTTTGGCCGGGTATGTCCGGGCAGCCCAGTTAATAAAGTTGGTGAGCGAGTCGGGGCAAGCGAGGTCAGCATTGTCCAAGCCGTAGAGACTGACCTCTGCATCCATCTGACCCAAAACCTCCTGAGCGGGATCCACTGCCCAGCGGAAGGTCATACTTCCAAAAGCTTCGCAATTTTGGACAGTCCAATACTCCTGTTCAAGCATATTCTCTGTAGTAGAAAACTTATACTGAGCCACAACATTCACCTTTTTGAAAGCATCGGGATCTGCCTCATAGAATTTTCCAATACTCTGAATATCGAAGCGGTCCAAATTTCCGCCTCCATGGCCGTAGTACATGATGGTATACTCGGCCAGTTGTTTTGACTCCGGCGGAGTCACGGGATTGTCATCGTCATTGGTGCAGGATGTCAACGCCATTGTTGCCATCATCAGCATTATGGCAGCTGCCGCCATCAGAAGTTTACGCATTGTCTTTCTGTTTAATTTGTTAAAAGTTTATTCTTTATTCAGCGAGTCCTCCGCCACCGCTGGTGGGATTGCCCCAGGGTTGGCAGGTATTGATTTTGAGCCAGTTGCCCCAGCCGGTGAGCTTATGGAAAGTGCTCTGCTCGTAGCCCGGGCCGATGTTGCAGTTCCAGTTCCATGGATTTCCGGCGGCACCCACGTAATCGTAATTGTAGAAGCCCTGATGGTAGAGGCAGACGCTCAGACTGTAATGGTCAAGGTGCTGAACGCTCCAATTTATGTCGGCACTCTGGAGAATGGCTTTGTCGAAAGCCATGCGCAGATCATCAGCAATAGTCTGCAAGTCAGCATCACCGGTACTTTGAGCCAACTTGTCGGCGTAGTCCTGAAGGTCAAAGAAGGGATTAGCCCATGAATATACCGGATCATTATACCGCGTTATGAATCGGTAAACGTTCTTGGTTGCAATGTCAATAGCCTCTTTCTGTGTAGGATAGATGGCAACAAGGCGATCGGCAAGGCGCCTGCTGACATTGATAACGCTGTCAAGACCGGAGGTGCGCAGCAGTTTGAGATCGCCGTTGGTCGTGCCGTCCTTATCATCCCGGTAAGCATTCTGCCAGACGGGGGTAACTTCACTGAGCATGGATGCAAAGGCCTGCTCCACGTTATCCTTCTCCATAAGAGTTCTGATGAAAGCCGGCAACACGGTGTAGTCGCTGTTAAGATCGTGCGATGAGCAGGCTATGTATTCAGCCACATCGCGCAGTTCGGTGAGCGACTCCATATTACCCATCAGGCAGTTGTGGAAAAATATCATTTTCAGCCTTTCCGCGCCGGTGGAACGGATGGCATCAACCAGCTCATACATATCCAGTTTCTCGTTATTGTTCCACTGGTCGCTTATGAGACCGCGTGTTACGGTTTTGTTATACTTGCCAGGAATGTCGTACATGGGCTCGAAGCCGTTGCCGTGCCCCCAGATAGTAAAGATGTATTCCTGTGCGGGGCATATCAGACTGCTCAGTTGCAAAAACGAGCTTATTGAAGCAGGGTCGCATAGCTTGAGTTGCTTGGCCTGCTCTGCAAAGCCAATGCTTGCAGCGCCATTCTCACGCAGCTTGTCCAGATCGGTCTTGCTGCTGAGTTCAAACCACACGATGTCGCCCGGTTCGGCATACTTGCCGGTAAATGGTTTTCCCTCCTCGGGCAGATCCTTACCGTACTTGTAGAAGCACACCACGCGTACGTTGTTGCTGTCTGTCAGCAGCGGTTTTACCTCTTCCCAAAAGCTCTCTTCGATGCAATAGTCCATATTGCCGCCGGCATTGCCGTAGACGAATATTGTGTAGCGGGCGGCATTAGGAACCTTTATCAGTTCCTCACTACTCCACTCGTCAAACTTTGCCGTCATGGAGGAACCGGCTTTGTCGTAGGTCTTCGCGTTGTCTTGATACGACAATGTCAACTGGCCGTCGTCAAACCGGTAAGTATATTCAAAAGTGCCATCCTCCATCTCCATGGTCAGATGTCCGTCAGAGGTGGCAGTATAGTTAAACGTCTGGTAGTCGCGGGCCACAGGCTGCTCCTCCATAAGATAGAAAGTATTAAAGGAACCTGTTCCGTCGGCCTGGAATGACATCATGTGCAACGCCGGTCCGTAATTCCATAACGGGAATGAATTGCCGGTAATGTCAACGGTCCAGTTACCCACAAGGGCACTTCCGTCCGTCGGGTTGAGTGTAAGGCTGTCGTCATTTGTGCAAGCTGTAAACACCGTCAATGTCATCATCAGCATTATAGCCGCCTTGATCTTAATCGATTTTTTCATTGTTGATTTGTATTATGGTTATTTTAAAGAATTCCTGATTTACGCATCTTTTGGCGCATCTCTTCATTCTGTCGGATAAAGCGCTCAATAAAGACATTCTGGTCACCGATGCGCCAACGCTGGTAGATAATGATGCCCACAAGAACCAACACTATCACAATGAGTGTTGCAGCCAGGGCAATGGTAAAGATGAGTGTTGTTACCATACGTTTTGCGGTTTGTTTTAAACTAAGTTCCAAGTCGCCTGATCGCGGCTTTCTGACGGCAAAGGAACAATACCCCCAAAAAACAACAGTCTCACAGCAGGAAAAGAAAGTCTCAATACGAGAAAAAAAGCCTGACCTGAAACTGCCAGGCCTTAATAAATCTATGAAATACAGAGTTTTCCGTTATTTTCCCGCCACCTTGCGATAATCCGACGGCGACATGCCATAGGCTTCACTGAAAATACGGAAAAATGAGCTGCGTGAGAATCCGGATTGTTCGGCAATCAGAACAACGGAGTCTTTTGTGTTGGCCAGCAGATGGGCGGCATACCGCAGACGGTACTCGTTCAATAAGCCATTCACGCTCTTGCCATTGGTACATGCGCTGATGGCATCGGTCACATAATGCTCGTTGGTACCCAGAAGCTGCGCCAGACGTCTGCGGTCAAGATCGGCATCGGTAAATATATGGTCGGACGATTCCATGAGGTCGCAGATGCGGCAGAATAGTTGCTGTTGGGCATTGAGCTGTTCCACGGGTTCCGCCTTCAACTGCTCTATAACCTGCTGCTCCTCGCGTTTGCGTTGCTCTATCTCAGCCAGCAGGCGACGGTTCTTTTCAAGGAGCATCCTATTGAACATATATGAACGCCACAGCAGATAGGCAATGAGCAGACAGATCAGCAGAGCGGCCACAAGGATGATGCGATGGACCACGAGCGACTGGCGGCGGCTGGCAATCTCAGCCTCCTTATTGCGGATTTCCTGTTGCTGCTCAACATCAATCAGCCGTTCCTGAAGGTGAATGGAGTCGGTAAGATGGCGAATGTGGTCGGCCATAGCCTGGACATCGTCCTTGCGCCCGGCTTTCTTTAGCGCCTCATACTGGCTCATCATGTAGTTCTGGATGTATACGGTTGTAATGGTGCTGCCCTGAGCCAAATAGAGGGAATCAGCCTGACGGAACAGGCGGATGGCCTCGTCGTAATGACCGGTAATTGTAAGATAGCGGGCTTGGGCACCGTAATCATATAATGACAGGTCCTGGGCCTCACAATTCTTCAGGTAAAGAGCCTTGGCTTTGTCGAACTGACCATTTGCGGCATAGACCATAGCCTGGCAGATGGTGATGTTATTGTGACGGTGGTTACGGACGTACTCGGGTACCTGAGGGCAACGGTCCAGACGAGCCAGAGCTGTATCACCTTTTGCCACCAGGGTCAGGGCCTTCTCTGCCTCACCCTGCTCAAGATAGAACTCCATGGTTTCCAATACGGCTACCACCAGAGCGTCTATCACCCAATAATCGTTGGCATTCTTCACCCCGTCCATCATCAGGTCCACACCCTCCAGATAAAAGCGTTCGGCCCTGTCGGGATGTCCCAAATCCTTCTCGCAATCGGCCTTGAATGTCAGTGCACGGCTCTTGACACGCAATGCCACCTGCTCGCTGATGCCGGAAACACCGCCACCCCGTTTCCTCTCATTCCCCACATCGGCAATAATATCGTCGGATAGCCGGATGGCTTTTCCCCATTCGCCGTTTCGCTCCAACAATCCGTCCAACAACAGAAGGGCCGAATAATAGATGTCGCCTTCACGCTTCAGCTCGGGAGCGTGCAATATCTGCTCGCCATAGAATACAGCCAGCTGCGTTTTTCCCGCTTGTCCGTAAATGTTCGCCCTGATAAGGTTGGCCATTCCTTCCGTGAACAGGCCTACCTGCTGGGCACTGTCTACCCTCGCCAATGCCTGATCAGGGTTTCTGAACATCATTTCCTGAAGTTCGCGGCGCAGCTCAAGCTCCTCCTCACTGCGGTCAGACTTGGTGCAACCCTCTATCAGAGTCACGATAGGAACCATAAGTACCAGTACTATCTTAATGGTTAATAACGGCAAGTGTTTCATTAATAGTCAAGAATAAGGTTTATTACTTTTATTCAGCGGGATTGCAGCCAGTTGTAGAGTTCCTTAACATTTTAAAACGGAACGTCACCCAGATTGGGGGCTGAATCCAGAGGATCCTCGGGAGGCAGCGGCTCATCATTCATTTTGGAACGTTTTACGCTGCCCTTGCGTCCGCCCGATGCCGGTTCGCCGGAGCCGATATTGTCAAACAGGGCCAGGTCGCTGCGGAATGACAGGCGCACATCACCCACTCCACCGTTACGGTGCTTGGCGATGATGATCTCAGCTATGCCATGCAGGTCATTATGGTTGTTGTCCTCATAGATCTTATAGTACTCCGGACGGTGAATGAAGCATACGATATCGGCATCCTGCTCAATGGCACCGGACTCACGCAGGTCACTAAGCTGCGGGCGCTTGCCCTCATAACCCTCACGGCCCTCAACGCCACGGTTAAGCTGTGACAGTGCAATGATAGGAATATCCAGCTCCTTAGCTATACCCTTAAGGTTACGGGAGATGGTGCTTATCTCCTCCTGACGGTTACCGAACCTTATTCCGCTGGCATTCATAAGCTGCAGGTAATCAATGATTATGAGCTCAACCTGATGCTCCTGCTTAAGACGGATGGCCTTGGTACGGAACTCCGTAATGGAGAGTGACGGGGTATCATCCAGATAGATGGGAGCACTCTGCAGGGCATTGATCTTACTGTCCAGGATGCTCCACTCATAGGGAGCCAGACGTCCGTCACGCAGTTTGCTGCCCGATATCTCGCACACGCTTGATATAAGACGGTTTACGAGCTGCACGTTACTCATTTCAAGTGAGAACAGCGCTACGGGCTGCTGGTTGTTAACGGCTATGTTCTTGGCCATGGAGAGCGCGAACGCCGTCTTACCCATGGCAGGACGTGCAGCCAGGATGATAAGGTCAGATTTCTGCCAGCCCGATGTGATGTTATCCAGGTCACGGAATCCGCTGGCCAGGCCGCTCATACCCTCAGCTCTCTGGGCTGCGGTACGGATACGGTTCACAGACTCCTGCAGGACGGTATCGATGCAGGCAAAATCCTTCTTTACGTTGCGGTGTGCAATCTGGAACAGCTTGTTCTCGGCCTCACCCAGCAGTTCGGAGATATCGGTAGTATCATCAAATGCCTGGGTCTGGATCTCACTGGTAAAGGTGATGAGCTCACGGGCCATAGCCTTCTGAGCTATGATACGTGCGTGATACTCTATATGGGCCGATGATGTGACCTTACCGGCCAGATGGGTCACGTAGAGTGCGCCGCCGGCCTCTTCTAGAGTACCGTTGCTCTTGAGCTGCTCGGTAACGGTAAGGATATCGATAGGACGCTGATTTAGCGACAGGTTTGCAACAGCCTCATAGATGACCTGATGACGGTGATCGTAGAATGACTCCTTCTTTACTATGTCACTCACCTTGGGAAAAGCATCCTGCTCTATCATCAATGCTCCGATCACGGCCTCCTCGAGCTCAAGTGCCTGAGGCTGAAGGTGATTGAGAACTATGCCATCGGTATTTGCGCGACTGCTGCGCTGTCTTGTCCTGGAATCTGCCATATCTTATTTATTTCGGATACAAAAATAGCGGTTTGCCGACTCTATTCAGCAAACCGCTAAAAGTACTTTTCAACGCGATATTAACAGATCACGCCATTTCTCTCTGACATACGAACATACCCTCGAATAACTTCTCGGGATAATCCAAAGGCTCACGGAACAGGCCATACACAGTGGAGCCGGAGCCGGACATTGAGGCGTAGACGGCTCCCATTGAGTAGAGCTTTTGCTTGATATCAGCCAGAAGCGGATACTTGGCAAATACCGTGGTCTCAAAGTCATTGAAGACGCAATCCTTCCACTCCGTTACGGGACGTTTGATTGCATCGGCAAGCGGGATTTCAGGCTGTTTTGGAGTAAGCGATGCGTATGCTTCGGCTGTGCTGACGGAGACATCGGGCTTTACCAGTAGGATGGTGTAGCCTTTGAGGGAGAGGGTTATTGGATTGAGGATCTCACCCCTACCCGTGGCTAGTGACGGTGTGTTGCTGATAAAGAATGCGCAGTCCGAACCCAGACGTGCGGCGTAACGCTCCATCATGCTCTCACGCATTCGCAGGTTGAAACGACGGTTAAGCAGCGAGATCATAAACGCGCCGTCCGATGAACCACCGCCCAGGCCGGCGCCCGAAGGGATATGCTTGTGCAGCTTGATGTCAATTGACGGCAGGTCAAAATCCTGCTGCAACAGCAGGTAAGCCTTGACTACCAGATTATCGGCCGCCTTGAACGGGAACTCGTTACCCGTCATCTCGAGTGAGCAGCAAGGGATATCCTCCTTCTTGCGCAGCAGACGGTACGGCACGAATGCATCATCGGGCTGAACCAGGAGACCGGCCTCCAGACGTTTGATAAGCTGGGCCGGATCAAGCGGGCGCATAAGCGTTATCTCCAGCGCATCCTGCAGGAGCACCGGATAGAACACGGTCTCAATGTCGTGGTATCCGTCACTGCGTTTTGCCACGACATTAAGTCCTATGTTAATCTTTGCGTTTGGAAATACTATCATCAGTTGTCTTTTTCAACGCCTTTTGCGGCGATACGGCCCGATGCCATGCACTCGGTAAGGGCGTTACCACCCAGACGGTTGCCGCCAAAGAATCCGCCGGTTACCTCACCTGCGGCATAGAGACCCGGTATAGCCTTGCCGTTCTCATCCAGAACACGGCGGTCCAGGTCAATCTTAAGACCACCCATTGTGTGGTGGGTTGAAGGAGCAAGCACGCGGATGGTCAGGTTGGCATCGTCAATGTTATAGGTTGACTTGTCATACTGACCGTCGGCACCACGACGTGCTGAGCCGATGATACCGGTTGCGTGACGCTTGCCTACGCCCTCGGGCTCGCGGCCGTCCATAACAGCCATATCATACTCACGGATGCTGTTCTTTACAACCTCTGCATCCAGTTTGATACCCAGTTCATCAAAGAATTCAGGCAGGGCCGATGCCTTACCGCTCCAGTCACGTCCGTTGAAGCTGTGACCGCCGCCACCGCCGCCGAATCCGCCGAATCCGCCACCAAAGCCGCCGAATCCGCCGCCGCCCATGACGTACAGATAAACACCGCGTCTGCCTTCCAGCTCAACGCCGTGCTTGAATCCGTTCAGAGAAAGAACGTCACGCTCGGAGCACTCGTCAACGTAACGCTTGCCGTCCTTGGTGCTGATGAATACTACGTTCTCCACGCCGCCGAATGCGATGGCACCGTCAGCGATATAAGCCAGAGGCATAAGCTGTGTGTAACCCTCGCCTACTGTAGCGGCACCCACTTTCTGGGCCATATCGATACCGTCACCGCGCAGTGATGAGCGGTTGGTTGTACCTATGTTGGGTGACAGATACTGGCGTGACCAGTACTTGTTTGTCTTGAGAACCTTCTGGATGTTTGCGGCATATCCGCCGGTAGCGATAATCACACCCTTCTTGGCGTGTGCGGTAACCTGAGTGCCATCGGCCATCTTGGCCTTTACGCCTGTTACGCGACCGTTCTCAAATATGAGCTCGTTGGCGCTGGTCTCCCTCATTACGCGGTTGTGCTTATCGGCATTGTAGACTACTGCCAGAGGAGCCATCACGTATGAACCCCAGTTGCCCTGATAACGCTCGGGATTGCCGTCACCGTCGGCATCGGCTGTACAACCGTTCATGCTGTTACCGCGATACCACAGGGCACCTACCAGCGTTGACTGGCTGTCGCTGAATCCTACGCCCATCTTCATGAGCCAGGGTTTGAGCTGCTCACCCTCAACGATGAACTGCTTTACAAGGTCATAGTCACCATAAATCCATTCATCCTTGGCTGTGTTCTGACGCAGACCTCCGTAGTATGTCTGGAAGATATGCAGGTTGGTGGTTGAGAACAGGGTGAGCTGATTCTCGGGAATACCACGCTTAAGATTTGGCTCGGCGTATGCCAGATAAGCCTTGATCTCTTTCTTAAGATCCTGCAGAACAGGCAGATACTCTGCATGTACACCGTGCTTGGAGAGTTCTACGATATCACCTGCCACGAACTCGTGATCCTTATAATAATCTGCATCAAACGGCTCCTCGCTCCAGTTATAGATAACCTTGAGGTCGTTTACACAACCAACTGTAGCGCGGACCTTATTGTGCTGCTTGCCGTCAAATCCCTTGGCGCTGGTTGCTGTGGGTTTGTTGACATCCCATACCAGACTGTGGTCAACTGACTGATATACACCGCCCGATACCAGGGTGTTACCGCCAAGCTCGGCGTTCTTCTCAATAATCAGGACTGTGCTGCCGTCCTGGGCTGCCTGTGCTGCAGCGCAAAGACCTGCACCGCCTCCACCTATGATAACCACATCCCATGTATCCTCTATGGGATCACCGGCCTCCGCCTTTACTCCGTTGTCAATGAATGCCTTGCGGTTTGTAACACCGGCTTGATCGGCTGCATCCAGCACAGCCTCCTTAAGACCGAAACTTGACATTGTCGCGCCCGATACGGCATCGACATTAAGTCCGTTGGCTGCGATGAGTTTGGCAGGAAGTGTCTGCAGAGCAACATCACCCACATGAGCGGTCTCACGCTGCTGACCTACACGAATATCGGTTATACCTGTCTCGCTGAATGTGACGCGGGCCTGAACCTGACCGCCGTAACCCTTGCCGCTTCCGGTATATGTACCTGGAGTGAAACCGAGGGCTGCCTTCTTGGCGGGAACCGGTTTCTCTCCGCGTGCCTGTGCAAGAGCCAGATCTACAGCCTTCTTTACTGCGTCCGATGAATAAGTGGCGCCTGTAACACCATCGACATCCGTACTCTGGGCCTCAACTATCCTCTTGGCGACGACAGTGTAAGGCGATGTGTACTGTGCGTAGGTATTGCCGTTATCCTTCACGGATACAGCGGCAATCTTGTGACCCTTTACGGTCACCGTAGCGGTTATTGTACTCTCAACGTTAAGGGCATCGGCACTGTACTTACCGTTAGCCAGTTGAGTTCCATCAGTCGGTGCACCGCCTCCGCAGGCAGCCACCAGCAAACTTAATGCTGAAAAACAAACTCCAGAAATTCTCATATTTCAATTATTAAAAACATCACAGACCGGCAGCCACTGCGATGCCGTGGTCAACGCCACCGAATCCCATGAAGGCCAGAGCCAGCAGACCGGCGGTGATAAGCGCTATTGCCATACCCTCCATGCTCTTGGGCACATCTACACGGGCCAGTTGCTCACGGATTCCGGCAAATATTATCAGAGCCACAGCAAAACCTATTGAGGTTGCAATGGCATAAACAACTCCTGTAAGAAGTGTAGGCTCAAGACCCTGTGCGTTATATGTTGCATTTGCCACCAGGATTGATACACCCAGAATGCAGCAGTTCGTGGTAATGAGCGGAAGGAAAATACCCAGAGCCTGATAGAGTGACGGTGACACCTTCTTGAGTATCATCTCAAGCATCTGTACCAATCCTGCAATTACAAGTATGAAGAGTATTGTCTGCAGATAACCCAGGTCATACGGCTCAAGCACCCAATTCTGCAGTGAATAGGTAACTATCACGGCAACGGTAAGTACAAAAGTCACTGCCAGTCCCATTCCGGCTGCGGTATTTATCTTCTTGGAAACGCCCAGGAACGGACAGATACCCAGGAACTGGGACAGAACGATATTATTTACGAATATCGCGGATATGAAAATCAGAAAATATTCCATATTGATCAGGCTTTACGGTTCTTGATAGAGTTTACTATGGCCATAAGCAGACCCAGAGTGATGAATGCACCGGGAGCCAGCACAAATACCAGCATGTTCATGGATGAAGGTATCACCTGTTGGCCGAACACGGAACCGCTGCCCAGCAGTTCACGTACGAATCCCAGCAGTGTAAGAGCTACCGTGAAACCTATGCCTATACCTATGCCGTCACAGATTGCAGCCAGTATGTTATTCTTGGCGGCGAATGCCTCGGCACGGCCCAGGATTATGCAGTTAACCACAATCAGAGGGATAAATATGCCCAAAGTCTTGTAAAGGTCAGGGACATAAGCCTGCATAAGCATCTGCAATGCGGTCACGAAAGATGCTATCACCACAATATAACAAGGTATTCTCACACCATCGGGAATCAGGTTCTTGAACAGTGAGATGAATGTGTTTGAGCAGATAAGCACGAACATGGTTGCCACGCCCATACCCAGACCGTTCATGGCCGATGTGGTGGTAGCCAATGTGGGGCACATACCCAAAAGGAGCACGAATGTGGGGTTCTCCTTGAATATTCCGTTTATTATAGTCTTGAAATAGTTCATAATACCGTCTCTGTTTTAGTTCTGTGATGAAGCTCCGCTCACAGCATCGGCAGCCGTATAACCGAACAACGCCTTATAGGCAGCATTGACAGCACGCAGAAATGCCTTTGACGTAATGGTAGAAGCCGTAATGGCATCCACATCACCTCCGTCCTTGCTGACCGTCATCATGTCATCACCGGGATTCATACCTATAATATTGTGGTTTCCGGGGGCAGCGGGTTTACCCAGAAGTATGTCAAGTGCAGCGGGCTGCTCCTGGACATCGGCACTCTTCTGGCGGAACCACTCATCGGCCTGAGCGCCAAGTCCGGGTGTCTCACTGTGCTCCAGGACTGTATAACCCAGTATAACGCCATCTGGATCAAAGCCCACCATTATCTTGAGGGCACCTCCGAATCCGTTCTTGTCGGTAGACTCAACAGCAGTACCGAGAAGGTTGCCGTTCCTGTCAATCACATTGTGGAACACGAATCCTTCCTGCTCTCTGGGAGACTCAACCGTAAACTCTATATCACGGTCACCCAGTATCACGCTTTTGATTCCGTTCTCAATGGCAGCATTGTTGATCTCCTCAATGGGACCGCTTGTCTCATCGTTGACCCAAGCCAGGGCACCTGCTGCCAGAACGGCAATCAGGGTGAGCACAATGGCCATGTTCGCTATGTTTGATTTCAGTTTTTTCATTTTACAGCCTCCCCGAAACGTTTAGGTTTGCACCAGTTGTTAATGAGCGGAGTAACCGCATTCATGATAAGGATGGCAAATGACATACCCTCGGGATATGAACCGAAATACCTTATCACCACTGTCAGGAATCCGATGCCTATTCCGTACCATATCATACCCTTGAATGTCATGGGCGATGTCACATAATCAGTGGCCATGAAGATAGCACCGAGCATGAGTCCGCCTGAGCAGAGATGATAAAGAGGATTCACGTAAAGCACTGGATTGATAAACCACATGATGCCGGTAAGTACGGCAACCGTAGTTAGAATGCTGACCGGAATATGCCATGTGATGACCTTGGAGCAGAGCAGGATTATGAATCCTACAAGCAGCATCAGGGCACTCACCTCACCTATGCAACCTCCTATGTTACCTATAAACAGGTTACCCAGGCTTGGCAACTGGTCTGCAGCAGCTGTGTTGCCACCGGCTATCTGACCGATCAGATTAAGAGGTGTGGCACCTGTCTGGGCATCGATATAAGGTGCAGCGATTCCTGCAGGAACAGGCCATGAAGTCATCTTGGCCGGGAATGATATGAGCAGGAACACACGGCCCACCAGCGCCGGGTTGAACGGGTTGTTACCCAGTCCGCCGAATGCCATCTTACCTATACCTATAGCCACCAGCGCACCTATTACAATCATATAAATAGGTATGTTTGACGGAAGGTTGAATGCCAGCAGCAGACCGGTGATGGTAGCTGACAGGTCACCCAGCGTTGAAGGTCTCTTAAGAATGAACCTTGTTATGAACCACTCAAAGAAGAGACATGACAGGACTGATGTGGCTGTTACAATCAGTGCGCCCGATCCAAACACCGTGAATGAAGCAACGAGTGCAGGCATGAGGGCCCATATCACCCAGCGCATGTTCCTCTCTATGGTATCACCGCAATGTATATGAGGTGAAGTTGATATATACAGTTTCTGAGCCATAATCCTTAATTCTTAGCGTTACGTGCACGGATGATTCCGCCCACTCTGTTCTTGGCCAGACGCACCCAGTCAAGCAGAGGTCTGCGTGACGGACAGGTACTCTGACAGCAGCCGCACTCAATGCAGCTCATGATCCAGTTATCCTCGGCACACTCCCAGTCACCGGCCTTGGATGCCGATGCCAACAGGTAAGGCTCCAGACCCATGGGGCAAGCCTGAACGCACTTGGCGCAACGGATACAGTTACGCTCCGCCTGACGGGCAGCCTCATTTTCAGGAATCATAAGAACGCCCGATGTTCCCTTAACCACTGGAGCAGTCTCATCCAGCAGCGGACGTCCCATCATAGGACCACCTGATATCAGTTTACCTGTATCCTCAGGCATGCCGCCGGCATATTCAACCAACTGACCTACCGGAGTACCCATACGAACCTTGA
>Ga0265299_10003956_pt1 | contig 14232 bp, 15 predicted proteins | sample AusTroGonzalo_MG_4_FD_193485 | JGI IMG/M metagenome (GOLD analysis project Ga0265299, IMG submission 193485) | Bovine rumen microbial communities from tropical cattle in Woodstock, Queensland, Australia - Gonzalo_02 | ecosystem: Host-associated > Mammals > Digestive system > Stomach > Rumen ...
TGGTACAATTGCAGAGTAGAATTTTGTTTTTCCTTCCACAACTTGTGCCATGTGTACATCAGTTCCCCTAGGACCTTCGATGACACCGAAACCGAGTTCTCCAGTTCCTCTTTTATCGTAACTTACGTTTGCAGGAGCGGATGTGTCGATTGCATCTAATGCTTCCATACATGCGTCGTAGTTTTTCAACATTTCGTCAGCACGTGCAACGTGTTGTGCGATTACACCTTTGTCTTTGAATCCTGCGAATTTTTCCATTCTTGCTCTAGGACCGGTTTCTACGTTTTGACCTTCCCATAAAGGAATAACGGAACAACCTCTTTTACCTATTTCAGGGTCATCATACCATGCTTCAGGTAAAACTTCGGAGAATTTGTCCATGTCAAATTCGTTGGTACCGTAAGTAGCATCCATAGCCATCAATGGTTGGTTAACTACACCTAAATCTTTTGGTAAACCAGCTTCAAGAACAAGGTTTTTGATCAATTCAACATGTGCTTCAAGTTTTGGTCTAAGTGCTGTCATTCTTTCGATTAATCTTTCTTTGGTGAATGGAGTAATGTTTTTAGCCATACCACCTACTCTGATATCAGCAGGGTGGATTCCTTCACCAGCACACATGTCCACAACGTATTGAACAGTTTTTCTGATTTCACTTACACTGTCGACTGCAGTTACGAAATTACTGTCATCAGTAATATCTGGAGCGACTAAGAAGTGGTGAATAGCTGCACTGTTAATACCGTGTGCTGCTGCGACAGCTTTTCTTAACAATTTACCTGCTTTAGGAATTTCAATGCCTAATGCCATGTCCATTGCTTCTGCGGAAGCTAATGTGTGTGGAATTGGACATACTCCACAGATTCTTTGACATAAAACAGGTGCTGTTTCAGGAGCTTTGTTAAGAACCATCTTCTCTAAACCCCTAACAGGAGTTATACTAAAATACATACCTTTTGTAACTATCCCTTCATCGTCAACTTCCATGACCAATTCGGCATGGCCTTCTTGACGAGTTGTTGGAGATATAACTACTCTATCTTTCAAATATGTCACCTCAATTATTAGCAATTAGAAACTAACATTAATTATTTATATCTATTATTATTAATAAGTTATGCCACCATGAAACAATCGAAATATATATAACATATGAAGATATAAGTTAAATTATTATCTAAGATATAATTTAAAAGGAGGGACGAAATTGGATAAATCAAATATTATAATTTCAATTATCATTGTATTATGTATTGCAGCGGCCGTAGCAGCATACGGAATAACAAATAGTGATAGTCCAATATTCTCCGACTTGTCAAGTATGTCCGCAAACAGTAATTCCGGTAACGGACTTGGAAATAATACTACTCATGGAAACGGAACTGGACATTCCATAGCTACCACAAATGGAGGAGCTAGTAGTTCCGGAGGCGGAAGTTCATCCTCAGGAGACTCTGGTGCAGGCTCAGGCTATGATTCAGGTTCAGGATATTCCCAAGGGGGAAGCAGTGATTCCGGAGGAAGCAGCGATTCAGGAGGATCAAGTTACAGTACACACTTATCATATGGAACTGCTCAAAGTATTGCAAATAGTGCAGTAGGAGAACCAGGATGCTATGCAGGAAGCGTATACTATTCTGGAGGATACTGGTATGCTACCATTTATGATGAAGATGGAAATGCCGTAGACAGCATCGGAATTGATGATGCAACCGGTAGCGTAAGTAGAATGTAAGGATTTAATTATCCTTTCTATTATTTTTTTTTTGAAATCGGTAGATAACTATATATAATAAGAAAAATATAATAATTATTGTTGTATATGAAGGGCCCGTAGCCTAGCTGGATAGGGCGTCGGACTTCTAATCCGAAGATCCCGGGTTCAAATCCCGGCGGGTCCGCTCTAATACAATTAACTTTTTTTAACAATATTTTACGGATTTAAATATCAATATGGGCTTGTAGCCTAGTCTGGAAGGGCGTAAGACTCCTAATCTTAAGATCGAGGGTTCAAATCCCTCCAAGTCCGTATTTAGAAATTGTCCAAAGTGGTGATTTTAGCCGCTTTCGGCTTTTCTAATTTATTTTCAAATGAAATTTCACCGTATTTGCCTCCACCACCAGGAATGACATCAATAGAATTATTTCTAAAGGCTTCAACTGCAGGAGCGATATTAGAATCTATTTTTGAAATCTCATCGATTGGAGCATCGATTAGAACCTTGATTTCAGTTTGAAAATTATCAACCAGCTTCTGCCATTTGCCCTGAACGGTTTTGGTCGTAACCCCCTTATCATAAACTGTGGCTATTAACTCCGCAAGAGGCATCAGATGAACATATTTCGGTCTGAAATCAGGATGCCTTGGCTTTGGGTAATCGGCAATTTCAGATATTCTGAAATCCACTCCCTTCTTGATAGTTCCTCCGCAACTGCACTTCATCCTGTTTTCCCGTGCTATTGCCGGATCAACCAATTTGAAACATTTCGTGCATGCGGTCATGTGATACTTTCCAAGGTTTGGAAGCAAACCATAGTTTGCCTTAACATCCCTGTTTTTTATTGCTTTTTTTATTGATGAAAATGAGATATCTTCAAGCTCGATTTGATTAAATTCCCTTCCCAACCTGTGTGGCCATGGCGAATGTGCATCGGAGTTTGTAAGAAAAGGAAAATCCTTGAGTTCAGCTACGGTATCTGCCATGAAGGTATCTGCAGAAAGACCGAGCTCCACAAAATCGGGTTTATTTTCATAGCAGTCATAAATGCTGTCATATGATTTGTACATCCCTGTCCAAGGAGTAAATGCATGTGCAGGACCAATCAGACAGTCATACTGGCGAACCAAATCCAAAAGCTCGGCACCATCCAGTTGAGTTTTGGGCCGGCCATCCGTATTCTTGTTTTTGGAGGGCAGCTTATCAGACAACTCCCTTGCAATTTCCAAATCAGGAATGATGATTAAATGATGAATCTTGCTTTTGCCTTCGACTTCTGTTGTCAGGACAAAGTCCATATCGCCATATGTGTAGATTCCATCACCCGAATACATTGTAGTCTCTTCAATGATGTCAAGCCATCCCGGATGGAAAGCATCCCCAGTTCCTAAAAGATTTAAACCCTTCAATTTGGATTTTGGAGCCATATTCTTAATCAGCATGTCCTTTGAGGATGCCATCGAAAAGCAGCTGTGGACATGAAAATCAGCATTTACCAACATGATTAACAGTTGGTGTTGTTGTTATATTAATTTATCCAAAATTTCCTTAACGTTAAAAACAGGACATTTTTCCTTTCTAGGATACAAATCAGCACCTAAATTGTCAGGATTTAAAGAGTCATCGAGATTTCTTAAAAAGCAGTTTGTCTTATCAATCAAATCGATAATCTGTCTTTGATTTGTCGGATAAGCAAGTTTCAATGTGAGAATATCCAAATCGTTTACAATCTTAACCGAAAGGCTGTGGGCATTGTTGCATGAGTTTCCGCCAAATAGAATCAAATCATTCAATGCATCATACATCGGCACACGATTTTTTGGCCTTTTTCCAATGATGATTGCGGCATCTGCCTTATCTACAACCTTTGAAAACAAGTAAAGCCTTCCCTTCAGACCTGAGGGAACCTCACTGGAGCAGTAGGAATTAATCAGATTGTCAAAAGTGAAATTTCCATCGCAGATTTCCATATTGTCATATCTTGAAAAATTTGAAGGTGACAAATAGGTGTGTCCGTTCTTTTCAATCAATGGAACGACAATCATTGAAGCGTCGGGAACAACAATAACATTCATAAAAAAAGTAAAAAATAAAAATATATCGGCTTATCCGATATATCTTAAATCATCAGCATTTCCTGCATTGGCCTTATTGATCATATCCTGTTCCATTTGCTGAGCCCTGGCAATCATCTGTCTGGTTTCTTCAGCTCTTTGCTCCAATTCATCGACGTTAATCTCAAAATTAAGCAACATGGACAGTTTATTCAATACAGCTTCAGCGGCTTCGGCATCAATAAAGTAACCTGGAGTTTCACCCATAAGGCAAGACCCTTGGATGCCTTGACGCACACCTAAACCAAGGAATAATCCAGAAGCGCCAACGATTCCACCATCATTGGATCTGAGTTCTATTTCAGCTTCCTTTAATAATTCAGCATTTTCTTCGCATGTGGCTGCTCCGAAAACTTTAGGATTTTCAGGAGCCTGGCCTGTAACCATTCCACCCAATGTATAAATCCTGTCGATGCCATATCCCATCACGAATTCCAGGGTGTCTTTGCATACGAGGTATTGGCCTTCCGGAGACAGTGCCTGTGTATTTCCAACAAGGATAATCAAATCAAGATTGTCTTCACCGACATCCTTTAGGTAGTATAATTCGTTAAGCATGTTTTCTATTATTCCTTCCTCTTTTACAATTACTTGAGGAGGAAAAGTCGGAGAATAGATTTCTGCGAATTTAGTAGCTCCCAATTCATCAATCATGTGATCGGCAGCCAATTTACCCACATGTCCAAGACCAGGTAATGCTTCTATAAAAATAGGATTGTCCAATTCAATGTCTTCTAAAACATTTAGTTCTATACTATTCATATCCCATTACTCCTTCATCGCTTCTTTCTTTAATATTCTGCGATATTTACCGTATTTATCCTCAACTGAAAATTTAGGAGGGTAAATTACTTTAAGTTTGCCTCCGCATTTTGGGCAGGCTTCCTTTAAAGTATAAATACCGCATTCAGGACATTTATTCATTTTCATATTCATATGAATCTAGTTATCTAATTCTCTTAAAAATGAACCGTTTCCTTCAGATTCTTCAACAACTGCAATGCATCTGTCAGCAGCAGCCTTAAGAGCTTTTTCCGCCAATATATAATCAGTAGATTTGACAGTAATCCTGTATCTTGGTGCACCAACACATTGGACCTTGATTTCCTCTTCATCATCACCATTGTCTTCAGCAGCCTTCAAAGCTGCAATGATGATTTCAACACCGTTTGGTACGAATGTTTCGATATCCACATAACCGCTTATGTGAACTTCAGGAGGAGTAATGTTTTTCTTTGCCACTTCAGTAATGGCATCTGCCCAATCCTGTGGGATTCCTTCTTCAGTAAGGGATTCTGCACCTTCATCAGAAGCGGTTTCAAAAGCACCATAGACATCACCGAAGATGTCCATGAGTTCGTAACCCACTTCATCATAAGCAGTATCCAAATCCTTATCTAATGATTTAGCAGCCAATTCTAAGAATTTTTCAGCTTTTTGCTCAATTTTCCAATGTTGGATTTTTTTAGTTCTTTGATCTTCACGGATTCTTTTCAGGGATGCGTCAACATGTCCTTTTTTAGGATTAACCCTAAGAACACGGCAAACGATTTTTTGGTTTTCCCTTACATGGTCTCTGATGTTTTTAACCCAACCAGAAGATACTTCAGAAATATGAATAAAAGCTTCTTTGCCCTGATATTCTTCTAATTTAGCAAAAGCCCCATAATTAAGAACTTTGTAAACTGTACCTACAATAAGTTCCCCTTCATCAGGCCATTCTTGACTTTTTCTTACCATACTCTCACCAACATCAAATAAAAATTATAAAAAATAGTAAAAAATAAGTTGAAAACTAGAAATCTAGTTTAAAACTTTTTCAATGTGTGCGGTGATTTTAGCTTTTGCACCACGAGATTTGACAAGGGTTTTACCACAAATAATACATTTTACGTCAGATGCTGCACGATCAAATATTACCTGTTCATTGTCACAATCTAAACATTTAACTTTTAAAAAGTTTCCTCTACCTTTACTAACCATGTTAATCACCTATTTAGCTACAAATTCAGGTTTTCCTGTTCTGAAAGATTGTTTGATGTGAGATTTTCCACATTCTTTGCATTTAAGTCTTAAGTCTAATTTTTTAACTGGTTTGTTTCCAGCAGGTAAAGGCCTTGGATAACCTCTGTAACCAGCAGTTACACGTCTGAATTGTCTTTGTCCCCAAGTTAACTCACTAGCTTTTCTTTTTTTAGCAGTGTGAACTTCATGTACTGTGTGTCTTTTACAATGAGGACAGTATGTTCTTTTTTCTTTTGGTATTTTCATTTTTCCACCGTTTTTTTACACTTAAAAGTGTTCAATTAATAAATCATTGTCAACCCATTCATGAATTTATCTAAACTAAGGTTTTATCAAAAAATGTTAGAGATCAGAACTGTTATGTAACGCATCAAGTCTACAAACAGCAAAAATCCAAATTATAAAAAATATAATTTTTTAGTATCATAAATAGATATGCTCAAATTTATGTTTTACAAGTTATATAAAGTTAATGGAAAAATACTATATTTTGACCTGGCGGCCTTTTCGATTTTTGAAAAAGATTTTTGCATTTACCATCGGCAAAGTGACGATGTCCTGCGGCCTGAACGGACCGTAGACCTTTTCATCCACACCTACAATAGGTCCGATTTCATCAAAAACAAGCATTGTAACCAATTCCGTATCCTTAGCAATCTTTTTGGATTCAAAATCGTAGAATTCATCGGATTCGTTAACTGCATTAGGATTATCTTCAATATTGGCCGGCTTTGGTTTTGCAATCGGTTTTTCTTTTTTAGTCTGGTCAACTTGAGGGCTGATAATCTGCCTTTCAACAGCCTTCGGCTTTTCATCAGCGATGGTTTCTGCCTTTTTAATCCCATCGTCCCTGTCCACAACATCATCATCGGTTTTTGGACTTTCAAGAGGAGTATCCAGAGTATTGGTTTGTGGCTGACTTTGTCTTGGCTTATGCTTTTCGTCTTCTTCATCATCGGATAATTTTTCTAAAGAAATGTTTCCCCTATGATTTTTTAACGTGTCAATTAATGAATAATAGAACTTTTCCTCTTCGGGAGTCAGGTTCAGCGGAGTAGTATCAACCAAATCAAATTTTGGTTTGCCTGTAAAAAGATGATATGACCTGTGGATGTTGATAACAGCAGCTTCGGAAATCTTCTTTTCACGCCTTTCACAGATTTCAGTGGCAATGATTTGAGCCTGCTTAAGGGTTCCATGAGCATTTGAAAAAGGATCATCCATCGCCTTTCTCCTTAAATCATTTAGATACTCATGAATATCGTTGTAAAAGGTTTCCTCCACACGAGCTAAAGTACCGTTGTTACGCTCTTTCTTTTGAATCTTACGTAAATCCTGATAAAACTGGTCGTCCACTTGATACCATCTCTAAAAAAATTGTTAAAATAAAAAAAAGATAAACAAATGAAAATCTATTCATCTGTTTCTAATCTAGGAGCAAGCAAGAAGCTTAGCTTACCGTCGCCAGTTACCATATTAAGGGTTAGGCTTAATGGCATGTCGGTACCTAAACCGATTTCGGCTTCCTCTGAAAATTTGTCTGCCTTAAGCATTTCTCTAATCTTATCCAGTGAGAATAATGATTTTGCATGTTCACTGATGTTTTCTCCGTGGAGATATTTTATGCTTGCATCACCGAATTCACCGTCGGCAGATGCAATGAAGTAATCCTCATCAACCTGGAAAGCAACCTTATCTGAAAAGATGTCAATATCGTTGATGGAATCCTTCAGGATAGAGAAACGTACTTTAAATGAAGTAGGATGTTCAATTTGAGGTGGAACTGGATTGTCATATTCCATATCAATCAGTCTTATTTTGAAGGTTCTGGTTGCATCGCCTTCAAAAGTAATGATGAAATTACCCTCATCAAGAGACATCAAAACTCTGTCTTGAGATTTTGCACGTTTGAGAACTCTCATGAATTCATCAGTATCAATATTAATTTTTTCAGGAACATCACAAATGTATTCATCGAATAAACTGGATTTGAGTTCCAAATGTACGAAAGTTATATGACTACGGTCTAAGGCATCTAATCTCATGCCTTCACTGTCAGTTTGGATTTGCACTTCATCAACAATAGATGAAATAGCATCAAAACTGGTTTTTAATATACTAGAATCACTTAATTCTGCTTTAAACATAAATAATCCTCTAATCAATAATACTTTTATATTTATTTTTTATATATAATAAGTTTTATCTTTTTATGAACTATTCATTAGCGGCCTTTTTCATGCTTGAAACATATTCTCGCAAAGCATCAGTTGCATCTTCGCCATGCTCTTCAATTATCTTTACGATTGCACTTCCCACAATTACCCCATCAGCGATTTTACCGATTTGAGAGGCCTGCTCAGGAGTATTTATTCCAAAACCGACCGCCAAAGGCAAATCAGTAACGTCACGAATATCGGCCAAAATTGCATTCAAGTCTGTTTTAATCTCAGAACGCATGCCTGTAACTCCCAGTGAGGATACGACATAAATGAAACCTGTTGCATCGGCTGCAATCTTTTGAATCCTTTCCTTTGAAGTCGGAGCGATAAGTGAAATCACATCGACACCGTTTTCAAGTGCAATATCTGCAATTTCGCCCTTTTCCTCATAAGGCAAGTCCGGAGATATTATACCGTCGACTCCAAGCTCACTGCATTTTTTGAAGAATTTTTCATAGCCGTAGAAGAAAACTGGGTTGATGTATGTTAAAAATACAATCGGAACATCGGTTTTTTGCCTGACTTTGGCTACAATGTCAAAAACGTCGTCGGTTGTTGTGCTGTGCTTCAAAGCCCTTACATTTGCATCCTGTATGACAACCCCTTCAGCCATAGGATCTGAAAACGGAATGCCTATTTCAATCAAATCGCAGCCTGCATCTGCCATTGCCAAAATGTATTCGACTGTTTTTTCACAGGTCGGATCTCCTGCAGTCAAAAAACCTATAAACGCTTTTCCGTTTTTGAATGCTTCAGGTATCTTACTCATTTAACTCAACTCCTCTGTATTGTGCAATTGACCTGACGTCCTTGTCCCCTCTTCCGGACAGGCAAATCATGATTATGTCATCTTTATCCATTTCAGGAGCAATCTTCATTGCATGTGCAACCGCATGGGCACTTTCAATGGCCGGAATGATTCCCTCCATCCTGGAGAGGTATTCAAATGCATCGACCGCTTCGTCATCATTGACCGGGACATATTCCGCCCTGCCGGTGTCTCTTAGATATGCATGTTCCGGACCTACTCCAGGATAGTCGAGACCCGCTGAGACTGAATATACCGGAGCAATCTGTCCGTAATCGCCCTGATTGAAAATGGATTTCATTCCATGGAATATTCCGATTTTGCCGTTGGTGAGTGCCGCAGCGTTATATGGAGTGTCAACACCTTTTCCTCCGGCTTCACATCCAATCAGCCTGACCTCCTCATCATCTATGAAGTTATAGAATGCACCCATTGCATTGCTTCCGCCGCCGACACATGCAATCACTGCAGTTGGAAGTTTTCCTTCCTTATCCAGGAATTGCTGGCGGGCTTCGGCACTGATTACTGATTGAAAATCACGGACAATCATTGGAAACGGATGAGGTCCCATTGTAGAGCCTATCACATAATTGGTATCGTGAACCCTTGCAATCCAATCCCTGAATGCATCGTTTACAGCATCCTTCAATGTTTTTGTTCCTGATTTGACCGAATGCACCTTAGCGCCCAACAGTTCCATCCTGTAAACGTTCAATGCCTGCCTTTCAGTATCCACCTCTCCCATGAACACTTCACATTCCATGTCAAGAAGCGCCGCAGCAGTGGCGGTTGCAACACCGTGCTGTCCTGCACCGGTTTCTGCAATAACCCTTGTCTTTCCCATTTTTTTGGCAAGCAATACCTGACCCAAAACGTTGTTTATCTTATGTGCACCAGTGTGGTTCAGGTCTTCACGCTTCAGATAGATTTTGGCGCCTCCAAGATCTTCTGTCATCCTTTTAGCATAATACAATAAAGACGGTCTTCCAGCGTATTCCCTTAATAAGGTGTTCAGTTCCTCTACAAAGTCAGGGTCATTCATGTAATGATGATATTGCTCTTCCAAATACAGCAATTCGTTCATCAATGTTTCAGATATGTATTGTCCGCCGTATTCACCGTATCGTCCGTTGTTCAATTTATAACCTCCATAATTTCTTTGATTTTATTTTCATCCTTAAATCCGTCAGTCTCAAGGCTTGAACTCAAGTCAATCGCATAGGGATTGAACTGTTCAATGGCCTGTTTAGCATTAGCTGAATCTATTCCTCCTGCCAGGAAGAATTCCTTTTTTAAATCTGATTTTATCAAACGCCAGTCAAAGGTTTTTCCACTTCCTTTTCCACTATCAAGAAGCAGGTAATCCACATTCAAATTATCATAATCCGACAAATTCTTATCCTCAGACATTTCGATAGCCTTTATGACTTTTAATTCACCATTGGTCTTTTGTTTTAAATCATTGATATATTCTTCACTTTCATTGCCGTGAAGCTGGGCGACTTCTATAACGCCACCCTCAAACAATTCAATTATTTCATCAGAGTTTGCATCCACAAAAACACCAACTGAAATGATATCGGAATCCAGATTGCTTTTTAACTTTGATGCAAGGTCATGTGAAACCTGCCTTTTGGAATCGGCAAATACGAATCCTATATAGTCAGGTTTATATCTGTTTACAATACGTATATCCTCCAAACGCCTGATTCCACAGATTTTGATTTTAACCATTCTTCAACTCCGAAATCATTGCCTTTTTATCATCACTTTTCATTAAAGTTTCACCAATTAAAACAGCATCGACATCATTTTCCTTCAATTTCCTTACATCTTCCGGTGTTTTAATGCCACTTTCAGAAATAAATATGACATCTCCACTCACACATCTACGTAGACTGATACTGTTTTCAATATCTACAGTAAAATCATTTAAATTTCTGTTATTCACACCGATTATTTCAGCACCTACATTCATGGCAGTCCTGATTTCATCACCGTCATGGGTCTCGACAATGGCTGAAAGACCCAAATCATGAGCAAGGTCAAGAAATTTCTTAAGCTCCACAATGGACAATATTGAAACGATGAGCAATACGCAGGACGCTCCAAGGAGTTTGGCTTCCCAAATCATATATTCATCGATGACAAAGTCCTTTCTCAATACCGGAATGCTGACATTTTCGGCAATTTCTCTTAAATAATCATTGGATCCTTTAAAAAAGTAAGGTTCTGTTAAAACAGATATTGCAGATGCACCAGCAAGCTCATATTCTTTTGCTATGGCCAAATAATCGAAATCCTCTGCAATCATACCTTTTGAAGGAGAAGCCCTTTTGACTTCAGCAATGATTGAAATTTCATCACCGCTTAAAGCCTTTTTAAATGGAAAATCCTGAGTGATCTCCAATTGCCTGACTTCCTTTTTAAGCTCTTCGAGAGATTTTTCTTTCTTTGATTCCTCTAATCTTTCCTTGGTTTTTGCAACAATTTCATCCAACATGATAATCAACTGTTTGTAATTTCAACGAATTTCTCCAATTGTTCCAGAGCTTTTCCGGAATCAATTATTTCCCTAGCCAATTCAACACCTTCCCTCAGGGAATCAACTTTTCCTGCTGAATAAAGGCCTGCTGCAGAATTCAACAAAACTGCATTTCTTTTAGGTCCCATTTCACCTTTTAAAATTGACAATGTAATTTGGGCATTTTCCTTTGCATCTCCACCGACAAGGTCTTCCTTTGATGCAAGTTCCATGCCGAAATATTCAGGTGAAATTTCATAGGACATTATTTCACCGTCTTTAAGCTCACAGACTGCTGTCCTGTCGCTTGCAGATATCTCATCCATACCGTCAAGACCATAAACAGTCAATGCTGATTTAACGCCCAAATTCTTTAAAACTTCAGTCAAAGGTTCCACAAGTTCCTTTTCATAAACTCCCAATACCTGCATTGATGCTCCGGCAGGACTGGTCAGAGGCCCCAAAATGTTAAAGATAGTCCTAATTGACAGTTCCTTTCTCACCCCTGCAACATACTTCATCGCAAGATGGTAATTTTGAGCAAACAGGAAGCATAAATTAATTTCTTTCAGGCATTTTAGGCTTTTTTCCGGTTCTATGTAAATGTTAACGCCTAATTCTTCCAAAACATCAGCAGCACCACATTTGCTGGATGCAGATCTGTTTCCATGTTTGGCTACCGGAACACCGGCTGCAGAAATGACAATCGACGAAGTTGTGGAAATGTTAAAAGTATTTGAACCGTCACCTCCGGTTCCGACGATTTCCAAAACATCCTCATCATTCAATAGCCTTACACAGTGAGCCCTCATGGCTTCAGCAGAAGCAGTGATTTCTTCAATTGTCTCTCCCTTCATTGACATTGCAGTTAAATAAGCACTCATTTGGACTTCACTTGCTTCACCGCTCATGATTTCATCCATAGTCTGATATGCCTCATCATAAGTTAAATTTTCTCTTTTGTAAACTTTTAAAATAGCTTCTTTAATCATAAAATCCCTTTATCCACCTTTTCTAAAAAATTTTCAATAATAGTCAGCCCATCCGGAGTTAAAATTGATTCGGGATGGAACTGCAGTCCATAAACATTATAACCCTTATGTTTGACGGCCATGACTTCGCCATCATCCTTTGCCTTGGATATTACTTCCAGACAATCCGGAAGAGTATCTTCAACCAAGCTTAAGGAGTGATATCTCCCAACACTTATTTCACTTGGAAGGCCTTTGAAAATAAAGTCATAATCCAGAGAAATCATTGAGGATTTGCCGTGCATCAGTCTTTTTGCGTGGGAAACCGTTCCTCCAAAAGCCTCACATATTGACTGGTGTCCGAGACAGACTCCCAAAATAGGAATCTTATCATGGAACTGCTTTACAACATCAATACAAATTCCGGCATTTTCAGGTTTTCCAGGTCCCGGAGACAATATTATGGCTTCCGGATTTAAATCAGAAATCTCTTCAAGAGTTATCTTGTCATTTCTGAAAACGGCAATGTCGCTTTTGACCTCACCAATCAATTGGAACAGGTTATATGAGAAACTGTCGTAATTGTCAATCAATAGAATCATTCTATCCCTCCATCTGCCATTTTCAATGCATTTATGACGGCCGCCGCCTTGTTCAGGCATTCATCAAATTCATTTTCCGGAACGCTGTCTGCAACAATTCCCGCTCCTGAGCGTATGAATACCTTATTGTTTCTTGCAAATGCTATTCTGATTGAAATGCATGTGTCGATGTTTCCGCTCAAATCAACATACCCGATTGCTCCTCCATAGATTCCACGCTTGTTATCTTCAAGTTCATTTATTATTTCACATGCCCTTATTTTTGGAGCTCCGGATAGGGTTCCTGCAGGAAGAATCGAATCGATTGCTGCAAGCGAGTCTAAATCACTTCTCAATATTCCGCTGACGGTAGATCCTATATGCATCACATGGGAAAACCTTTCAATGGACAAATACTTATCGACATGGACTGAACCTATCTCTGATATTCTTCCGATGTCGTTTCTTCCCAAATCGACCAGCATATTATGTTCGGCCAGCTCCTTTTCATCGCCCAGAAGTTCCTCTTCAAGCTGCAAATCTTCCTCTTCTGTTTTTCCTCGAGGCCTTGTTCCGGCCAGAGGAAAAGTATACAATTTTTTATCTGTCAATTTAACCAATGTCTCAGGAGAAGCGCCTGCTATTTCAATGTCATCGCTTGAGAAATAGAACATGTATGGAGAAGGGTTTGTGGTTCTCAAGACCCTATATGTGTCAAAGAGGCTTCCTGAAATCTCAGCTTCGATTCTGTTTGACAGTACAACCTGGAAAATATCGCCTTCTTTAATGTAATTTTTTGCCTTTTCAACCATGTCACAATATTTTACCTTTGAAAATACCGGTTTGAAATCAGATTTCAGCTTCAACGGTTTGATATCTGCTCGTTTACCATTTTTAATCAAATCGGCCAGTTCCTTTAATTCATCACAGGCCTTTTCATAATTGCTCTGCAGATTATCAGTCTTTATGTTTGAAATCAAGATAATCTTTTGCTTGAAATTGTCGAAGGCTATGACCTTGTCAAAAAGCATCAAATCAATGTCCTTGAACTGGTCCTGATTTTCGGCATCCAGATTCAGGGAAGGTTCGGCATATTTGATGTAGTCATAGGCAAAGTATCCGACAAAACCTCCAGTGAACGGAGGCAGATAGTCCAGTTTCGGAGATTTATTCAATTTGATTAGGTCTTTGATGATTTCACTTGGATTATCTGTTTTGAGGACAATTTCATCATCGCTCAACCTTTCATAACTTTCATCGCCCCTTATG
>Ga0265299_10003957_pt1 | contig 14232 bp, 14 predicted proteins | sample AusTroGonzalo_MG_4_FD_193485 | JGI IMG/M metagenome (GOLD analysis project Ga0265299, IMG submission 193485) | Bovine rumen microbial communities from tropical cattle in Woodstock, Queensland, Australia - Gonzalo_02 | ecosystem: Host-associated > Mammals > Digestive system > Stomach > Rumen ...
AATGTTTGTTTATTCCGAAAAAGATAAAACGGCAATCAAAATGGCTTTAAATATGGACCAAGTTCAACAAACAACGTTGGAAGTTTCTCAAGAAAAAGCCGATGAGTTAACTTATGTAAAAGAAGATACCAAAAACGGATATGCTTGCAAAGTTTTTAAAGCAAAAGACGGTAAAAAAGAAGTTGAATATTATATGACAAACGATTACGGATTTCCTACATACGTAAAAGAATCTAAAGCTGAAAGTAACATAACAAATTTCAAGGTCGGTTCGGTAAAAGACAGTTTGTTTGAATTGCCGAAAGATGTTAATGTAATGGATGTCGGAAATATGTCTGCATTTGCCGCAGATGTTAATAAAGATGTAAATAAAAAAGTATCAAAACAAAAAAGCAATACTAATGAAAAAGCAAAGAACTTTTTAAAAAATACCGCCGATGAAACCGTAGTCGGAGGTGCAAAAGAAGGCGTGCAGGAAATGTCCGAAGAGGAAAAATCTCAACTTAAACAAGAAACTAAAGAAAAAACTAAAAAAGCTTTGAAAGGGTTTTTGGGAATATAATTTTAATAATCGGAGAAAAAACAAATGAAATCGTTAAATTTGTTAGTTTTAAGTTTTTTGTTTATCTCTTCGTTTGCGTATTCGGACATAATTTCCGATTTAAAAACAAAAAAGAGCAGCACTCAAAAACAGGGAATCGTTTATTCCGTTGTTCTCAATGGTCATCAACAAGAAAAAACTATAATAGCCGAAAAAGGCAATAACAAATTGGTAAAGTATTACGATATGTATAATTTTTCATATCTTTTTGAAAACGGGAAAGTGTATTCCGTTCCCGATCAATGGCAACAATTCGACAAAAATACACCGATAATGATTACTCTTATTTCAAGTTTAAAAGAAATAGATAAAGATTTTGAAAAATATGAAATTCCTAACTATTCCGAATATAAAGCGGTAAGGAAAGAAACGGTTGACGGTTATCCGTGCCAAGTATTACACAAAACCGTTTCTTCACAAGACATGGAAGATGAAATGGGTAATGCTTTTAACAGACAAGAAATATCAAGAATATATGTTAATGAAAAAAACGGATATCCCGTAAAAATTATCACTTTTGTCAGGTCAAAATATAAAACTGAAAAAAATTATACCGACTATGATGACAAAGACAGTTTGGATGCTGAAATGGTTCTGTCCGATTTCAGTACGGACCTTTCCGGTAAAATGTTAACGTTGCCGAAAAATGCTTATATCATTGATCCTGCAAACCCGAGTTCCGTTGATCCTAAAGCACTTTTAAAGTTTCATCAACAATTTGCCGATGACGAAGATGACGAGGAATAAGAATAAACAGGTTTGTTATTGGAAATATTTTTCAAGTTCGCTAAAAAATTCGGTAGCTTTTGTTTGAAAAAAGTAGTCTGTTATTTGGGAAGTAAAAGCCGACTCTAAAGTGTTGACTTCAATTATTTTTGCCCCGTATCTGTGTGAAGTAAAAGGCAGATAACATGCGGGCATAACTTGTCCTGCCGTTCCGACGATAATTACCAAATCGGCTTTTATTGCCATATCTGAAGCGTTATCGTAATTCTTTTTGTTTATCCCCTCGCCGTAAAAAACGAAATCAGGTTTTAGTATCCCCCCGCACGATTTGCATCTGGGAATATCTTGCGATAAGTCAATATCTTTTGTTTTGTAAGGCAGATTACAATCTTTACAAATTAAAGTATTTATCGTTCCGTGAAATTCTACCACGTTTTTTGAACCGGCAGCTTGATGAAGCCCGTCAATATTTTGTGTAATAATTCCTTTAACTATACCATTTTTTTCAAGGTCGGCTAAAACTTTGTGTGCTTTGTTGGGTTGTGCCTGCCCCATAGAATTAAAAAATATTTTTCTCATTTCTTCCCAGGATTTTTTAGGATTGGAATAAAAAAAACTTAACTCTATAAATTTGGGATCGTACTTGTTCCACAAACCGCCTGCTCCGGTAAATGGAGGGATACCGCTTTCTACCGATATTCCTGCACCGGTAAAGCCTATTGCATATTTTGATTTTTTTATTAAATCTGCAACTATTTCAATGTTGTTCATAAAAATATTGTATATCTTTTTAACGGTTAATACAAAACTTTTTCTAAAAAATTTTTTATCGTCATGGTAATATGGTGTTGAATTTTGCATTTTTCCTAATATATTTATAAAATAAAACAATTAATTATTAATTTTTGGGAGATAAGAAATGAAAAAATTATCTTTATTTGTGGTAACGGCATTATTTTTGTGCTCAACAATAGTTTTTGCAGGAACAAAAGAAGGTTTGGAATTGGAATTGAAACAATTAGCAGTTAGTGTTACAAGTACCGAAGTTCATAACTCTACGGTAGCATTTACAAACGCAAGATTAACAGCCGATTCTCAAACGGCAATTCAAGGCAAATTGGATTTTGATGCAAAATATTTTGCTTCTAAATTGTTATGGACAAACAATTTGTTTATGGAATACGGCAAAACATCGGTTAGACCTGTAAATAAAGAAGAAGTTGTTACCGAGAATTCCGATAAAATTACGATAACGACGGATTTAACTTACAGATTATGGAAAGTAAGTGAAGATTTTATAGGCGGTTTTGAAGCAGGCCCTTTTGCAAATATAGGTTATGAAACCGAATTTGATGCCCCGGAAGTTGAAATAGACGGAGAAAAGGTAACCGGTAACAGAAAACAAATTCTTAGAGGTAAAGCCGGTGCAAAACTTTTTGAAGGGAAATATTTAAAAGAATTGTATGCTGCATATGTTTTTGAAAGAGATTTTACATATAGCCCGGAATCTACAAATACGGCTTTTGAAGCAGGTTTTAGAGCAGAAGCAGAAATTAGAGAAGGTGTAAAGTTAGTGGCTTGGTCCTATTATAGAGATTACCAACATTATAGTGAAGAAAAAATCAGTGATTTGGACTATGAAACCGAATCCGAAATAAGACTTGATGTAAAACTATGGAACAATCTTGCCGTAGCCCCGTTTGTTAATTATTATTGTGCTGCAGCACAACATTTTAATTGTGTAGCAGATAACTGGTACACAGGTATTCAAATTTCTTACAGCACATTCTTCAAGAAAGCAAACGAAATATAATTTTATTAAGTTGATATAAATAAAAATAAGCTCTATTGTTAAAATAGGGCTTATTTTTTTTATCAATAAATGATAAAATTACTTTAATAATATTATGGGAGAAATCTATGAAAAATATGCCGGAATTTAATAAAGTATCAAAACAATTATTACAAGCTATGCCGTACCAATATGTCGGCAATAACATAAATGTTTGTATAGAAACTGACGAATTTACGTGTCTTTGCCCGTGGACGGGATTACCTGACTTTGCACATTTAAAAATTCAGTATGTCCCCAACAAAGTTGTTGTTGAACTAAAATCATTAAAAATGTATTTGCAGTCTTACAGAATGGTCGGTATGGTTCACGAATCCGTCGTAAACAGTATTATGAAAGATATTAAAGAATTATTAAAACCTAAACAAATTTATGTTGAGCTTATTTTTAAAATCAGAGGCGGAATCACCACAACAGTTTCTGCAGGAAGTATTAAGGAATTAAAGAAATAAAATATTATAATGGGGGAAGCGATGAAAAAAGTTTGCATAATCGTAGGTTCTTTAAGAAAAGATTCTTTTAATTTTCAACTTGCAAAAAAAGTTGAAGAACTTATTTCTTCAAAAGCAGAAGTGTTTTTTCTTGATTATAAAAATATTCCTTTGATGAACCAAGATATAGAATTTCCTACACCGCAATCAATTTCAGAAGTAAGAAAACAAGTTCAACAAGCAGATGCGATTTGGATATGTTCCCCCGAATACAATTGTACAATTCCCGGGGTTTTAAAAAATTTATTGGACTGGTTATCAAGACCGTTAAAAGCCAACGATTTTTCAAGCGGGACTGCAGTTATGGGTAAAAAAGTTACAATATGCGGTGCAGGCGGAAAATTTGCGACTGCCGGAATGAGAAAAAATCTTAAAGAATTGTTGGAATTTATTAAAATGCAAGTTATTTATAGTGAAGGAACAGGAATTGCCGTCAATCCTGATGCTTTTGCTACAAATAAAGTTGTGTTTACACAAGAACAACTTGATTCTCTTTCAAAACAAGCAGAACAATTTTTGTCTGAAATATAGAAACATATGTTTTTAAACAATACCAAAGAAGGTAAAAAAATAAATGTCGAAACTTATAGCATTTGTCGGTAATCCTAATGTCGGCAAATCCGTAATATTTAATAAACTTACCGGTCAATATGCCGTTGTTTCAAATTATGCCGGGACTACAGTTGATGTTACAAGAGGAAACATTACTATCGGTAATGAACAATATCAGGTTGTAGATACTCCCGGGACATACTCCTTAATGCCGTTATCCGAAGATGAGCAGGTTACAAGAGATTTAATAATTAAAGAAAAACCTAATATCATAGTGCAGGTCTGCGATATGAAAAATATTGAACGGTCGCTGCACTTGTTCTGTGAACTTGCATTATTTAAAATTCCTATGGTGCTGGTTTTAAATATGAGAGACGAAGCATTACAGGCAGGTATTAGAATCAATATAAAAAAATTAAAAGACATTTTAGGTGTCCCCATAACTTGTTGTACGGCAACAACAGGTGACGGCGTAACAGATATTTTGAAAATTATACCGCAAGCAACCGTAAGCAACTTAAACATTGAATATAAAAACAGTAAAGATATTAAAACTATAGAAAATATTTTAAAAGATAAATCTTCAATATCAAAAGCACTATCAGTATATTTGTTGTCGGGCGATAAAGATATAAAACAGTATGTCCCTCAAAAAATTCAAGAATCTGTTTTCAAGTTGGTATCGGATACCGTTAAAAACGAGTATAAGATGTTTGCCGCACAAATATTTCACGATAATAACGAAACAATATTAAAGATTGTTTCCGAAGTAAAAAAAATAAAGCATAGAAAACATAAAAGTGTTATGGAAAAGTTGGGCAACATATGTTTACAACCTGTTGCAGGAACTCTAATAATGCTTTTCATAATTTTTGTTATGTATGAATTTATAGGGGTATTTGTTGCAGGTACCGTCGTAGATTGGATACAAACGAAAGTTTTTGAAGAATTAATAAACCCGTTTATTGCAAACTGTTTTGATTATCTCGGAACAGGCAAAATTGTAAACTTTATAAAAGATTTGTTCGTTGGACAATACGGAATTTTTACAATGGCAATACCTTATGCTTTTGCGATAATATTCCCTATAGTTATTGCTTTCTTTTCGTTTTTCGGAATACTTGAAGATTCCGGATATTTGCCGAGATTATCTGTTGTTCTTAACAGATTATTTTCACTTGTAGGGTTAAACGGTAAAGCCGTTTTACCTATGGTATTAGGGGTAGGTTGCGGGACAATGGCGGTACTTAGTTCAAGAATACTTGAAACAAAAAAAGAAAGAATGATAGTTGTAATTTTGTTATCGCTTTCCATACCGTGTTCTGCTCAATTGGGTATTATACTTGCAATGTTATCGTCTGTATCTTATAAAGCAACGATAGTATGGCTGTTATGTATATTGTTTTCACTTTTTTTGGTAGGCAAAATTTTAGATTTTTATGTTAAAGGAGAATCTACAAACTTTATCATAGAAATCCCTAAAATGAGAATACCGTCTATAATAAACATTTTATCCAAAGTTAAAATGAGACTTGTTTGGTATATGAAAGAAGTAGTACCTTTATTTATTTTGGCTACGGTCGGTTTATTTTTTATGGATAAAATTCATTTGCTTACAACACTTGAAAGATGGTTTTCCCCGATAGTGGTAAAATTTTTAGGGTTACCGATAGAAACTACCAGTACATTTATTATGGGCTTTTTAAGAAGAGATTACGGGGCGTCAGGAATTTATACTTTGGCACAAGACGGGCTTTTAAACGGCGGGCAGATTTTGGTTAGCGCCGTAGTTATTACTTTGTTTGTCCCGTGCCTTGCACAAAGTTTAATGGTAATAAAAGAGCACGGAATAAAGATTGCATCGGTTATTTTTATTGCAATAACGACGTATGCCGTGTTGTTTGGCGGGATGTTAAGATTTTTAATATCGGTATTTTAACAATGAAAACGAAATTAATAGAAAATAACAGTAACGATTTGGTTGTGTTTTTAACCGGTTGGGGTTGTGATGATAACCAGTTTAAAAATTTTTCTTCAAGCAAAAATTTATTGTTATGTTGGGACTATTGTACATTAGACTTTGATTTTGATTTTGGTAAATATAATAAAGTAAGTTTATTAACTTATTCGGCAGGCGTTTTGATTGCTTGTTTATTGCAGGACAAATTTCCAAAATTTGATAAAAAAGTTGCCGTAAACGGTAATCCTTTAATGACAGATAAAAAATTTGGTATAAGTAAAAAAATAATAGATTTAATGTTAAATTTAAATTTAGATAACTGCATGGATTTTATATCGACATATCTTGTCCACGATGAACAAGAAATGAAAAAATTCCTTTCTACACCATCTTACAGACCGTTTGAAAGTTCAAAGCAAGAAATAATAAAACTGCAAGAATATTGTAGTTTAAACTTTACGCCGGTAGAATTTGATAAAGTAATTTTGTCCGATAGTGATAAAGTGTTTAATCCGGGTACACAACAAGAATATTTTAAAGATAAGTATGTATTGCTAAAAAATGCAGCACACCATACACCGTTTTTAAGATTTAGTTCCACTGACGAGCTGTTTAGATTGTAGTTTTGAATTAGTTTGATTTTTCAAATTTTTGTTGTTCTGTTGTTGTCGTTATAATTTGTAAAAAGGAAAGATTATGTTACCAAATCCTAATAAAATATTTCCGATGAAGAACTTGAAAACAATAATCAATGTTAAACCTACGATAAAGAACAGAAATATTATTGTCGGGGATTTTACTTATTTTGCCGATACGGATTTTGAAAAGCATGTAACACACCATTACGATTTTATCGGTGATAAACTTATAATAGGAAAGTTTTGTCAGATAGCTGCAGGAGTAAACTTTGTAATGAACGGAGCAAACCATCAAATGAATGCGGTTACAACGTTTCCTTTTTATATATTTGAAGGTTGGAAACAACCCGCTCCGGCATTAAGTAAGTTGCCGTTAAAGGGCGATACCGTAATAGGTAACGATGTTTGGATAGGACAAAACGTAACGATTTTGCCCGGAGTACATATAGGAGACGGTGCAATTATAGGTTTAAATTCTGTTGTAGGAAGCGATGTTGCTCCTTATACAATAGTTGCAGGTAATCCTGCAAAAGTGATAAGAAAAAGATTTGATAACCAGTTAATAAATTTGTTACTTAAACTGAAATGGTGGGATAAGAGCATAAAAGAAATTAACGAACTGATACCGATTTTGACCGATAATGATTTAGTTAAAGTAAAGAAATTTTTAAAAAATTATTTAAAATAAAAAATTTGCTAAACAAATTTTTACCTTGCAGTTGTTTGTTGCAATCAAAGACTTTCAGGGTTTTGCTGTTTTGTTGTTGTCGTTCTTGGCAAACAAAGACTTTTAAGATTTTAAATTATAACGAAGTGTTTTCCGTCTGAAGTGTACAAAAGGAAAAACGGAGTGGCTGGTACTCGAAGAAGGAAAATACAAAGTTATAATTTAAAAGATAAAGTTGTTTAGCTCAAACAAAGGAGAATATATGACCATAAACACTCACAAAAGTAAAGAAAATATAGACATTGAAGAAGCGCTCGGGGTAATTTGGACATCAATTCAAAGGGGAAACGATAACTTTGAAGAAGTGTCAAAAACCGTAAAACAAGGTGTCGGTCAAAACATAATGGAAGCTTTAATTAACGGAAAATACGTTGTTAAAGAAGATAACAAAATAAAACTTACCGATGTCGGTGAAGATTTAGGCAAACAGCTTACAAGAAGACACAGACTTACCGAAAGATTGTTAGCTGATGTTTTGGATTTTAACAGACAAGATATAGAAAAAATTGCTTGTGATTTGGAACATAACCTTTCTACCGATTTGGCAGACTCTATTTGCACTTTACTCGGTCACCCCAAACAGTGCCCTCACGGGAATCCCATACCGGAAGGAAAATGTTGTAAAAACTCAAGCAGTAAAATAGAATCTATCGTTGTTCCGTTATCAAAAGTTGATATTGCCGAAGAAGTTACACTTTCGTATATAGTTACAACAAATCATGATTATATGCACAAACTTTTATCGCTCGGGATGGTGCCCGGGACAAAATTAAAGTTGCATCAAAAGTTTCCGACATATATTATAAAAGTTAATGAAACGCAAATTGCATTAGACGGCGAAGTTGCAAACCTTATTTATGTCAGAAAGTAAAAAAAACAATTTATAATTTGTAACGTAAAATATATAATTAGTTGATAATAAACAATAAAGGGAGCAAAAAGTGTTTAACGGAAAACAAAAAATACATTTTGTAGGTATCGGCGGGGCGGGAATGAGCGGTATTGCGGAAGTTGCGTTAAATTTAGGGCATCAGGTTTCCGGTTCCGATATAAAAAAGACGGAAGTAACACAAAGATTAAAAGAGTTGGGCGCAAAAATATATATAGGTCATAAAAAAGAAAATATAAAAAATGTGGACGTTGTGGTAACTTCTACCGCCATTTCAAAAGATAACCCCGAAGTTCAAAAAGCAATAAAAGAAAAAATAATTATTATTCCAAGAATAGAAATGCTTGCAGAACTTGCAAGATTAAAATATACAATCACAATTGCGGGCACACACGGAAAAACGACAACAACTTCCATCACGTCAATGATATTGGACGAAGGCGGTTTTGATCCTACAATAGTTATCGGCGGGAAACTTAAAAATTTAAAAACAAATGCTCGTTTGGGCAAAGGAGAATACATAATTGCCGAAGCCGACGAATCCGACGGTTCTTTTTTAAAACTTTCCCCCGTATTGACGATAGTTACAAATATCGATAACGATCATCTTGATTATTACGGTTCTATGGACAACTTAAAACAGGCATTTATTAAACATATAAACAGTCTTCCTTTTTACGGTTGTGCAATGGTCTGTACCGACAGCCCTTTGGTTAAAGAAATTTTACCTTATGCAACAAGAAAATATATTACTTACGGGTTTAAAGGTAATCCCGACATAACGGCTACCGATATTACTGTTGTTAACGGTAATACGGAATATACCGTGATTTATAAAGGCAAAAAGTTAGGAAAAATTTTGTTAAAAGTCCCCGGCGAACATAACGTGTTAAACTCTCTTGCGGCAATAGGTATCGGTTTGCAATTCGATATTCCGTTTGTAACGATAAAAAATGCACTTTTTAAGTTCGGCGGTGTAGGAAGACGTCTTGAAGTTAAAGGTGAAAAAAACGGAATAACGGTTATTGACGATTACGGGCATCACCCGACAGAAATAAACGCAACGCTTTCGGCGTTAAAACATAATTATTCGGACAAAAGATTGGTTACGATATTTCAACCGCACAGGTATACAAGAACGCAAAATTTGTATAAAGAGTTCGGTAAAGCACTTAAAAAAGCCGATATTGTTTATGTAATGGATATATATCCTGCAAGCGAGAAACCTATAAAAGGCGTAACGTCGGATTTAATTATAAATGCGGCAAAAGAAAATAAGTGTAACGTTCACAAATTTACCGACATAAATTCCATAGCAAAAACATTGAAAGAAAACGATATTCTGTTAACGCTCGGGGCCGGTAACGTTTGGCAGCAGGGGGAAGAGTTATTAAAAATAATATAGAAGTATTTTTATTTTCAATAAAATGTAATTACAAACTTAATGAGCCGTTATCAAAACACACGACCTTAGGTATTGGAGGAAATGCCGATTACTTTGTTGAAGTTGAAACCGAAAACCAATTAATATCGTTATTGAAATTTATAAATGAGAATAAAATAAAATTTTTTGTTATCGGCGGGGGTTCAAACCTTTTGTTTAGTGACGAAGGGTTTAAAGGGATAGTTATAAAGTTGTCCGGATATTTTTGCAAATATGAAATATCTCAAAATAATGTTGTTTGCGGAGCGGCAATAAGTTTGTCTTATTTGGCACAACAAACAGCTAAACAAGGGTTAAGCGGTTTGGAATATCTTTCGTCAATTCCCGGGACGGTAGGCGGCGCAGTCTTTGGTAATGCAGGTGTAAAAAATTATCCGATATCGTCGGTTATTGATAAAATAGAAGTTGTTGATTATTATGGAGAAAAAAGAGTTTTAACTAAGAACGATATCAAATTTGAATATAGGGAAAGTAACTTAAACGGCAACATTATAACCAAGATATTTATTGTCTTGAAAAATGCTGATAAAAATGATATTTTAAAGACGATATCACAAGAGTTTGAAAGAAGAAAAAACTCACAACCTATCGGCACTAAAAATGCCGGCTGTATATTTAAAAACCCGAAAGACGACAGTGCTGGACGACTGATAGATTCTCTAAATCTTAAAAACTATAGTGTCGGCGGAATAACAATATCTGATGTGCATGCAAACTTTTTTATAAATAAAAATAACGGTTGTGCAAAAGATATGATAAATTTAATAAAATTCGTCACAAATAAAGTTGATGAACGATATAATATAAAACTTGAAACGGAAATAAAAATAATAAAATGATAAACTTAAAAAACAAAAAAATAGGCGTATTATGCGGCGGAACGTCGTCGGAAAGAGAAATTTCTTTAATGTCGGGTAAAGCCGTTTATAAGGCAATAAAGAATTTAGGTTTTAAAACCGTTCTTATAGACGTAAACAAAAATGTTGCTCAAAAAATATTAAAAGAAAAAATAGATATAGCATATATAACATTACACGGGACGCCCGGTGAAGACGGGACAATTCAAGGTATGCTTGAAATTATGGGGATACCTTATACGGGGTGCGGGGTATTTTCAAGTTCGGCAAGTATAGATAAAATAATATCAAAGAAGATGTTTGAATATGCAAAAATACCTACTGCCGAATGGACGATAATAGAAAAATTAAAGCCGTTTGAAGAAATAGAATATCCTGTTGTGGTAAAACCTGCATCTCAAGGTTCTGCAATAGGGATATCCATAGTAAAAAATAAAAAAGAGTTTGAAAAAGCCGTAAAGTTGGCTTTTTCTTATGAAGACAGAATTTTGGTAGAAAAATATATTAAAGGCGTGGAAGTTACCGCAGGTGTGTTAAACGGTAACCCGTTACCGGTTATAGAAATTGTACCTAAAGGTAAATTTTACGATTTTAAATCAAAATATACGGTAGGACAATCAACACACATTATTCCTGCAAGGTTACCTGAAAAAGTTTTGAAAAAGATACAAAATATTGCATTAAAAGTTTATGATGAATTCAGATGTAACGGGACATGCAGAGTCGATATGATAGTAGACGAAAATAACGATATATATGTTTTGGAACTTAACACTTTGCCCGGTATGACACAAACGTCGTTGTTTCCTGATGCGGCAAAGTATATCGGATTAAGTTTTGAAGAGCTGGTTCTTGAAATTTTAAAGTCGGCAAAATAAAAATGAATATAAAAACAAGAAAAACAACAAAAACAACAAAAAAATATTCAAATAGAAAAAAAGTATATAAAAGGCATACTGTTTTAACTGCCAAAAGTACATCCTCTATAGGAACAAAAATTTTTGGCAAGGTTTTAAAAAAATTATTTCAACTTTCTTTTGCGGTATGTATTGTTTTGGGTTGCGTATATGTTTACAGATATTCGAAATCTTACCTTTATGCAAACGAAAAATTTTTTATTGATAATATAGAGGTTACCGGTTGTAATAATGTTACCGAAACGGAAATAAAAAATTTGATACCTTTTAAAGTCGGTGACAGTTTGTTAAAAATAAATTTGTCGGAAACAAAAAAACAACTTAAATCTTACAAACCGGAACTTAAAAATGTTTCAATGTCAAGAAAATGGAAAGAAAGAAAAGTAATCATATCTTTAAAAGAAAGAGAACCGGAAGTTTTTATAATTGAAAACGACAACAAAATAGGACTTGATTTTGATAACAAACCTTTTGCGTTAAGAGGCAATATGTTTGATATGAGTATTCCGACTTTGCTTTATTCTTCACCGCAGGATAGAGAAGACTTGTTGGAATTTTTTAGAAAATTTAAAAGTTGTATGTCTGAATTTGTTCCTTACATAACGGAAATAAAATACGGTGAAGTTGAAGATATAGTATTGAAAATGAACGATAAAACTGTAATTTATTGGGGGCATCCGCAATACAAAAAAATAAAAGAAAAAGCACAAAAAATTAAAGCGGTATTAAAAGATTTATCAAAAAAGTCCATAATTGCGGACTATATAGATTTAACTCTTATTGATAACAACAAAAACAGAATCATAGTCAAACCTTCGGTTTCGGTTGAAGACGAACAAAAGAAGGTTTAAAACAGGGGTTTATAAATGGAAAAAGAAGAAACTATTTTAAGTTTGGATATCGGGACAAATTCCGTACACGGTATTCTTGCAAAATATGACAGAGAAAATTCCAAAGTGGAAGTTTTATCGGCAAATACTTATAATTCCAACGGGATAAAAGACGGGGCTATAATAGCTATACAGGATGCCGAATATACTATAGAAAAATTCTTTACTGAAGCTGAGAAAGATTTCAATATCAGCGAGTTAAGCTCATTGTTGTGTGCGGTAAGAGGTTCGTTAATAGAAGTTTTTAATGCAAGTACACGATTGAAAATCGCAGAAGATTATGAAGCCGAAGTTACGGAAGATACGATTGCCGACATAATAAACAGAATAGAAGAAACAAAAAAGATTGACGAGAACAAAGAAATAGTTGAAATTATTCCACAACAATACAAGCTTGACGAGCAGGAAGTTCAAGATCCTATAGGTATGAGCGGAAAATATTTAGAACTTACCGCACTTATTGTTGTAGGGACAAAAAGCAATATGACAAATATAAGAAAATCGGCAATGGATCCGCTTTTAAGATATGGCTATAATGCGTTGGGCAACACTCTTGTTTCAAAAGATGATAAGGACCTCGGTTGTATTTTGGTAGATATCGGCGGTATGACTACCGGGGTAGTGGTATATATTGAAGGTAAAATAAAATGTTCTTTTGAACTCAATTTCGGATCCGATTATGTTACAAGAGATATAATAAAAAAATTGAAAATCAGTCAAAAAGAAGCTAAAAACATTAAAGAAAAATACGGTGTCATTTTGGAAGATTTAATATCGGAAACGGAAAATGCCGAATTTGAATATTCCGTTACGAACGGTAAAAAACAAATTTTTACAAAAAGACAACTTGTCGATGTTATAAAACCGCAGATAGATTTGCAACTTGAACAACTTTCAAAAAGTTTTAAAGAAAAAAATATAAGAGTTGACGAATATGTTGGCGGATTTATTCTTACAGGGGGCGGTTCTTTGCTTTGCGGTATGGCCGAAGCATTTGAAAAATATTTTAATACGGTAGCAAAAATTGCAAACTTTACCGATGACGATATAATATGTGCAGACAGCTCAATAATAAACTCACAACTTTATACTACGGCGCTTGCGATAATTAAAAACGAGTCAAGAAACTTGGTTTCCAAACCGAAAGGAAGAAAATCCGGTGCGGGACTCGGAGAAAAAATAAAAAAATTTTTTGAAGGATTATCTTAACGGAGATATAAAAAATGGTTGACGTATTTTTTCCTGAAACAAAAGAAAATCACCAGCAACAAGATGAACAACCTACAATTATAAAAATTATTGGTGTCGGCGGTGGCGGGGCTAATGCCGTAAACAGAATGATAGTGTCCAACGTTACCAACGTTGAATTTTATGCGGTAAATACGGACTTGCCTACTTTAAGAAAGTCCGGGGCGGAAAACAAAATACAGTTGGGTGATGACGGATTAGGTGTCGGAGGAGACCCTTTAATAGCACAAAAATATGCCGAAGCCGACGAAGAAAAACTTAAAGATATGGTCAGCGGTGCCAATATGGTATTTATTACTACAGGTATGGGGGGCGGAACCGGAACAGGAGCAGCCCCGGTTATTGCAAAAATTTCAAAAGAACTCGGCATACTTACTGTAGGGGTTGTAACAAAACCGTTTGAAATGGAAGGCCCCGACAGAGCATTAAATGCAAATAAA
>Ga0265299_10003958_pt1 | contig 14225 bp, 11 predicted proteins | sample AusTroGonzalo_MG_4_FD_193485 | JGI IMG/M metagenome (GOLD analysis project Ga0265299, IMG submission 193485) | Bovine rumen microbial communities from tropical cattle in Woodstock, Queensland, Australia - Gonzalo_02 | ecosystem: Host-associated > Mammals > Digestive system > Stomach > Rumen ...
AAGCGGATCCGACAGTGTACAATCAGGCAGGATTACAGTATCAAAGGACATGGACCTGTATCCTGAATGGAAGATTCTGATAGTGGATTCCCCTGCGTCGGAAACCCAGGGCACACCTGAACCTGATGTCTTGCCTGCGGTCATCGATGTAACGGAGGATTCGGTTACTGATATCGAGACTCCCTCATCGGGAGGAGGCACGACCATCGCCACTGTCGGTATAGGCGCTGCGATAGCTGCCATCGTATCATCGGTTGTCATCTTCCAGCTCAGGAGGTCGTGAGGGTGAAGCAGAGGAAGCACAAGAAGAATCATTTCCGGCGGCGGCCTGAAGGAAAAACGATTCCATAGCCATGCCTCATCATGAAACGATTTATACCGCCCTCACACTAGGGAATCCTGAGTCAAATGGCCGCGATAAGATTGGGCAAGAATCACCTGAGATGGTGCTACGAATGCAACCTCCCCATACTTGAGAAGGAGCAATGCCCAGTGTGCGGCAAACCGACCGAAGAGGTCGTGCTCACTCCCCCTGGAGACTCCAGGCCGGCGTTCGATCACGACATCGAACTGCTGAGAAGCATCCTCGACCGCGACTACGGAGAGGGAGCCGGGAGGGCGGTAATCCCCGATGGACATGTGGTCATCCTCAACAAGGCCCCTTCTCTGGACAGGATGGATGAGGTGGTCATCGACGGAGCCGTCATAGCTTCTTTCAGGTACGACATGGGCTCCGGTTGGAAATTCGTCGCCAGGATGCAGGGAGCATACCGCATCGGAAAGCACTATTCCAAAGGCTATGTCGTATGCGATCCCGAGGCAGTCAAATTCGTGAGGGAGAGCAAGAACCTCATGGCCCCCGGTGTTGTGGATGCGGATCCCGGGATCAAGTTCGGCGATGAGATAATCATAGTTACACCTGACAAGGAGGTCATCGCTACCGGAATGGCCAAGATGACCGGGCCAGAGATGGTCGAATCCACGAAGGGCGTGGCAGTGAGGACACGTTGGTACAGACCTGAGGAATTCAGGGATCTGACCGAAAAGAAGAACTCATGGGATGAGGCCGTCAAAGCCAATGAGGGTGTCATCAAGAGGAGGGTCGATGAGGCCGTAGGCTTCATCAAGAAGACCATGGAGAAGCAGGATCTTCCGACCATTGTCTCATTCTCGGGAGGAAAAGACAGCCTGGCCTCGCTGCTATTGACTCTGGATGCAGGACTGAAGCTTCCTGTTCTGTTCGTAGATACCGGATTGGAATTCGACGAGACGGTGCAACATGTACACGACGTCTGCGAGAGGCATGGTCTGCAACTCATCGAGGAGAAGGCCCCGACTGATGCATTCTTCGGGAACCTCGTCTACTTCGGACCCCCCGCAAAGGACTACAGATGGTGCTGCAAGACCAACAAGCTCGGCCCTACTGTGGGTGCGATCAACAAGCACTTCCCTGACGGAGTGCTATCATTCATAGGTCAGAGGAAATACGAGTCCGAGCAGAGGAACTCCAAGCCTAGGGTCTGGAAGAACCCGTGGACCCCTGGTCAGATAGGTGCTTCCCCTATCCAGAACTGGTGCGCGATGCACGTCTGGATGTACATTTTCTACAAGAAGGAACCGTTCAACGTTTGGTACACAAGAGGACTGGACAGGATAGGCTGCTTCCTCTGTCCCGCATCGGATCTTGCCGAGTTCGACGCCATCGCCGGGCAGAGCAAGAGATGGGACGAATGGGACAAGTACCTTGACAGCTATATGAAGGACCGCGGACTCCCACAGGAATGGAAGGATTACAGCCTCTGGAGGTGGAAGAGTGCCCCAGCATCTATCAAAGAGGAGGTGCAGAGAGTGTCTGGAAAGGATGTTTCAGAATTGACAAAGCAGACCAAGGTACCCGAGAAGGGTCCGATAACGATCAAGGTCCAGGACGGATATTCGCCCTGCACCATCGGATACAGCATCGAAGCTGCCCTCTCTAGGCCCATCGACCTTGAGAAGGTCAGGCCGTTCTGCCACGCGATCACATGGATCGTCCCCGAGAAGGTCGAGACTGATTACCTCGAGCTCGGAAGCGCCACGCTCTACGCCGAGGGATCCATCATCAGCAAATCAGGATCTGAATTGGATGCAAGAAGGACCATCGACCACATCTTCCAGCTCATCATGCGCGGGGAGCAGTGCGTCGGATGCGGACTCTGCGCTGCCAGATGCAGGCCTCACGCCCTCTACATGGAGGATGGAAAGGTCCACATCCATGAGGATGAATGCATTTTCTGCAGGGAGTGTTTCGGACCCTGTCCGTCGGTGAACTTCGCCAGGGGAGAGGAGTTCGAGCAATAAGCACTAATTATCCGCTCGTACATCCGCATAACATGAAGCTGACCGTGCGGATGTCTGATATCGCCTTATCTGAACCAGCCGTGCTGCTCAACGGCGACGACTGCCTTGAGCTCGGTGTGAGCCATATGGATCGTATCCGTGTCATGGCGGCGGACTCTGTTGTCACATCCCTGTCCATTTCTGACAAGGAGGTCCCTAAAGGGGTCATCGGGATGCCCCGCAAGGTGATGGAGAGGTGCGGTGCCGTGGACGGCGGCATGGTCGAGGTCTCATACGCCCCTATGCCGGAATCCGCCAGGTCCATCCGCAAGAAGATCAACGGAGGAGAGCTCTCCAAGGAGGAGATCGACTCCATCATCAACGATATCAACAAAGGGGACCTCTCCCAGAGGGAGATCCTGGCCTTCGTATCATCGTTCAACATCAACAATTCGAACCTCACAGAGGTCGCTTACCTCACCAGGTCGATGGCGGCTACGGGCAAAATACTGGACATAGGTCCGAAACCTGTGCTTGACTTCCACAGCCTCGGAGGTGTCCCGGGTAACAAGATAACGCCGATTGTGGTATCAATCGTTGCTTCCGAGGGACTGCTGATCCCCAAGATGTCCTCCCGCGCCATCAGCAGCGCATGCGGAACATCGGATTATGTGGACACGTTCTGCGATGTGGAGCTCGATACCGATTCTCTCATCTCTGCGATGAAGGAGACAAACGGAGTGTTCGCATGCGGAAATGAGAACTATGCTCCCGTCGGAAGCAAGATCATCGCTGCCGAGCGTCCTATGGGAATCGATCCCTGGCCAGTCATGATGGCATCCATCATGAGCAAAAAGGTCTCGATCGGAATCTCGAACCTGCTTGTGGACATACCTATGGGCTCCGGTTCCAAGATTCACGATATCGAAACTGCAAGGAGATTCGCCAAAGGCATGATAGATCTGGGAACCATCCTCGGCATCCATGTGGAATGCGCAGTATCTCGTGCCGACCAACCCATAGGCAAATCCATAGGGCCTATACTGGAAGCCCGTGAATGCATCAGGGTCCTGGAAAACAAGGAATGCGACCCGGACGTCATCGAGAAGGCATGCGGTATGGCCGGAATTCTCCTGGAGATGGCCGGTGAGAAGGACGGAAGGGGCAGGGCCTATGAGATACTCAAGTCCGGTCAGGCCCACAAAAAATTCAAAGAGATAGTGAAGGTCCAGAACGGAAATCCCGATATCAAATCGGAAGACCTGGTCCCTGGAGGATGCATCAAGGACGTCCATGCGAAGAGGGATGGCATCATCCAGTACATAGACAACGCAGGCATGGTCGCTATCGCCAAAGGTGCCGGAGCTCCTGAAGATGTTGGTGCCGGTATCGAGCTGCTTCACAAGAGAGGCGACAGGGTCAAAGAGGGAGATGTGCTGTTCAAGATTTACGCAGAGAACCAGGGCAAGCTCAACCGTGCGATAGAATCGGCCAGATCACGTCGTCCGATGGAGGTTCAAGAAATCCCCATCGAACCCTCGACTGAGATGATGATAGAACAGATACCTTCCAAAGAGATGCTGGACCTGATCAGATTCACCAAGAAATCATGATTCGACCGTGAACAACAACCAAATAGTTTTATCCTGCACACAGATACAACGGCGATAACATGAAAGTGGATCCTGATGACCTTGCAGCAGCTATGGAGAAAGATCCGGCACTCATCGACGAGAATGATGCTATCAAATACCACACTGGACTGCAAGCGGTCAGTATGTACAGGGAAAGCCATGAACTTTGGCTCAAGGGCGAGAAGGAGAAGGCCAGGGAGCTCAACTACAAGGCACACCAGCTGACAGGTTGTGACATTCATCCCGGAGCCACCATCGGAAAGAGATTCTTCATCGACCACGCCACCGGAGTCGTTATCGGAGAGACAGCCGAGATCGGCGATGATGTCTCGCTCTACCAGGGAGTCACCCTTGGAGGAGTGTCCACCAGCAAAGGAAAGAGGCACCCCACTCTGGGAAACCACATCGTAGTCGGATGCAACGCATCGATCCTGGGTAACATCAGGATAGGTGACTACGTTCGTATCGGTGCAGGTTCCGTAGTTCTCAGGGATGTCCCTGACGACTGTACCGTCGTCGGAGTACCTGGAAGGGTCGTGAGATACAAAGGCCTCAAGGTGGAGTCCGTCCTGGACCACGGAGACCTACCTGACCCCGAAGAGGACGAGATCGAGCAACTCCGCAACGAGATCAGCGAGCTGAAGAAAGAGCTAGCTGAACTCAAGAAACAACAGTAAATCCCATTGCCGGTAAAGACCGGCAATGGTTCCATTTCTATCGAACCTTTCCAATACAGTTTATTTATACCATTCTGGATACGACACCGATCATAATGTCGCTGATGATCCATAACACCCTGACGAACTCGAAAGAGGAGTTCAAAACGATCGAACCCGGTAAAGTCAAAATGTACGTCTGCGGAGTCACCGTCTACGACGACATCCACATGGGGCATGCCAGATGCATGATCGTATTCGATACTGTCGTGCGCTACCTGAGGTACCTCGGATACCAGGTCACCCATGTCACCAACTTCACCGATGTGGACGATAAGATCATCAACAGGGCTGCGGCAGAGGGAATCGATCCTCTCGAGCTGTCCGCAAGATACATCGACAAGTACTTCGAGGACTCCGCTAAGCTTGGAATCAACAAGGCCGACATCTACCCCAAGGCCAGCGAATGCATCGGCGATATCATCAAGATGGTCCAGAAGATCATCGATAACGGATTCGGATACGTTACAAGCGACGGCAGCGTATACTTCTCCATCGACCAGGTTAAGAACTACGGAAGGCTGGTCAAATCCAAGCTCGAGGACATGTCGTCCTCTGGACGCGTCCAGATGGACGAAGAGAAGAGGAACCCCATGGATTTCGCAGTCTGGAAGGCCGCTAAGCCCGGAGAGTGCTCCTGGGATTCCCCCTGGGGAAAGGGCAGGCCCGGATGGCATATCGAATGCTCAGCCATGATCGACAGATATCTCGGCGAGCAGATCGACATACACGGAGGAGGAAACGACCTTATCTTCCCCCACCACGAGAACGAGATTCTCCAGACCGAGGCTGTCACCGGAAAGCCCCTGGCCAACTACTGGATGCACAACGGTATGCTCCAGGTCAAGGGACACGGAATGACCAAGGAGGAGAAGATGTCCAAATCACTCGGCAACTTCTTCACGGTCAAGGATGTGGCTGCAAAATACGATCCGCAGACCATCAGGTTCTACTTCCTCAACACTCACTACATGAGCCCCCTCCTCTACGGAGAGGACATGTTGGAGGAGGCCAAGGCCGCAAATTCCAGGATCATCAACAACTACAAGGATCTGAAATCCTACGTCAAGACCGCACCCGAAGGCGATGCTGACGCCAACGACTGCTGCGATGTCATCGAGCAGTACAGGCAGGCGTTCAGGGATGTTATGGATGACGACTTCAACACCCGCCAGGCGATAGAGGTCATCTTCCAGATGGTCAGGGCCACGAACAAGGCCATGAACGAAAAGACCCTCTGCAAGAAGGCCGCTCAGAAGCACATCGAGCTCATCGATGAGTTCAACGGAATCCTCAACATCATACCTGCAGACGACGGATCCGACGACGAGACACTTGACAACGTCATGGGAATCCTCATCGATCTCCGTGCCGAGCTCAGGAAGAACAAGATGTACGATCTGGCCGACATGATCCGTGACAGGCTCAAAGAAGCTGGTGTCGTCCTCGAGGACTCCAAAGACGGGGCCAAGTGGAAGAAGATCTGATTCAGAGGACTCCAAGCTTCTTTCTGGCATCGGCCAGAAGGTCACATGATTTGCATTTCCTGCCTACGGTAGGCTCTCCGCATTTGCAGAGATGAAGATTGGATGTCGTGTATTCCTTGTACAACATCGGGCGGAGCGTATCGTATGAGGATACAATGCTATGCCTAGAGCCTGGGGACCTGTCCTCGAGCTCATCGACTATCGATCTGTATTGGTTCCTGAGGGCCTCCTGCCAATAAGGGCATTCCCCATCCCAGAACTCTATTCCGTTGACGATGGCGTAAAGGAGGCTCTCCTTCTCCGGGATCAGCCTCAAGGGAAGGAATCTAGGGATCAGACCGGGCTGTACCCTCTCATGGGGCCCCATCCTGGCAAGTCTCTCCACATCCCCTCTGACGAAGTTCATCATGATGGACTGGGCCATGTCGTCAAGGTTATGGCCGGTAGCGATGTATTTAGCACCGATCTTCCTCGCCTCGTCGTTCATGAGCCTCCTGCGGAAGACGCCACAGTAGGTGCAAGGACTGCTGTCCCTGGACAAAGGTGCTATGGCATCCATGGTGACACCCAGTTCCGTGAACGAACGGAGATGGAACTGTATCCCGTTCTCCTCGCAGAACTTCCTGACGATGTCCACACTTGGGGGACGGTATCCCTCGATGCCTTCATCGATCGTTATCGCATGGACTCCGATCTTGTTCCTTGGACCGAACACGTCGCTGATGAGCTTCAGAGCGATCATGCTGTCCTTTCCTCCGGAGACCGCCACTGCTATCTGGTCGCCTGGATAGACCTTGATCTGCTTCCTGATGTCTCTCTTGACTCTCTTCTCTACGAACCTCGAGAAATCATCGGCGCAGAGATGCATTCCGTTGTAACGGATGAATGTGACCGCCTCGTTGTTACACTTGTCACATTTCATCGTCATCAACCCTTCCCGACAATTCCGAGTCCAAGAGCTCTGCCACCTTGCTGGCCAGGACCTTCGACGGGATATCCGGCAGAGACACCGTAGTCGTCCTTCCGCCCTTTCCGGAGGAAGATACCCTGGTCTTGACGAGTCCGATCTTCTCGAGGTCCTGTACATATCCCCAGAACTGCGTGTGCTTCCTGGCGGGGACCTCATACTCCTCGCATACAACAGCGTAGGTCTTCTCCGCAGCTGATATCGATATCATTACGTTCTGCTTCATCGCACGGGCTATGGCGAGAAGCGTGAGCTTCTTGTTGATGTCCAGAGACACTATCTTGGACTCCGAGACGATACTGTATATCCCTGCTTTGGCGGCACGAATGTTCTCGACCGTTATCTCTCCGGCAGTCTCCTCCTCTGCGAGGTTCGCCGCCCTCTCGAGTATCTCGATGGCCATCCTTGCGTCGCCGAACTCCTCAGAGCTGTCTGCGATCTGGTCCAGCACATCGTCACTGATCTTTCCGGGAAGCAAGGCCTCCTCCGCCCTCTCCAACGCGATCTGCCTCAACTCGTCGCGGCTGTATCTGTCGAAGCGGACCATCGTGGTGCGTTTGAAAGTGGATGCCGTTGCCTCATCCATCATGTTGTAGATGGACTGCTGGGAGACAAGGATCAGTGAGACTGGCGCGGGCTTGTTTGCATCGTCCGATAGCCTGGTGATCTGATAGAGGATGTCCACGGTGGATTTCTTCAGAAGGACATCGACCTCATCCAGTATGACGACAAGGGGCCTCTTGTTCTTCACCAGATGATTCTTCAGCACACGGGCCATGTTCTCCACGGAGAAACCCCTCTCAGGATACCCTTTGTCGAAGTACCTGATCATGTTCAGGATTACTCCGGACTCGGAGTTGTTGTTCCTACAGTTGATGTAGATAATGTCCAGCGGCATGTCTCTTCCGGAACAGTAATCCTTCATATCCTGGCAGAACTTCTTGGCGGTGACCGTCTTACCGGTACCTACCGGGCCCATGAGGAATGCGTTGCAGGCACGATTGTACTCGACCAGCGGACGGAAAAGGACCTCCAGATCATGCATCTGGCCCTCTCTGTTAACCAAGTTCTTAGGAACATAATCGTAATCGAACTTGGAGGGATCCTTGATGATACTGGAAGATTTCTCAAACATCTGTGCACCTTTGTGGTCTGTTGCTGGGATGTAATCCACGTGCTCTGAGTGATTCGACCATGGTTTAGTCCAATAAAATCTTTTATTATAACGCACATGGCTGAGTGATTCCAATGAATGAGATTTGGACAGAGAAGTACAGGCCTAAGACACTGGACGATGTCGTTGGGCAGAAACATGTGACAGAGAGGCTCAAGGCCTACGTTTCCTCGAGGAACATGCCCCACCTGCTCTTCACCGGACCTGCAGGTACGGGAAAGACTACCTGCTCACTCGCTCTCGCCAAATCCATGTTCGGAGATGAATGGAAAGGAAACTTCATCGAGCTGAACGCATCCGACGAGAGGGGAATCGACGTCGTCCGCGGTAAGATCAAGGAGTTCGCCAGGACCGCCCCGCTGGGAGGTGCCGAATTCAAGATCATATTCATGGATGAGGCGGATGCGCTTACATCCGATGCACAGGCTGCACTGAGGAGAACGATGGAGAAGTTCTCCGGAATCTGCCGTTTCATCCTTTCATGTAACTATTCTTCGAAGATCATCGACCCCATTCAGTCCAGATGCGCAGTGTTCAGGTTCAAGCCTCTGACATCTGACGATGTGAAGGAGTTCCTGCAGTCCATCGTGGACAAGGAGAATGTCGATATCGATGAGGACGCGATGAACGGGCTGATCCATGTCGCAAGGGGTGACATGAGACGCGCCGTTAACTCACTTCAGGTCGCAGCATCGCTTGGTAAGAAGATCGATCTCGATGTCATCTATCAGACTACAGGAATGGCCAACCCTCAGGCTGTCAAGAACATGATCGAGACAGCTCTGGATGGAAACTTCATCAAGGCCCGCGATATGCTGGACGACATCATGATAACATTCGGACTCTCAGGTCAGGACATCATCAAGCAGATTCACTCTACTTTCTTCGATCTCAGCATCACCGATTCCGAAAAAGTCAGATTCATGGACAAGACCGGTGAGATCGAGTTCCGTATCGTAGAGGGAAGCAACGAGAGGATACAGCTCGAAGCTCTTCTTGCCTATCTTGTCATGCTTGGCGGAAAATCGAGATGAACTTCGGAACCAAGATCTCCTTGGCCTCCTGAAGTACCTCTTCCGAGGAACACATCACCAGAATGCCGTACTTGTCAGCCAATTCTTTGTCGTAGACTGCTCCAGCCTTCTCCGCTATGTGCATTCCGGGCTTGAAATCCCAAATCTTGTTCAGGAACCTGATATGAACATCTATCCTGCCTGCGGCCAGATAGGTGTAGTCTACAGAAGATGCCCCGAACACCTTGAACCTTGCAATGTCGGAATAACAGTCATGGAAGATTGCTGCCTGCGCTTCCCTGAACTCCTGAGACCTCCTGCTGAAGTCCCCCGTTGAAACCAGGCATTGCTTCAGAGGTCTCGGCTCACAAGTATGGATCCTCTGGCCGTTCAGGAATGTTCCCTCATCTGTAGCGGTGAACATCTCATCGAACACCGGGAGGTAGATGACGGAGGCCTTGGCCTCCCCTTTCTCCATAAAACATCCCTGAATCCCGAAGAATGGAATTCCTCTTGTGTAGTTCATCGTTCCGTCGATGGGGTCGATGGTCCAGCAACGGTCGGTGACATCCTTGTCAGGGTTCATCTCCTCGGAAATGATGGTATCGTCCGGGAACTCGCGCCTTATGTCATCGATGATGGACTTCTCTGCAAGGACATCCGAACCAGTCACCACATCGTACATCCCGATGATAGTGGATTTCTCCTTGGCGGAACGGTCACCTTTCAGTGCGATGTCCGCGGCCTTGCGAACAGCCTGTGTTAGAACGTCCAATTCCCTCATGCGATCAGTAACGGTTGTCGAATATACGGTTGGTCTTCTTCTCGCTTCTTGGGAGATAGCCTAGGTCGACAGCCTTGGGTATGACTGTGATTCCAATCTTGGACTTCACCTTCTCCACGAGCTCCTTCTCCGCGGCCTCGCGCTCCTCGCCGACGACCTTTGTCTCGAAGTAGAGCGTGATCATATCCTTGCCTTCCAGGTGGTCGATCATGATCTGATATTCGCTGGTGGCGTCCTTCATGGTCGCAAGGACCTCCTCGAACTGGGCAGGGAACATGTTGACCCCCTTGACCTTGATCATGTCATCGGTACGTCCGACGATGATATCTATCCTCGGGAATCTGGATCCGCAGGGGCATTCGCCGGGAATGATCCTGGTGAGGTCGTGAGTCCTGTATCTGATTAGGGGTGCTCCCTCCTTCCTAAGAGTGGTGATGACGAGCTCTCCAACCTCTCCGTCCGGAAGGTTCTTTCCGGTCTTGGGGTCGATGATTTCGAAATAGATGTAGTCATCCCACATGTGGATACCGTTGCGGTAATCGCAGCTGATACCGATTCCAGGACCGTAAATCTCAGTGAGCCCATAGATGTCGTAGAAATCCACACCGAGCTCGTTAGCTATGCTCTGGCGCATCTTCTCGCCCCAGCGCTCTGAACCGATTATTCCCTTCTTCAGGCACATCTTGTCCCTGATTCCACGCTTCTTGATCTCCTCGGCCAAAAGCAGTGCGTATGAGGATGTGGCGCACAAAACGGTGGATTTGAGGTCCTCCATCATGCGGAGCTGCTTCTCCGTGTTGCCGGGACCCATGGGGATGGCCATAGCACCCAGCCTCTCACAGCCTGCCTGGAAACCGATTCCGGCTGTCCAGAGACCGTATCCGGGTGTGATGTGAATGCGATCTTTGTCGGTGACTCCTGCCATGACATAGCAGCGCTCGAATATGATTGCCCAATCCTCAACGTCCTTCTTTGTGTAGGGGATAACGACCGGGGTTCCGGTGGTTCCTGATGAGGAGTGGATCCTTACGATGTCCTTCTCAGGGACGGCAGCCAGACCCAAGGGATATGCCTCACGCAGGTCCGCCTTGTCCGTGAAGGGCAGGGTCTCGAAATCCTCCTGCGTCTTGATCTTCTCGACGTCAATGTCCTTGTACTTCTTCGCATAGAATGCACTGTGGGATTTGAGAGTTGACAATTCCCTGAGGATCATCTCCCTCTGATACTCATTCATCCTCACTTCAGTTCACCGCTGTTTATCTTTTCAAGCAAATCTGCGGCCTCTGCTGAGCCACGATTGGCTGCCTTGACTAGCCATTTCTTTGCATTTGATAAACTATGTGTCATGCCTTGACCAGAAAGATGCATTTTTCCAAGCTCGCACATAGCATCCTCTGACCCTAGATCCGCTGCCTTGATCATGTACTTAGCAGCCTTGTTGGGATCAGCATTGACCCCTCTGCCCTCCAGATAGATAAGTCCGAGACGGTATCCTGCTCTTGCATGGTCTGCCTCCAGGCATCTGGTGTAGAACTCGATGGCCTTCGGGATATCGATTGGCATCCCGCGTCCCTCCTCGTTCATCACCGCCATGCGATACAGTGCGAGGACATTACCGGCATCCGCAGCCTTAGAATACCAATAGTAGGCCTTCTCCCAATCCTGAGGAATGCCTTCCACGTCCGAATACATGAAACCTAGGTTGAACATCGCCCTGGCATCACCAAGTTCCGCTGCCTTTTGGTACAGATCCATGGCTTTGTCGAGGTCCAGCCTCATTCCGATCCCGTGGGCACGCATATGCCCGAGGTTGCACAATGCCTCCGCATTGCCCTGATCCGCGGCGAGACCGAACCATCTGGCGGCCTCTCTCCTGTCCTGGACCACGCCGTCTCCCTTGTAGAAGAGGTACCCCATGGCCACCTGTGCGTCGGGATCGCCATCCTGGGCTGCCTTGAGGACATCCTCGAAACCCATCGGCTCATCTCCTGGACTTCATCTGATTCAAAAGAGCAGCCGCGTCGGGATCTCCCTGGTTGGCGGCCATCTTTAGGTATTTCTTGGCGCGGATATCGCTCTTCTTCACGTACTTGCCCTCGTAGTAGAGCTTTCCAAGATAGAACTGAGCCTCGTAGTATCCTTCGTCAGCGGACTCCTGGAGGAGCTTCAGACCTTCCTCGACATCCTGCTTGACACCTGAGCCTGTGACCTTGAACATTCCTAGGAAGGCCTTTGCCGACGGGTGTCCCTGCTCAGCTGCCTGCGTATACCAAAGCGCGGCCTCCTCCAGATCCCTCTCAGTTCCCCTTCCTTCGTAGTAGAAGCATCCAAGACAGTACTGGGAGTTGACCTCTCCCATCTCAGCGGCCTCCTTGAACCACTTGAGGGCCATCTCATCACTCTGCTCGTAATAGTAACCGTTTCCGTACATGCAGGCGAGCGCATACTGCGCATAACCGTTGCATCTGTTAGCGGCCTCTGTGAACCAATGTGCCGCCTTCTTGAGATCTTTGGGAATTACCTGACCTTCGAAGCACATGTTCGCGAAGTCCACCATTCCCTGCTGGTAGCCATTCTCACAGCTCTTCTCGAGCCATTTCACGGCTATATCGGGATCCCTGTTGACTCCCTGACCGTATGCGTAGCACATTCCGATCTGATATTGGGCCTCGGCATGGCCCTGCTCGGCCGCTTTCTCGAACAGGTTCGCAGCCCTCTTGACATCGGTATGGAATTTCTTGGGCACCATGCACATGCAGCCCAACGCGAACTGGGCATCCTTATTGCCCGCCTCGGCCGCTTTCTCATACCATTTGAACGCAAGCTTCTCGTTGGGTTCGGTGTTGCACAGTCCTTGGTCATACATCTGGCCGATGCGGTACATGGCGGTACCGTCGCCGTTGTCTGCAGCCATCGAAAGCCACTTCAGGGCAAGGTCCTTGTCTTTGGGCACTCCCTTTCCCATGAGATACATGAAACCTATCTTGGCCTGGGCCTCCGCATCCCCTTCCTCGGCGCATGCGGTGTAGAATCTGACTGCCTCGGCATGACTCTTCTTCACCTTGTCGTTTCCCTTGTCATACATGGCGAAGAGCTCGGCCGATGACACGGTGTCCCTCTGTTCTCCCAGGAATCTCTTCTGTATCAGCTCATCCATCACATCGCCGGAGTTCTTCTCGAACTCTTTGGCGACGATACCTGCCTCGACTGAACCCATCTCGGCAGCCTCAGAGAAACCCTTCTTGGCCGCATCCTTATCCATTTGGATGCTGCCCTCTCCCAGATATTGGAACAGAGAGAATAGGTATTTGGCATCCGCATTGCTTGATGCTCCGTTCTTGGCCTCCGATGCAGATTTGGAAAGGTCATAATCCTTGGAATGACGGTCCATTAGACTGCGTGCCGATACGTAGGGTTCCGAAACCATATAGCTGACCACTTTCCCTTTATTCGCGCAGTATATATGACGGTTTTTATTCGAAATTCGTAAAGAAAGGTCGCTTCCATCTCATATCGAAAATAGTATGTTAATGGGAGCTTAGTTAGAACGACTTTTATCTACGGTGCGATATCTCCGCAACATGTATTCGGATTCGGATATGATGGAGCCTTTGGAGAAGGCCAAATTCATCATTCGTAACAATTCCGAATCAGGTTATTTGGATGCCTACAACATCCTAATGAGGGAATCCAAGAAGAACAGTCCTGAGGCGGATTACTACCTCGGGCTGATCTATGCACGCGGCCAAGGCGTTCCCAAAAATTATGAAACCGCTGAGGTCTGGTTCACCAAAGGATTCGAAGGAGGTCATCCGGGTTGCGCATACTATCTAGGAATGATCAACCTTAACGGCCTTGTCCACAAGAAGGATCCTCAGAAGGCCAAAGAATTCTTCCTCATGGCCGCAGGGCGTGGAGACGTCCGTGCAGAATACGAGCTCGGACTGATGCATTTCAAGAACGAGGGAATACCTCGCGACCTAGAGGTCTCAGCGAGCTGGATGAAGCTTGCCGCTGAGCACGGCCATATCGAGGCACAGTTCGTCCTGGGCCAATACTACAAGTCAGGTGCCGGGGTGCCTATGGACATACCTATGGCGGTCAGATGGCTGATGACAGCGGCTCTTAACG
>Ga0265299_10003963_pt1 | contig 14215 bp, 10 predicted proteins | sample AusTroGonzalo_MG_4_FD_193485 | JGI IMG/M metagenome (GOLD analysis project Ga0265299, IMG submission 193485) | Bovine rumen microbial communities from tropical cattle in Woodstock, Queensland, Australia - Gonzalo_02 | ecosystem: Host-associated > Mammals > Digestive system > Stomach > Rumen ...
CCGGGATCGGCGTCTCACCACTGTCTATGGCGCGGCGGATCCGCGCGCAGACCTGTCTGAGAATTGCGGTGTCGAGCAGATGGATCAGTCCCTCGCGCTCCAGCACGGGGATGAACTCATTCGGGTGGATCATTCCCCGCTCAGGGTCAATCCAGCGGGCAAGCGCCTCCAGGCCGCACAGCCGTCTTGAAGAGGTGCGTATGACAGGCTGATAGAACGCCAGAATCTCGTGGCTGTCTATTGCCTTCTGGAAGTTCTGCAGGATGAATGTGTCGAGGTTTCGTCCCATGGCACTCCTTGAATCGTCAGCCTTGCGCACTAGTCGGGGTGTTTTTCGGTTTATAGCATGGAATACAATGGGCGCGGAGGCGATGCAAGACAATTCTTGGATCCGCGGCGAACTCCTCCGCCCTAAAATCGCCTGTGGATATGCCGCACAGGACCCCGGCCATCAGACCCGTTAGGAGCCGGATCCACAAGCTCTGAGGCCACGGACAAGCGGTGCATCCCGAAGATCACGCCCCCGACAGTGACACTTCGACGGCACTTGTTCAGGCCGGCGGAGAAAGTTCGGGAGAATGCTTGATCAGAATCCGCTCGCTGTCAGTGGGCGGAGGTTCCAGCGAAAGCAAATCTCTGAATCAGGTGCAGAGAGTCCCAATCGGGAGTACGCTGACAGTTCCAAAGACATGAGGATTTTTCTCGTGAAGCAAATTTGCAATTTCATCTCCCGATGGATGGCGGCGCTCGTGTTTGTCGCGGGTGCGCTTGCCGTTCTGATCCCTGAACTCTTCAATTTGATTCCGACCCGGACAATCAATCCGATGCTCGGCCTCATCATGTTCGGCATGGGCCTCACGCTTTCGCCGCAGGACTTCAAGGTGGTCTTCAGCCGGCCGCGGGATGTCGTGATCGGATGCATCGCCCAGTACACGGTGATGCCGCTTGTTGCCTGGCTGCTCGTCATGGCGTTCGGCCTGCCCAAGGAACTTGCGATCGGCGTGATTCTCGTCGGCTGCTGCCCCGGCGGAACGGCCTCGAACGTGATCACATATCTGGCCAGGGGAGAGCTCGCGCTTTCGGTCGGCATGACCGCCGTCTCAACGCTTCTCGCACCGGTGATGACGCCGCTGCTTGTGCTTGCCCTGGCCGGCACCATGGTTGAAGTCGATACCGTCGGGATGCTTCTGAGCATCGTCTACGTCGTGATCGCTCCCATCGCCGCGGGTCTGATCTGCCAGAAGTTCCTGCCGAACCTTACGCGAAGCGTGACGGATTATCTGCCTGCGTTCTCCTCGATCGTGATCGCACTGGTCGTCGGAATCGTCGTCTCTCACAGCGCCGAAAGACTGCTTACCGGAGGCCTTGTCGTCACTCTCGTCGTCATGCTCCACAACCTGATCGGACTGAGCCTTGGGTACGTCATCAGCCGTTCGCTCGGGATGCCCTTCAGAAAATGCGTGGCCGTGAGCATTGAGGTTGGCATGCAGAACTCAGGCCTTGCCTCGGCGCTGGCCGTGATGCACTTCGCGGCGTTTCCGCTTGCAAGCGTTCCGGGGGCGATCTTCAGCGTCTGGCACAACCTGAGCGGAGCGCTGATAGCCAAGTTCTACGCAAGCAGAGTGGAGCAACTTGATCAGTAGAGGGCTGAAGGCCTGACCGTCTGGCCGTCCATTCGTTCGGGCGGCCTATTTTTTGCGCAGAAGAATCGTGAGGCTCCAGGCCAGCGCGATGCCGATCGTCACCGTGAGCCCGAAGGCGCTGAGCGCGGGCGTTGCCGAGAATGCGAGCAGGCCAAAGGACGCGATGGTGCTGCAGCCGGCCAGAATGAGCGAATCCCAGACCCACGGGCTTGATCCTTCGCTCTCGGCAATCACGGCGTAGTCGACCGAGAGACCGACAAGCAGCACAAGCGGCAGCACGGAAAAGAGCGACCAGGGCGCGCCGAGGGCCAGGGTCAGGGACTGCGCGGCCGCCACCGTGAGGGCGCAGGGCAGCCACAGGCGCCACCAGCCGCCCCTGTACAGAAGCATGAAGTACCCCGCCAGGACTGCCAGAATCCCGGCGAGCACCAGCTGGATCTGTTCCTTGCAGGTTCTGAGCTCGTCGCTGATGGCGCTCGTGAGATTCAGAAACTCCGCTCCGGGGACGGATCCGCAAGCCCTCTGCAGTTCGGGGATGGCCTGCGGCGTAAGGTCGCTGAATGTCGTCAGTGCGGCGGGGCCCGCACCGGATTCATCCGGCAGGAGCGTCCCTTGAAGCACGGAGTTCCTGAAGGCGGCGGAGAGCCCGGACAGAGTGAGCGGCGCGAACGAATGCCGAGCATTGCCGGGAATCGCTTCCCCGAGCTGGCTGGAGAGCAGCTGCAGGGCCCGCTTGTTCGCCTCGTGCACGCGCCTGAATGTTTTTTCCTGGCTTTCAATGCCCGGCACCCAGGCCGAAAGCGAGCGGAAGGATCCGATCACGCCCTTGTCCTCAAGAATCCTGAGCCTGGCTGTCAGCATTTCCTGCGCGGCAATGAGCGCCTGCTCCCCGGGGGCCCTGAGGACGATGAACTGGCCTGGAGTCGTTGGAGCGGCAAGACGCGCGATCTCGGACTGCTCCTGCAACAGAGCGGGACTCGTGTTGATGAGAAGGCCGAGCTCGGGCTTCGTGTGCAGGCGGCTGAAGCCCAGAGCCGCAAGGATCGCGGCCAGGACAACGGCGGCCGCAGCGCCGCGGGGCGAGAGCGGGGGGATTCGGCCCACGCGGGCGAAAAGGGGCTTGCCGGAGCTGAGCGCCTGTTGCGGGAGCCTGACGAACTTGAGCCAGCCGAAGGTGAAGAGAAATGCGCTCGAGAGGCCGCAGGAGCAGAAGAGCGCCATCTGCCGGATGCTCTCCACGGGGGCAAGCGCCATGAGCGAGAACGCGAGCACGGTTGAGGCGCAGCTCACGGCAAGGGGCCTGAAGAGCCGCTTTTCGGTCTGCGCCGGACTCTGGCCGCTCTTGATGAACGTGAACCAGTGAAAGACGTAGTCGGCGCAGATTCCCGAGAGCGTCGCGCCGAAGACGAGCGTGAGGAGATGAATGTGGCCAAAGATCGTCACCACGCTCGCCGCGCCGCAGAACATGCTCGCAAGGAGCGCCGCGAGCGTTGCCGCCATTACGCGCAGCCCCCGGAAAAAGATCCACGTGAGGATGAGGACGGCCGAGAGCGACGCCGTGCCGATGACCGAGGCCTCCTTCTGGGCACGAGCCTTGGAATCCTCGGCGATGAGGGAGATGCCGCCCGAGAGGATCCTTGCGCCATCGACAGCCCGGACGCGCTCACGGATTTGGCCAATTCGCTCCGGGACGTCGCTCTCCTTTAATTCAGATGCGCCGCCCGCCGCGTTTTCCAGGGGGAAAACGCTCCAGACGGTGCCTCCGTCGGTGACGGTGAGCGTGCCGCCCTCAATGCCGAACCGGCCGAATTCGTCGTGGGAGAGAAACCAGTTCTCAAAAAGCCCCAGGGGATCCTGCGGGAGGGGCAGCAGCGCGGTTCCTGGGCGGGAGAGGCGCCGAAGAGCCCGCGCAAGGATCTCCCTGTCGGAGGCTCCCTCGAGCCACTGCAGGTCCCGGGGCGTGGCGAAGTTTTCGGATCCGCCTTCAAAGTCCTTGAGGATGGCGGCGGGGTTGAGCGAGTGGGAGTCCTTCAGAACAAGGGGCGAGCCCTTCACGCCCTCGCGGACGATTGCATCGAGCCTGGCCCGCTCGGCCTTGTCCTTGTGCGTCGTGAGAATGAAGACGCTTCGGGAGGCGGAGTCCGAGAGCGCCGTGAGTGCCGAGCTGACCGCGGCACTGCGGTTCTCCGGCACAAGTTCGCGCATGTCCGAGACGATGAGCGGCCGCCCGGCAAGGATTGCTCCGGCAAGTCCCGCCGCCCATGCCAGGATCCAGAGGATCGAAAGCAGTCCGATGAGGTTCCGCGAGCGCTGCATCTGCCGCTCCCTAGCGCAGCCGCTCAAGCAGCGCCCGGTCCTCGGCGTTGACCGGGTCTTCCGAATGCTCGGTGAAGCCGATGCGCAGGATCGAGCCGTCGGGCCGATAGAAGGAGACGAGATCGATCATGCGGGCGCCCTTGACCTGGCACTCGCGCATGAAGTTTGAGAGGAACTCGGCTTTTGGCGCGAGCACCAGCGTCCAGGAGCCGTCGGCTGCAACGCTCGCATCGGCAAAAAAGCGCTCCGAGAGCTCGCGCGTGTCGCCGGAAAGCATGGCGCTCATCTGTTCCTCGATGATGTGGGATTCCTTGGATGTGGAAATGTGTAATTTTCCGTCATCGCCCGTCTTTGCCGTCTTGCTCCTGCCGTAGGCGAGAACGTCCTCAATCGGGCTGAGCGTGCGCCAGACAAGGCCGAGTCCGTCGATGACCGTGACCCTGCCCGTGGAGACAAAGGGCCGCTCCAGGCCTGAAATCGTTCGCTCCATCCGGAAGGAGGCCGTGAGCGTGCGTCGTCCCGAGAGCGAGGAGAGGATTGTCCCGGCGTCCCTGGAAGGATCGCCCGCAAGGAGCCGAGCGGAAACGAGCGGCAGTGTGAGGAGCAGGGTGCGGCGTTTCATTTCCGAGGCTCCCTGTCCCAGAAATCGTAGAAGTTGAACCAGTCGTAGGGGCTGCGGACAACGGTCTTTTCAAGCTCGCGGGCGAATTGCTGGGCGAGCTCGGCAAAGAGCTTCTGGCGCTCGGCCCGATTCACGCGCTGCGGCTCCCAGAGCTTGGTGAAGGAAAAGTGGTACCGGGCCTTTCCCTGTGAATTTCTCGTGCTCAGCATGGTCCAGACGGGCGCCTGCAGGATGGCGCCCAGCACATAGGCTCCTGTTGGCATCAGAGCGGTCTCGCCCAGAAATGAAACCGGCGTCTGGGCATTCGAATGAATCGGCGTGCGGTCGCCGACAATCACGACGAAGTCGCCGGCCTGGATGGTCTGCTGCAGCTCCAGGGCCACGGCGGGCGTGATCTCCGTTACCTCGATGCAGTTGGCGGTGAATCCGGGATGCAGCCGCTCGAGGATCGCCTTGAAGGTGCCCGCGTGCTTGGTGTGGGTGAGAATCCTGATGCTGCGGCCGCTGAACTGCTGGGCAAGCGCCCGGCCGACCTCGTTGCAGCCCGTGTGGGCGGTGACAAGGATCGCGCCGCGCGGATCGGCGTTGAGGGACGCGGCCCCCTCGACCGCGATGTCGTCCCTCTTGAAGTGGCCGGCAGCGGCGAGCAGCTTGTCAAGAATCGTGTCGGCAAAGCGGAACGTGTGCCGAAGGCTCTGGGGCAGGCCCGCCCGGGGCGCGGACGGCTCAAACGCGTGCAGATGCCTGAAGTAGTCGAGCGAGACGCGCCTCAGCTGCGGCAGCAGGATCCAGTATGCCGTGACGACGGGCCAGAGCGAGAGAAAGAACACGACGCGGCCCGTGAGCCTGTAGATCCAGTAAAGGAGCCGGATCCCGAAGACAGCGGTGTTTTCCTGAATGGTTGACCAGTGAGCCGACATTGCCAGTGTCCGGCATCGCGCCTGTCTCATCGTGGGCGGTCAGCCGGGAAAATATGAAAAAAAGCGCGATTTGCGCATTAAATCCGCATGCCAGTGCATTCTAACCTTGCCTGGAGCCTTGATGAACGGGCCCGGCCGGCTCCGCCCGATCAGGCGTCCATGGCCTTGAGCGCCTTCTTGACCTGATACATCGCCGAATCGGCCCGCTCGAACACCGACTGGAAGTTTTTGTCGGTTTTGCTGTCAAAATCGGCGAGTGCGCCTGCCACGACAAGCTTTCCGTCCTTGTGGTTCTGGACCATCTCATCCTGGAATTCGGCAAGAAGCCTGCCCCGGGCCTCGTAGTCCTCGCCGGTTGCGATAACGGCAAACTCATCGCCCCCGATCCTGTAGACGGGACTGTGCTTGAAGCAGTTGCAGACGGCATGGCAGCCCCGCCTGATGTATTCGTCGCCTGCTTCGTGCCCGAGCGTATCGTTGACGTGCTTGAGGTCATTCAGGTCGAAGACGCCCACGGCAAAGGGCCGGCAGGTGCCCTCAGCGATGAACCGGTCGATTTTGTCCGAAGCGTTCTTGAATGCCTGGCGGCTCTTGACGCCCGTGCCGGGGTCCGTGAGCATCATCTTGCGGGTGGAGACGATCTGCTTGCGCTGCTCGTTCAGCCGCTTCTCGTCCCGGAGCTTTTCAAGCAGCAGGAGGTGGAAGATGCCGAATATGATCGCCATGACGAGGAGCACGGTCTGCCAGTGCGCGCGCAGAGCCAGCATGAGCGGGAGCTTCGCGCTGGGAACGGCGTGGTGCGAGAGGAACGTGTTGACCGTCTCCTCACGGGTCTTGTTGATGATCTTGTTCAGCACCGAGTAGAGCTCGGAGCTGCTCTGATTCATGGCAAACGAGAGCTGAATCTGCCGGCCCATGGGCACCAGGATGAGGTTGTTGAGCTCGCGCATCGCCTCGATTTCATTGATCCGGTAGCTGTCGACGAGAAAAGCGTCGACCAGTCCCGCCGCCACCTCGTCGATGCAGCTCTCGGGATTGTCGCAGGACGCAGCCTTCCAGAAGGGGTAGTTCTCTTTGAGGAACGCCCTGCCGTTGTGGTTGCCCTTGAGGATCGACACTGTGGCCGTATTGCTTGAGTCGAGGTGAGCGTCCTGGTGATCAGGCCGCATGACCATGAACACCTGCGAGCGCATGGCGACGTTGGAGACCATGATGCCGGTCTGCTCGGCCTGATGCAGGGACATGCTCACCGGAAAGACGCAGTCGATCTCTCCGCGCTTGAGAGCCTGGAGCGCATCGCTCACCGCGGGATAAGCCTTGGCCTGGAAGTGGATCCGGGTGATGGGGAAGATGTTTTCGGCCCGGGCGAGGTAGTCCTTCAGGGCGCCCGTGAGTTCCCGGCTCTTTTCGTCCGCGGCGCTGAAAGGCAGGGAATTGTCCGGATAGCCGACCCGGATCGCTCCGTGAACAGCGAGCCATTTGCGCACCGGCTCCGACAGAACCGGGTTTGACATGGTCACGCGATGGAATTTGGCGTAGAGCTTTTCGTTGTAGTGACCATCCTCGTCAAAGATTTGCACAAGCGCGGAGTTGAGCTGTTTGAGAAGATCCGGGCGGGACTTGCTTACGCCAAAGAAGAATTCCGAACCGCCGAGCCGAGCCACGGGAATGACGTCCTCTCCCGGGTTGTAGCTGTCAACCATTGCATAGGCGCCGAGGTAGCCGCCCCTGAGCATGGCCAGCGCCTCGCCGCTCGTTCCCGTGAGAGGAATGATGACGGGAGAGACATGATTCTTGGCAGCCCATTCGTGAATGAGCGGCACCTGAACGCTGCCCTGGTTGACGCCGATCCGCCAGCCCTCCATGGAGGAGAAGTTGTTGTTCACGGCGGCCCGGTTCCTGGCATTGACGTAAAGGAAGTAGGACTCGGTGCCCATGGGAAACGCCGAATAGAGGATGCTCTGGTCGCGCTCGTTGGTGTAGGAGACATCGCTCAGCAGATCGATCTCGCCGTTCCTGAGCTTTCTGAGCAGGTTCGGCCAGCTGTCCTCGACATACTCGTAGGTCCAGCCGGTGTACGCGGCGATCTTCTGCTGGTACTCGTACGCGATGCCGTTGCGCTGGCCCTGGGAATCCTTGTAGCAGTAGAGCGAGTCAAACCAGCCGACGCGGACTGTCCTGGCGCCGTTCTCGGCCGCGAAGGCCGCAGGGACGGCAAGATGGACAGACATGAGCGCGCCAAGCAGGCAGACTGCCAAATGTCTCAATGTGTGCATGGTTTCAATTGACTGCTGAACAAGGTCTTGCCGGCAAAGTATATCAACTGCGAATGGCGATTTTTTCAGAGCCCGCCTGCTGCGCGTTGCATTCATGCAGGCAAAGGCGATGAATCTTCCGATTATTTTTTCAGGCGCCGCCTGATGAGCCGGGGGGCCCTCACGGTCATTCCGCAGAAGAGCCTGGCGTGCATGAGGCTGATCGCGATGTTGTCCCGCACCATGCGAAAGTGCGACACGCCGTCAGCGGGGTAGGAGACGCGCACGGGCACGTTCTCCACCGGGATTCCCGCCCAGATGGCGCGCACCAGGATTTCCGGATCAAACCCCATTCTGGGGGAGCGCAGCTCATGCAGGTGCGGCATGAGGGGCGCAAGCGGATACACCCGAAAGCCGCACATTGCGTCTTGCACCGAGCGCTCAATCGTATTGACGTGCACCCAGAAGTTCGTGATGGTCCGGCCGTAAAGGCGGGACTTCGGGACCGATTCGTCGTACTGAGGGTAGCCGCAGACAAGGGCTCCGGGGTGCTTTCTTGCCGCCGCAACCAGATTGTCAAGGTCATCCAGACAGTGCTGGCCGTCCGCGTCGATCTGAATGACATGCGAGAACTCATGGGCGTGCGCCCAGGTCATGCCGCGCAGGCAGGCCGCGCCCTTGCCGCTGTTCCTCTCAAGGGTGAGCAGGGCGACGTTGGGCTCGCGCCGGGCAATCTCGCGGAGCACTCCGGCGCACAGGGCATGCGAGCCGTCATCGACGAGCAGGACCGGAATCCGCCGGGCAAGAAGCTCGTTCACCACGTCGCCGATGATCTTGTGGTGGTCATAGACGGGAATGAGGGCAAGGGGGCGGAAGGGGGCGCGCATCAGCTGTCTCCGGAAAAGAGGATCCTGCCGCTCGCGCAGGGCTCTGCAGCTGCCGTTTTGATCCTGAAGGCGACGGCTGAGTCCGCCGAAGCGTCAAATTCAAGGATCACCGTCTCGCCCGGCCGCACGGGGCGCAGGAACTTGAGCGTCCTGATTCCGGCAAAGCGCGCCGGATCGATGCGGAACGTGTGGCAGGCGATCGTGATGACCCATTGCGTCTGTGCAAGGCCGGGAAGAATCGCAAACTCATCGAAATGGCCGTCAAAGAAGGGGGCGTTCGCGGCAACGCAGAGAATTCCGCGGGCTGCGGCGTCCGTCTTTTCAAGCAGGATCCATTGCGGAGCGCGGGGATCAAACAGGGGCATGAGCACGTCAAGGGTCGTTTTGCCCATGTGATCCTCGGGGAACGCATGGACAAAGCGCCAGAGCCGGGGCAGGCAGACGCGCTCGACGCTTCCAAGGAGCACCGCCTTCATGTCCTCGACAAGGGGCTTCTTGCCGTTCTGCAGCAGCCTGTCGAGCCCTTTGCCGGAAAGCACGGCGAGCATGGCGAGGGTTCCTCGCGCATCGTTCATCTGAAAGGCCCGGGCCTTCAAGGCAAGGCCGCTTGCGACAAGAACGGCTTCCATGCCGGTGAGCGACACACGCTTTTCGGCGATCTTGGCGACGCGGTCCGCGCGTCCGAGGTGCACGAACCTGCCGTCCTCGAGAATGTCCGCCCGGTCGCCCGTACATGCCCATCCGTCGGTGTCGAGCTGGGGGCTCTTCACCCAGAGCACGCCCTCGATCGTCTTGATCGTCATGCTCGGAAGCGGCGTCCAGGGTTCGTCCGGCACGCGTCCCGCGGCGTCGGGCTGACGGCAGCGGCAGCCGATGCCGCCCGTTTCGCTCGAGCCCAGCACTTCAACCGGAGCGATCCCGGTCAATCGCGCGATCCGTGCAATTGACTCGCTGTCGATCGGCCCGCCCCCGGAGTAGATCCGGGAGAATTTTCCGTGCACCTCGTTCCAGGGCAGATAGTCCGGAAGCCTCTTCAGGAGGGCGGGGCTTGCAATCCAGAGCACGCGCTCATGGCGCCGCGCCGCGGCGACGACCGCTTCGGGATTGGCCAGACGCTCGGCCCAGGGCGCTCTTGCGGCCGCCAGGCTCCAGAGCAGATAAAAGAGCAGTCCGTAGATGTGCTGCGCGCTCACCGAGGAGAGCACGACAGCGTCCTGCGGAATCTCGTCCGGGAGCCCGTACTTGCCGCCGTCGATGTTCTCGACTTCGTAAAAGAGCTTGCGGATCTTCTTGGGAATGCCGACCGGCACGCCGGTCGAGCCCGAGGTGTAGAGCTCGCACATCAACTGGTCGTCAATTGGCATGCGGCAGGGGCAGGAGGCCGCCTCGGGCGAGAGAACGGGCACGCCGTGCGTCTGATCGAACTGCCCGATCAGCGCGTCGGCCGCACCTTCAGAAAGCAGCCTGACCATCGCCTCGGACGTGTTGGCGGGAAACAGGACGGTCGCGTTTGCGGCCCAGGCGCCGTAAAGGGCCGCCGCCATCTCGTAGAGATCAGGCGAAAACACGGCCACGCGCACCGCCTTGCTCTTGAGCACCGCAAGGCGCCAGCCCTCCACGGACGTCAGGAATTCTCTCCAGGTTCTGGGCCCGTCCTTGCAGTGCATGCAGATGCGGTCATCAAGATCTGCGCGCGTCAGGGCTTTCGCGGGATCGATGTAAAGCGGTGAAGTCATCGGCTGTATGAGACAAAAAAGCTGTCCGGCTATTGTAGCGGCGTTTCCATTTCGACCTGCGCGCAATCTCAGAGGAACTTCGTCATGTAGATCGGCAGCATGTCAACATCCTTGTCACGAGATCTGTCTTTGCAGTAAAGGATGAATTTCCGAGCAATTTGTGATGAAAACTTCAGGCTGAATGCGTCAAGTGATGCATGAGTGCGATATCCGGCCGACTTGACCTCGATCGGACAGATCTTGACGCGATCGGAGATGAGGAAATCGATTTCGTAATTCGCGGTCTTCTGTTTATTTGGAAAGGTGTGATAGAAAAGCTCATGCCCTGAGGCTGTCAGCATCTGAGCGACCGCGTTTTCGTACAGGTAGCCCAGATTGACGCCGAGCTTGTCGCTCATCAGTTTTTGATAGATGTCGTTTTCCGTAAAAGCCTTGTTCTTGAACATCAGCGTGACAAAAAGCCCCGTGTCCGACAGATAGAGTTTGAATCGCGACAGGTCTTTGAATGCAGACATTGCGGCGCAAGGCTGACTGACATGATAGGCAGCAAGAACAGTTCTTGAGTCAACGAGTTCTGCGATGAGATTGAGTGAATTGCTCGGACGCTTGTCCGGCAGAACACTTGATACAGCATAACGCGGCGAGTTTCTGCCCAGCTGAGCCGGGATGGAGTCGAACAGGAGAGAAAGCTGTCCGCTCGAATCGATCTTCCGAAAGTCATCCTCGTACAGACTAAGGATATTCCGCTTGATTTCGTCCACATCCTCAAAATTGTTGGCGTCCAGGTACGCCTGAACGGCCTGCGGCATGCCTCCGACCAGCATGTACAGGCGAAACAGCCGCATCAATTTCCGATGAACCGCATCCCCAGCAGGTTTGCCCGTTTCCTGAAGATGCCGCAACAGGTCTGGTGTTACTGAATCTCCAATTGCCCAAAGGAACTCTTCGAAATCCATCGGGGTCATTTGCAGGCGCTGCTCCTCGCTGGGGATCAGGATGTTCCGGACGTTCTTTTGAAGCGAAATCAGCGAGCCGGTCTCGATGTAGTCATATCGATGATCCTTGACCAGAGTCTTGATTGCCTGACGCGCGAGCGGCCACAGCTGAACTTCGTCGAAAATCACAAGGGATTTCCGCTCGATAAGCCGTACTCCGGTCAGCAGCTGCAGCTGCAGGAAGAAAAAGTTCAGGTCTGAAACATCACGAAAAAGATTGCGGATGTCCTGGGAGCAAGTCGAGAAGTCAATCAGCACGTAGCTTTCGTATTCATTCCGGCCAAACTCCTCAACCAGGGTTGATTTTCCGACGCGCCGCTGTCCTTCGAGAAGCAATGCCGTGCTGCCGCGCCGAGACTGTTTCCATTCATAAAGCTGCCGATAAATTTTTCGTTCGAACATGACAAAAATCGCATGAAAAGACAAAATTGACAAATTTAAATCGACTGGATTATACAAAATTGACAAATTTAAAGAGAGTAAAACGAACAAAATAGACAAATTTAAATCGGTGGTTTCTTGCAAAATTGACAAATTCATCCTTTTTTCGGATCGCCTGGACGAAAGGGGCTGCGCCAAAAAAGCTCAGTCTGCGCTATGGTTGCCAATGGTATGGGAAGAGCGGCCTTTTGCTGTCAATCGTCGGATTGGGCAGGCCGGGTGTCTCTTGCTCTCGATGACAAGGAAGAAATCATGATCCGGAAATATGCAGTGGCGGCAGCGGCTACCTTGGTTCTTTGTTCTGGCGCGATCGCTTCGACCGCAGTTTCTCTTGAAAGCGACAATGCGCTTCAGATTCGATTGCTCTCTGGCTCGTCCTATCCGCAATATGAGGCGGCCCTCAGCCGTTCGATCAGGAACGCGCCCCGGGGCGCTGCGGTGCGTCTTGAGACGGACCGGTGGCAGCACTTCGGCCGCCCTGTTTCTGAGGCGCTTCGCGACCGGGCCGACGTCAGGTTCACGATTGACTACAAGAATCCGGATGACGCCTGCACCGCGCCCGTCAGCAGCAATGCGATGGTGGGCACGCTCTCAGCGCCGGACGGCACGGCGAGCTTCCCGGTTCTGTGCCTCGCGTTTGCGCACGATGAGACCGAAGTGCTGTCGAAATGGAAGCCAAAGGATCACGCGGCGCTTGCCAGAATGAGCACGCAGGAACGCCACTACTACATGAAGACGCTGCGCAAGGAGGATCGCATTCGGCGCGATATCATCGCCGCATCGGCAGCGCAGGGCGGGCGGCTTTACAAGCTTGACTATCGGCTGAAGAGCCCTGCCTCCACCTACGAGAAGCTCTATCTGAGAGAACAGAAGATGCCGATCGAAACACTCACGGATCTCGTGCGCTACACCGTGCTTTTTGATACGGCGGACTACAGCCAGGGCGTGAGCAAGATGCTTCGCGAACTCTCCAGCCGGGGCTACGAACTCGGGACGCTTTGGAATGCATGGAAGGAAGAGAAGCGTTCGTACAGGGGCATCAATGTCGTCTTCTGCGATCCCACGAACCAGTTCGTTGAAGTGCAGATCCACACGCCGGAGAGCGCGGCTTCGGCAAGCGAGACTCACGGCATTTATGAGCAGATGCGGCTGCAGCCCGCGGATTCCCCCGAATGGAACCGGCTCAATGCGCTTTCCCTTGCCATCACGTCCAAGGTTCCGGTACCTGACGGCGTGAAGCAATTCGACACCTATCGCCGGCCGTTCAATCCTGAGGAGTTTCTCAAGGAGCGGGAGAAGCGCGGTGGCACAGCTCCCGTCCTTCACTGATTCGACGGCACGCTCTGAGCACTGCCAATCATCGGATGGGGCAAACCGGGTCAAAAACGAGGAAAGATCATGATTCGGAAATATGCAGTGGCGGCTGCGGCCGCCTTGGCTCTCTGTTCAGGCGCGATCGCTTCGACCGCCGTTTCTGTTGAAGGCGACGGTGCGCTACAGATCCGTTTGCTCTCCGGCTCGTCCTATCCAGAATATGAGGCGGCGCTCATCCGCTCGATCAGGCACGCGCCCCGGGGCGCTGCGGTGCGTCTTGAGACGGACCGGTGTATGCACTTCGGCCGCCCCGTTTCCGAGGCGCTTCGCAAGCGGGATGACCTCAAGTTCTCGATCGAGTACAAACATTCAGATGACGCCTGCACCGCGCTCGTCAGCCGCAACGAGCTGGTTGGGGCGCTCGCGGCCCCTGACGGCACGGCGAGCTTCCCAATTCTGTGCCTTGCATTTGCGCACGACGAGGCCGATGTGCTTTCGCGGTGGAGAGCAAAGGACCATGCGGCGCTTGAGCGGATGTCTCACGAGGAGAAGACTCGGTACCTGAAGACGCTGCGCGAAGAGGACCGGATCCGCCGCGACATCATTGCCGCATCCGCTGCACAGGGCGGCCGGCTTGTCAAGCTGCAGTTCCGTTTGAAAAGCCCTGCTTCGACCTACGAGAAGATGCATCTGCGGCCGGAAAAATCCTCGATCGACGTCTTGACGGATCTTGTTCGCTATACCGTCGTTTTCGACAGGGATCAATACTCCCAGGGCGTTGATCGGATGCTGGGCGAAATGTCTTCCAAAGGCTACGAGCTTGCCTCGCTCTGGAACGCCTGGACTGATGACAGCTCTCCTTATCGCGGCATCAATCTCGTGTTCTGCGATCCGAAGGGCAAGTTCCTGGAATTGCAGATCCATACTCCTCAAAGCGTTGAGGCGGCCGACAGGGAGCACTTGATAGCCCTAGGCGCAGCAAACCTCTGAATTGATTCAGCGGAAGAATGCGCCAGCGTGTATTTTTGCGATAATTCTGGTCATGCCCGAAGAGACCTCCACATTTCTGCTTGAACTGCCGCTCGT
>Ga0265299_10003964_pt1 | contig 14213 bp, 8 predicted proteins | sample AusTroGonzalo_MG_4_FD_193485 | JGI IMG/M metagenome (GOLD analysis project Ga0265299, IMG submission 193485) | Bovine rumen microbial communities from tropical cattle in Woodstock, Queensland, Australia - Gonzalo_02 | ecosystem: Host-associated > Mammals > Digestive system > Stomach > Rumen ...
AGAGACACCGGCTGCAGCAGCAGGTTGGCATAGAGGTTTTTGTTCCAGAACAGGAAAAACAGCGCAGCCGTGTACAGGTAGCCCACCCAGAAGTTGTATTTGGAATTGCGTCCGGCCAGGAACACACAGGTAAGACCCAACAGACTGGAGATCAAATCTATCAGGAGCACCGGGCGGCCGGCCAATTCAAATATGACGGTATCTATCATCCTACGGAACCTTCAAGGGACACCTGTAACAGTTTCTGCGCCTCAACGGCAAACTCCATGGGAAGGCGGGAGAGCACCTCACGGGCGTAACCGTTCACGATGAGGCCCACGGCGTCTTCGGGGCCAATTCCGCGCTGGTTGCAGTAGAAGAGCTGGTCCTCGCTGATCTTGGAGGTGGTAGCTTCGTGCTCTACAGTAGCCGTGGGGTTCTGGCTTTGAATCACCGGGAACGTGTGTGCCCCGCACTTGGAACCGATGAGCAGGCTGTCGCACTGCGAGTAATTGCGCGCATTCAGGGCATTCTTTCCCATGCGCACCAGACCGCGGTAGCTGTTCTGGCTCACCCCGGCCGATATACCCTTACTCACAATCCGGCTCTTGGTGCCCCGGCCCAGATGGATCATCTTGGTGCCGGTATCGGCCTGCTGGTGGTTGTTGGTAACGGCCACGGAGTAGAACTCGCTGCTGCTGTAATCTCCTTTCAATATGGTGGAAGGGTATTTCCACGTGATGGCGCTGCCGGTTTCCACCTGCGTCCAGCTAAGATGGCTGCCGTCTCCTTTGCAAATGCCGCGCTTGGTCACCAGGTTCAGGATACCTCCCTTTCCGTCGGCGTCTCCGGGATACCAGTTCTGTACGGTGGAGTACTTGACATCGGCATCCTTCTCTACAATAATCTCAACAACGGCGGCGTGCAGCTGCTGCTCGTCCCGCATGGGGGCGGTGCAGCCTTCCATGTAACTCACGTAGGAGCCTTCGTCGGCCACGATGAGCGTGCGCTCGAACTGGCCGGTGCCGCGCGCGTTGATGCGGAAATAACTGCTAAGCTCCATGGGGCAGCGGACGCCCTTGGGGATGTAGCAGAAGGAGCCGTCGGAGAATACGGCGCTGTTGAGGGCGGCAAAGTAGTTGTCGCTGGCCGGCACCACGGAGGCCAAGTACTTGCGTACCAGGTCCGGATGCTCCTTCACGGCCTCGGAAAAGCTGCAGAAGATGATACCCTTCTCTGCCAGCGTCTTGCGGAAGGTGGTGGTGACGGAAACAGAGTCGAAAACGGCATCCACGGCCACCACGCCCGCCAGCACGTCCCGTTCCTTGAGGGGAATGCCCAGCTTGTCAAAAGTTTCGGCCAGTTTGGGGTCAATCTCTTTGGGTCGATCTTTGTCCTTCTTGGGCGCCGCAAAGTAGATAATATCCTGAAAATCAATCTCTGGCATATCCAGGTGCGCCCAGTCCGGCTGCGGCATGGCCTGCCATTTACGAAGCGCGTCCAGGCGGAATTCCAGCAGCCATTCCGGCTCCTCCTTACGGGCCGATATCATGCGCACGATGTCCTCGTTCAACCCTTTGGGGATGAACTCCTGCTCTACGTCGGTCACAAAGCCTTCTTTGTATTCGGCCGATGTGAACTCCTGTATGATGCGCTTATCTTCGGACATGGTTTGCAAAGATACAACTATTCCCCAATTATTCGTATCTTTGAAAGTTAAAACAGAAATGAATGTTACTGGAAATACGTAATCTGCACGCCACGGTTGGCGACAAAGAGATTCTCAAGGGGATTGACCTTACCATCGGCAAGGGGGAAGTGCATGCCATCATGGGGCCCAACGGTGCCGGTAAAAGTACGCTGGGCGCCGTTCTTACGGGTCGTCCCGGCTATGAGGTGACGGAGGGTTCCGTATTATATAATGGAGAGGACTTGCTGGCCATGGCGCCCGAAGAGCGCGCCTGGGCGGGACTTTTCCTCAGCTTCCAGTATCCCATTGAGATTCCCGGCGTCACCATTACGGCCTTCATGAAGGCGGCGGTGAACGCCAAGCGCAAGGCCCACGGCCTGCCGGAAATGAAAACCGGCGACTTCCTCAAACTGATGAAGGAAAAGATGGCCTTTGTGCAGATGAAACCGGAATTCGCCAAGCGGGAGGTGAACGTGGGGTTCAGCGGGGGAGAGAAAAAACGCAACGAGATATTCCAGATGGCCCTTTTGGACCCGGTGCTGTCCATCCTGGACGAGACCGATTCCGGCCTGGACGTGGATGCCCTCAAGATAGTGGCCGATGGTGTAAACGCCCTCCGCAGCCCGGAAAAGAGCGCCATCATCGTTACCCATTACCACAAGTTGCTGGAGTATGTGCAGCCGGATTATGTACACGTGCTCAAAGCCGGCCGCATCGTAAAAACCGGTGGCCGGGAGCTCATCGAAGCCATTGAATCCAAGGGATTTGACCAGTTCTGATATGGGCCACGGAAAGTACATAGCGCCCCCTGTGGGGCAGTATCAGGTACAGGCCGGGGAGGTGCTGAACCTGGAGTTTGTGGTGCTTCCGGGGGAGTCGAAGGACATCGATGTGAGCATCGACCTCGTCGGCCCCGGCGCCGAAGCCCATTTGAAAGGCCTGTATCTGTGCAAGGCCGATGAAAAGGTGAACTTCCGCATCGTGATGCATCACCGGGCCCCCGGCTGCAAAAGCACGCAGCTGTTCAACGGCATTGCCGGCGGGAATTCCCAGGTAAACTTTGGCGGCACCATCGTGGTGGCTCCGGACGCCCAGCAGACCGAGGCCTATCAGGAAAACCACAACATTGTCCTTACGCCGGAAGCCAGGGTGGAAACCAAGCCCCAGCTGGAGATTTATGCCGACGACGTGAAATGCTCCCACGGGGCCACCGTCGGCCAGCTCAATGAGGACGAACTCTTCTACATGCGCTCCCGCGGCATTCCGGAAAAGGAAGCCAAGACCCTGCAGATGCTTTCCTTCCTGTCCCCGGTGATTCCGGAAGGAAGGGAAGAGGAAATTTTGCTATCTTTGCATCATGTGCTTGAATAAGAACATGATACTCGCGGCGGCCGTCACCTTTCTGGTGACTGCCTGCATGGCTCCTACGCGCACCGACCGCAAGACCCAGAAACTGATGGACGAGCTGGACGGCTACCTGGCCGCCCGCGGACTGTACATTGCCAAGAAACAGGATCAGCTGGACGCTTATCGGCGCCTGATTAACGCCACGCAGGACCCGGTGAGCCGCTATGAACTGGAGATTTTAGCCGCAAGCGACTATTTCGCCTTCAGTTTCGACTCCACACAGGTCTATTTGAAAAATGCGCAGGCACTGGCGCTCTCCATCCCGGACCAGGAGCGCTATGACCAGGCCAGCATTATGCTGGGACACCTCTATGAGAAAGCCGGCAACTACTTCGAGGCCAGCCAGATCCTGTATGACCAGATTCAGCCGGACAAGCTGTCTAAGCCGCTCCAGGAAGAGTACTATTGGACGTTGTACGACTTCAGCAAGGATATGGCCGGTAACTCCGGTATGGTAGAACTAAAATCCATCCCTTCGGCCGCCTCTTTCCGGGAGCGTCTGTACCAGTTGCTTCCCGCCGAGTCTTCCCGTTACCGCAGCATCCTGCGGGACCAGTTAATCGAGGAAGGCCGGCTGGATGCCGCCGACAGCGTAAGCCGCCTGCTATTGGGCAGTGTAAAGCCGGAAGACCGGGATTTTGCCATCCACGCTTTCTTCCAGTCTGAAATTGAGGAACATAAGGGCAATCAGCCGGACCGTATGCAGTGGCTGGTAAAGAGTGCCGAATGCGATATTGTGAACGCCGTCCGTGACTACGCTTCCCTTACGATGGTGGCCCAGCTCATCCTTCCCACCGACGTGGACCGCAGCTTCCGCTACCTGCGCATTGCCCAGGAAGACGCCCTTGTGTATAATGCCAAACTGCGCCCCTGGCAAATCTCCCGCTTCCTGATGCAGATAGAAGACGCCTATCAGGAACGGCAGGTTCGCATTACCCGTGCGGGCCAGATCTGGTCCATCCTGCTGGCTGTCCTTACCTTAATATTATCGTTCGTCTCCTATTCCCTCGTCGTTCGTTCCCGCAAACTTACCAAACTGCGGATGGAGCTGGAGAAAAGCAACAATTCCCTGGCGCTGGCCAATGTGACCCTGAACGGCCTGAACCAGCAGATTTCCAAGGCCGATAAGGTGAAGGAAAGGTACATCCTGAACTTCCTGCAGGGCCTTTCGGCACAGGTTTCCGTCATCCGTACCGAAGACAACCGCTTCCGCAACCTGCTCAAGCAGGGAAAGTCCGACCAGCTCCTGAAGGAACTCTCCATCAGCGGCCGCAGCGAAAAGGCGCGCGACGAATTCTACGAAACCTTCGACACCACCTTCCTGGCCCTGTATCCGGCATTTGTGGAGAAATTCAACGCCCTGCTCAAGGAAGAAGCGCGGGAAGTGGCACCCGACGGAAGGCTCACCACCGCGCAACGCATCTTCGCCCTCATCCGTCTGGGAGTGGACGACAGCAAGGCCATTGCCACCATGCTGGACTACTCCCTGAGCACCATCTACAATTACAAAGTGGCCGTCAAAAATGCAGCCCTGGGGGACCGCGAGGCCTTTGAGGAGCAGGTGAAAGCCATTGGAAAGTAGCCGGTTTCGGCCTATTTCGCTACTACTTTTTTACTATTTTAAAGTATTTTAATTAGTTTATTTACAGCTAATTAGCTTTATTATGCCGCTACTTTAATATTCTTAAAGGGAGCGGCTGTTTTTTTTGCATATAAATTTGCACCAGACAAATTGTCGAAACACACTTTATTAACAATAACCAACGCAAACCAAATCCAAAGCGTATGAAAAAACTAGCTTCCTTAGTCCTTTTCTTAGGATTGAGCCTGGTTGCAATGGCGCAGGGCGTGACCTTTAAGGGCCGTGTCCTGGATTCCGGCAACCAGCCCATCGTGGGCGCTTTCATCGTTGAGCAGGGAACCAGCAATGGTGCCATGTCGGACGTGGACGGAGCATTCTCCCTTCGCGTAGCGCGCGGCGCGGTTGTAGAGGTGTCCTGCCTGGGTTATGAAAGCACGCAGTTCACGATCAACAATGACCAGACGCTGGACGTTGTCCTCAAGGACGACAGCCAGATGCTGGAGGAGACCGTCGTCATCGGCTACGGTGTCCAGAAGAAATCGGTGGTGACCGCCTCCATTTCTTCCGTAACCTCCGAAGACCTGAAGGTCCAGTCCCAGAACCGCGTGGACAACATGCTGCAGGGTATGACCTCCGGTGTCCAGGTTACCCAGAATTCCGGTGCCCCCGGTGCCAGTTCCACGGTGATCGTCCGTGGTGTGGGTTCCATCAACCATGCGTCTCCGCTTTATATCGTTGATGGTATGCCCGCCGGCAGCATCGACTACATCAACCCGAACGACATCGAGCGAATCGACGTGCTCAAGGACGCCGCTTCCGCTGCCGTTTACGGTGCCCGTGCTGCTGACGGTGTAGTTCTGGTGACTACCAAGTCCGGTAAGGAAGGCAAGACTGTGGTGAACTACGACTTCTCCTACGGTTTCCAGAATCCCTGGCGCAAACCCGCCGTTCTGAATGCTACCGAATATGCCATCATGATGAATGAAGGTATGCTCAATGCCGGCAGTGCTCCCATCTATGACGATCCTTATTCTCTGGGAAAGGGAACCGACTGGGTAGATGCCATCTTCGACAAGAATGCACCTATCATGAAGCACGACCTGAGCATTTCCGGTGGAACCAGCCGCATCAACTACAACGTGTCCGGCGGCTACCTTTCTTCGAAGGGTACCATCGGCGGCCGTTTCGGCCAGTCCTACTACAACAGAGTGACCCTGCGCGAGAACGTGGGCATTACCCTCTTCGACGAGTCCGCTTCCCGCAACTGGCTGAACAAGCTCACCATCAGCAACCAGATTTCCTACGCACACATCGAGGAAGCCAGCATCTCGGCCAACTCCGAGTATGGTTCCCCGCTGGGCTCTGCGCTGGGTATGTCCCCGCTGGATCCCATCTATGCCGATGCCGACGAAGAAGCCCGCTATAAGACGCTCTACCCGGCCGGCTATCCTTATATCATCCGCGACAGCCAGGGCAAGCCCTATTTCATCGCCGACGGCGGTACCTATAACGAGCAGGCCAACCCTATCGCCATGCTGGACCGTCCCCATTCCTATACCGGTACCGACAAGATTGTTGGCGGTTTAACCACTGAGCTCCAGCTCATCGACGGTCTCAAATTCCGCAACGCCATTACCCTGGACCTTTCTTATGTGTCCCAAAATGGTTATACCGTTCCCTATTTCCTGACCTCCAAGAGCTACAGCTACGATACGGTTACCTCTTCCACGGTGTACGATGCCAGTGGCAATGCCTCTACCGTAGAGAAGACCAACTATGGTTCCTCTGCCTGGCAGAGCATGTACCGTTACTACAGTTACCAGATTGAAAACACCCTTACCTATGACAAGGTGTTCGGAAAACACACCCTGAATGTGGTGCTGGGTCAGTCTGCCTATAAGTCTTCCTCTTCTTCCGTAGGCTCTTCCGCCAAAGGCCTCATCTATCCCGATGATCCTTGGAAGATCAGCGTGAACAACACTCTGGGCCAGTCCAACGACGGTGACCGTGACGGTTGGGGAAGCTGGAATTCCATCCCGTACAGCATTCTTTCGTATTTCGCCCGTGTATCCTATAACTTCGACGAGCGCTTCCTTGCCCAGGCAACTGTCCGCCGGGACGCCTCCTCTCACTTCGGCCCCAACAACAAGTGGGGTACCTTCCCGTCCTTCTCCCTGGGCTGGAATGTGAAGAACGAAAAATTCCTGAAGGACAACCCGGTCATCTCCATGGCCAAGGTCCGCGCTTCCTGGGGTATCAACGGTAAGGATAATCTGAGCGACTTCCTGTATGCCGTGTACGCACAGTCCGGCAACAACTACATCTTCGGTTCCGGCGCCAATGCAACGGAAGCCGTGAACATCGGCGTGAAGGCCTCCGGCCTGGCCAACCCCAACGCCAAGTGGGAACAGTCCATCCAGACCGACTTCGGTGTGGACCTGGGTCTGTGGGGCAACCAGTTCACCGCCACTTTGGACTACTATATCAAGGACGCCTCCGGTATGCTCATGGAGATGCAGGTTCCCACCTATGCAGGTGACTCTGCTCCTACCGGCAACGTGGGTACCATGCGCAACTCCGGTATCGAAATCGACCTGGGTTACCGCGGCTCCGCCGGTGACTTCAATTACGGTATCAAGGCCAACGCTTCCTACAATGTGAACAAGCTCACCAAACTGGCCGACGATTCCTCCTATATCATCACTTCCAGCCATAAGATCGGCTCCCTTACCCGCGGTGAAGTGGGTGAAGTGTTCCCGTACTTCTGGGGTTGGAAGACCGATGGCGTTTTCCAGAACATGGAAGAGGTGAATGCCTATGTGAACGACAAGGGCGAACTCATCCAGCCCAACGCCCAGCCCGGTGACTTCCGCTGGAAGGACATCAACAACGACGGTGTCATCAACGACGACGACCGCACCAAACTGGGTAAGGGTATTCCGGACTGGACCTTCGGCCTCACCTTTACCTTCGACTGGAAGGGTATCGACTTCTCCATGCTCCTCCAGGGCCAGGCCGGCGCCCAGACCATGAACGTCACCCGCCGTACCGACCTGTACTACATCAACCTGCCCAAGTCCATCCTGAACCGCTGGACCGGTGAGGGTTCCACCAACAAGTATCCCCGCTTCGCTTTTGATTCGGCCAACGAGAACTACCGTGTTTCCGACTATTGGTTGGAAGACGCTTCTTTCCTGCGTGCCCGTAACATCCAGCTGGGTTATACCCTCCCTTCCAAGCTCACCAAGAAGTTCTTTGTCTCCCGCCTGAGATTCTACGCACAGGTAGAGAACGCCTTCACGCTCACCAAATATACCGGTTGCGATCCGGAAGTTTCCGGTGGCTTCAGGGAAGTGGGTGTAGACCGCGGTGTCTATCCTCAGAACAGAACCGTCACCTTTGGCCTTAATCTAACTTTCTAACAGACCACGGATATGAAAAAGATAATTTTTGCACTCAGTGCCCTTGCCGTTCTGCTGACTGCCTGCTCCAAGGATTTCATCAATCCCAAGCACAACAGCTCTGAACCGCTTGACGAATATTTCAATACTCCGGAGCGTCTCTTCCAGTGCCTTGTAGCTGCTTATGACCCGCTGGAGTGGTACGACTATGCCTTTGGCCAGTACGACAACCTCCACCTCATCTTCGACGTGATGGGTGACGACATGTATGCCGGTGGCTCCAACGAAGGTGACCAGCCTATCATTGTGAAGACGCACTACTATACCGCCACTTCCACCGATGTGTGCAACCAGATGTGGACGGTGAACTACTCCGGTATCAACCGCGCCGCCACGCTCATCAAGTATGTTGACGGAGCCGAAGGCGTGGACGACAATACCAAGAAACTCTATGTGGCCGAGGCTAAGGTCCTGATGGCCTACTACTACAACATGCTGTGGAAACTCTGGGGCAACATCCCTTACTGGGAGGAACTCCTGGAGGCTCCTTACTTCGCTCCCCAGCTGGGTCACGATGAGGTGTATGCCAAGTTCATCAAGCTCATCGAAGACGCCATCGCTCTCGATGTCCTTCCCATGAAGGCCGCCGTGGGCAGCGAAGGCCGCGTGACCAAGGCCATGGCCTATATGCTTTACGCCGAGGCTGTGATGTACCAGAACGACAACACCCGTTACCAGACCGCCCTTAACTACATGAAGGAAATCATTACCAGCGGTCAGTACTCCCTGGTGGCCGATTTCGCCGGCATGTGGGAAGAAACCGGTGAATGGGGTCCCGAATCCATCTGGGAAATCAACTATATGTCTGAAGGTGGTATCCGCGACTGGGGCAACTCCATCGCTGCCGGTGGTCAGGTGAATTCCATCCTCACCGGTATTCCCGCTCCGAAGAACGTTCCCGATTACCATGAGGGCTGGGGCTTCGGCACCATCGCCAAGAGCGCCTACGACATGTATGACGACGACGATATCCGCAAGGATGGCGGTATCCTGAATTTCGAGAAGTATGCTGCCGCTCATCCCGGTGCTGAATACACTCCCCGTTGGCAGGATACCGGTTTCTGGAACCTCAAGTACATCGCCCGCGAAGGCGGTAACCACGGTTACAAGGCTTCCGATAACGTGAACTATTGCAACAACGAGCGTATTTACCGCTATGCCGAGACTCTTCTGAACGCCGCCGAGCTTTCCGTCCTCCTGGGACAGGATGGCAGCAGCTACCTCCAGCAGGTGCGTGACCGTGCCAACTGTCACGACACCGGTGTCACCCGTGAAGACATCATCCAGGAACGCCACAAGGAGTTTGTGGGTGAAGGCAAGCGTTATTGGGACCTGGTACGTAGCGGCCTGGCTGCCACCGTACTGAAGGCTTCCAACCACGAATACCGCAAGACCGACTGGACCGAGAACAAGAAGTACTGGCCCATTCCTCAGGGTGAAATCGATAAGGATCCCGCTCTGGTACAGAACGATTACAATAAATAACAGTTGTCATGAAAAAATTCTGGAAATATATAGCTGTTGCAGCCGGTCTGGCTTTAGCCGCCGCCTGTGCTCCCCAATATCCGGAAGTCTCCCCTTCGCTGGCTCCTCAGGCATCAGCCCTGGACGTGACCATCGCCGTTGACCAGGCCACCAACTTTGTTACTTTCACCATGAATAACAAGGGGCTGGTTCCGGTATGGATCTTCGGTGACCAGAAGATTGACGGAAAAGCTAACAAGAACTACTCCTATACCGTAAACGGCCTGAGACTCCGTTTCCGCGACGCCGGCGAATACACCGTTGAGGTGAAAGCCTACAACAGCGGCGGTATGACACAGGGTTCCGTGGTGAAGACCTTCACCCTGGAAAATACCTATCGCGATACTTTCGATCCTGCTCCTTACATCAAGGCCGTTGTAGGCGACTGGGTATGGAACAGCACGGAGAACGGTCACTTCGGCTGCGGCCCCGTGGGCGATCCCAAGGCCTGGTGGTCCTGCGAGGCCAACGGCAAGAAGGGCTTCCTCTATGACGATGTCATGACTTTTGACGAAGAGGGCAACTATACCTTCAATCCCGCCGACGGAAAGGCTTATGCCAACAAGGGCTCCGAGTACAAGGTTGAATTCAAGACCGCCGACGAAGACTACCTCTTCGACACGGAACTGAAGACTACCAAGTTCACCTTCGAGAATAACTGGAACGATGCCGGTATCGAGGAAATCTACCTGGTACTGGAGGCCGGCAGCGAACTTTCCTATGTGCCTCACAAGAGCATTGTGGAAGAACCCCGTTATCTGGTGATGGAGAGCAAACCCGCCAACATGAAGAAGAAGATTCAGCTGATGGCTACGGTGTACACTCCCGACAACACCGACGGTATCTCCTGGTACTACGAGTTTGTTCCCAAGGGTTCCAACCCCGGCGCCGCCGATCCGCTCTATGGCTATGAGAGCAAGATCTGGATACCGGACAACGAGACGGCCGGATACATGGGCTGCGGTCCCGACTTCGGCAATTCCGCCGGCTGGTGGAGTGCCAACCCGCACGAGAAGGATGCCTATGGCGTCACGGATGATGAACTCACTTTCTTTGCCGATGGCAAGTATGTCTTCAATCCGGGTCCCGACGGCATGGTCTATTGCAACTGGGAATCCGGTTGGCGCCCTGAAGGTTACTATTCCGGTGACGGCAGCACCGACTACGATGCTCCCGCCGAGGAAATCGTTTCCACCTATACGCTGGGCAGCGATGCAACCGGTGATTACATTGAACTCCCTGCCGGCGTGCTGTACGGTTACATCCCCAAGCCGATGGTACTGAGCGAAGTGAACCGCCTGTACATCAAGGAACTCACCGCTACCAAGCTGTTCCTGGTGGCCAACTTTGACGGTATCTCCTGGCAGTTCATCTATCGTCCTAAGGACGGTCAGGACATCGGCCCTGTGGATCCCGAGCAGCCTGATGTGGAACCCCTGGATCCTACTTATTACGACCTGAACGGTGATACCAACCTGTGGAAGAGCGCCAACATCACCATGGACTGCTGGTATTCTCCCGGCGACTGGTCCGGCGGCATTGCTCCCGACTATGAGCTCACCGCGGGCAACGGCATCACTGCCACCATTCCCGATGGTGTGGGCGGCAGCGAATGGATGGCCCAGACCAAGATGATCACCGACGTTGCTACTTCCAGCGACAAGACCTATGACTTCAGCGTCACCCTCCTGGCCGACGAAGACATGACCATCACCATCAAGCTCACCGGTAATCCGGAAGGCGAAGGCGATCCTCACAGCTTCTTCTACGACGGACAGGTTCAGCTGACGGCCGGCGAACCGCTGGTTTACCGCAAGGCCAACCTGAAGCAGAACGAGTCCTGCGCCAACTTGATGCTCATCTTCGACTTCGGTCGCAGCCCCATCGGCTCCACCATCGAAGCCAAGGATCTGATTTTCCAGGAACACATGGACGGCAATCTGTGGCTGAACGCCAATATCGTGATGGACTGCTGGTATTCTCCCGGCGACTGGTCCGGCGGCATTGCTCCCGACTATGAGCTCACCGCGGGCAACGGCATCACTGCCACCATCCCCGAAGGTGTGGGCGGCAGCGAATGGATGGCCCAGACCAAGATGCAGACCGGCATCGCCACTTCCAACGAGAAGACCTATGCTTTCAGCGTGGACTTGCTGGCCGATGAAGACATGACCATCACCATCAAGCTTACCGGCAATCCGGAAGGCGAAGGCGATCCTCACAGCTTCTTCTACGACGGACAGGTTCAGCTGACGGCCGGTGAGAAACTCACCTATATCAAGAAAGACCTGACGCAGAAAGAGTCCTGCGACGATCTGATGCTTATCTTCGACTTCGGTCGCAGCCCTATCGGCTCCACCATCGAGGCAAGCAACATCATCTTCATGGAACAATAATGGTTAATGGATTATTTATAAAGGGGTTGCTGCTGCCGCTTGCGGTGGCAACCCTTTTGATTTCCGCTTGCGGTTCCAAGCCGGCGCAGCCTGCGTCGGCTGGATCCCTGAGCGTGAACCCTGCCAGCCTGAGCCTGGCCGATGCCGCCGCGACGGAAACCATCACGGTCACGGCCGATTGTGACTGGGGCGTGTCGGTAACCGACAAGGAGTGGTGCACGGTTTCTCCCTCCGGCGGTGTGTCCGGAACTACTCCCGTCACGGTCAAGATCACGGAGAATAACACTTACGAAACCCGCACCAACGTCATTACTTTCCGTTACGGAAGCGAGTCCAAGACCGTGAGTGTTACCCAGACAGGCAAGGAGAAACCCATTCCGCCCACACCCCAGGATATCGTGATTCCCGAAGGTTATGAGTTGGACTGGAACGACGAGTTTGACCTGGAGGATGGTGCTATCCCTGACGCCAATAAATGGCGTTTCGAAAGCAAGCCAGCCGGCTGGGTGAACAACGAACTCCAGACCTATGTGGCTGCCGGCCGTAACGGCGTCCGCACAGCCTACATTGAGGGCGGAGCCCTAAACATTCGCGCCATCAAGGAAGGGAAGGATGTGATATCGGCCCGTATGTATTCCAAGAAGTCCTGGACTTACGGTTATATGGAAGCCTCCATCTGGTTACCAAAAGGAAAGGGTACTTGGCCCGCTTATTGGATGATGCCCGATGACTTCAGCCGTGGCTGGCCCGGATGTGGAGAGATCGATATTATGGAAGAAGTGGGCTATCACGCCAACTACACTTCCTCTTCCATTCACTGCATGAAGTACTATCACGCTATCGGCACGCAGAAAACGCACGAGCAGTATACTGTAGGCGCCGAAGATGGTTTCCACACTTATGCCGTGGAATGGACACCCGATGCATTAATGTTCTATGTGGACGGGAAAAAGCACTTTACTTTCAACAATGACAAGACCGGCAACGACGACACCTGGCCGTTCAACAAGAACTTCTATCTCATCCTGAATCTGGCTTGGGGTGGTGACTGGGGCGGTAGAGAGGGCGTTGATGCCAATGCCCTGCCTTGTGTGATGAAAGTGGACTACGTCCGCGTTTTCAAGAAAAAGTAAACGATGAAAAGTATCCGAAACCTATACCTGTCGGCCCTGGTGTTGCTCCTGTTCTCCTGCACAGGACAGCAAGGCACCACCGTGGGCAGCACTCCCGAAGTGGAGAAACGCGTGGAGAAACTGCTCTCGCAGATGACCCTGGCCGAGAAAATCGGCCAGATGAACCAGGTGTCTGCGGGGGGAGATGTGTCCAATTATGCCGATGCCTTGCGCAAGGGTCAGATTGGCTCCATCCTCAATGAGGTGGACCCTGTGAAGTTGAACGAATTCCAGCGCCTGGCCGTGGAAGAGTCCCGATTGGGCATTCCGCTGCTGGTGGGCCGTGACGTCATCCATGGCTTCCACACCATTTTCCCCATTCCGCTGGGCCTGGCGGCCACTTTTGACCCCGCCCTGGTAGAAGAGGGCGCCCGCGTGGCAGCCCTGGAAGCCACGGCACAGGGTGTCCGCTGGACGTTCTCGCCCATGCTGGACATTGCCCGCGACCCCCGCTGGGGACGCATCGCCGAAGGCAGCGGTGAAGATACTTATCTGGATGCCCGTATGGGTGAAGCGATGGTGCGCGGCTACCAGGGCACCAGCCTGGACAGCACTTCCATGGCCGCCTGCGTAAAGCATTTCGTGGGTTATGGCGCAGCCGAAGGCGGCCGTGACTACAACAGCACCTTCCTCACCGAACGTCAGCTCCGCAATGTCTATCTGCCTCCCTTCGAGGCAGCCATCAAGGCCGGAGCCATGACGCTTATGACTTCCTTCAATGACAACGACGGTGTGCCTTCCACGGCCAACGCCTTTGTAGTGAAGGATGTGCTTCGTGACGAATGGGGCTTCGACGGCCTGGTGGTCACCGACTGGGATTCCATGGGCGAGATGATCGACCACGGATTCGGTGCAGACCGCAAGGATGTGGCCGAAAAGGCCGTGAACGCCGGTGTGGACATGGATATGATGACTTTCGGCTTCCTCTCCCACCTGGAAGAACTGGTGAAGAGCGGTGCCGTCAGCATGAAGTCCATCGACAATTCCGTCCGTAACATCCTC
>Ga0265299_10003968_pt1 | contig 14208 bp, 5 predicted proteins | sample AusTroGonzalo_MG_4_FD_193485 | JGI IMG/M metagenome (GOLD analysis project Ga0265299, IMG submission 193485) | Bovine rumen microbial communities from tropical cattle in Woodstock, Queensland, Australia - Gonzalo_02 | ecosystem: Host-associated > Mammals > Digestive system > Stomach > Rumen ...
TGTATTGGTGCCACTGTTATGGTTCAAGGCACAAAGCTGGGAACGAAAACCGACCTGGACGGTCATTTCACCATTAACGTTCCCTCCGGCAAGAAGCTGGTGATCAGCTACGTTGGTATGTTGACACAGACTGTCAAGGCATCTAATGGCATGAAAGTCACCTTGGCTCCCGATTCTCACACGATTGATGAGGTTGTGGCCGTGGGTATGATGAAGCAGGACAAACGTCTGTTTACCGGTGCATCGTCTAAGATTGATGCCGAGAAGGCTAAGTTGTCTGGTATGGCTGACGTTAGCCGTTCACTGGAAGGCCGCGTGGCTGGTGTGCAGGTGACTAACGTGTCAGGTACCTTCGGTGCTTCGCCGAAGATCCGTGTACGTGGTGCTACGTCAATTTATGGTAATAGCAAGCCCTTGTGGGTAATTGACGGCGTGATTTACGAGGATAACGTGGACGTGACTGCCGACGAATTGGCATCAGGTGACGCCAAGACGCTGATTTCCAGTGCTGTGGCAGGTCTGAACTCTGATGATATCGAGTCGTTCACTGTGCTGAAGGACGGTTCGGCAACTAGTATCTATGGTGCCCGTGCTATGGCTGGTGTGATTGTTATTACTACTAAGAAGGGTACCAAGGGCCGTGCATCTGTGAACTACACCGGTGAGTTTACCACCCGCCTGAAGCCAAGTTATCGCGACTATAACATTATGAACTCGCAGGAGATCATGGGTGTCTATAAGGAAATGGCCGACAAGGGTTGGCTGTCGCTCGAGAACCTGGTGAATTCTTCTGATACGGGTATCTATGGTTACATGTATCAACAGCTGCGTAAGTATGATGCTACGACAGGCCAGTTTGGCTTGGAGAATACCGAGGCAGCCCGTAACCGCTACCTGCAGGAGGCTGAGTTCCGTAATACTGACTGGTTTGACCTGTTGTTCTCGACCGCTGTTATGCAGAACCACTCCGTGAGCATCTCCGGTGGTACGGAACGTTCTCAGAGCTACTTCTCTATGTCGTTAATGAACGACCCGGGCCAATATGTCAGCGCTTCGAAGGTACGCCGTTACACATTTAACGGTAATACATCGTATGACATTCTGAAGAACCTGACTGCCAAGTTGGCTGCCCAGGGTAGCTATCGTAATCAGGAGGCCCCCGGATCCTTGAACCAGAGTGTTGACGTGGTGACTGGTGAAGTAAAGCGTGATTTCGATATCAACCCCTTCAGCTTCGCGATGAATACCAGCCGCTGTCTGGATCCCAATATCAGCTATACACGTTTCTATTCGCCCTTCAACATTTTCAAGGAGTTGAATAACAACTATAACGACATTGATGTCTATGAGTTGATGTTCCGTGCCGAGTTAGAGTATAAGCCCATCAAACAGGTAACGTTGACGGGACTGATTTCTACTCGTATGTCCCAGACTCGTCGTCAGCACAACGTGATGGATGACTCAAACCAGGCCAACGCCTACCGTGCTGGTACTGATGCAACGGACGACAACTCTACCGTTCGTTATAGTAACCCCTTGTTGTATACCGACCCTGACGATGAGCTGGCTATTCCTATCTCTGTATTGCCTGAGGGTGGTATCAAGTATCAATACGACGATAAGATGCGTTCAAACAACTACCGCTTCATGGCAGAGTATCGCGATGTTTTCAATGAGAAGCACGTTGTCAATGCTCTGTTCGGTTCTGAACTGTCAACCGTACGCCGTACTTCTACCATGTGGACAGGCTGGGGTTATCAGTTCAACAACGGTGGTATTGTCTATACTCCGTATATGTGGTTGAAACAGCGTAATGAGGAGAATACCGACTACTTCAAGGAGTATTTTACTCAAACCAATACACTGGCTTACTATGCACAGGCCGTGTACAGCTACGACCAACGCTACACCATCAACGGAACGTTCCGGTATGAGGGTACAAACCGCTTAGGTAAGAGCCGTTCAAGCCGCTGGCTGCCTACATGGAACATTTCTGGTAGCTGGGATGTCTATAATGAGAAGTTCATGGAGAAGACCTATAGTTGGTTGTCACAGTTGAAACTGCGTGCTTCTTATTCGCTGACAGCTGATACTGGTCCTTCTTATGTGACTAATGCGCTGGCTATTTATAAGACCAAGAACACCTGGCGTCCTACGACAGCAACGGCTGAGACGCAGATTTATCTTGCCGACCTCGCCAACAGCGAGCTGACCTACGAGAAGAAGCACGAGTTCAACATCGGTGTGGACTTCGGTTTCCTCCGTGATCGTATCGCCGTCAATTTCGATGCCTATTGGCGTAACAACTATGATCTGATTGGTGCTGTGTTCACACAAGGTGCCGGTGGTCAGATTCAGAAGATGGCCAACGTGGCAGATATGCGTTCTCATGGTATAGAGTTCGGTCTCTCTACCGTGAATATCCAGAATTCTAAGTTCAAGTGGACTTCTGATTTTGTCTATTCGCTGGCCAAGAACAAGATTACCTCGCTGGAAACGTCCAGTCGTGCCGTTGACCTCGTTAGTGGTCAGGGGTACGCTTTGGAGGGCTATCCTGTGCGTTCGCTCTTCAGTTATAAGTTTGGAGGTCTGAACAGCGAGGGTCTGCCTATGGTTTACAACGAGAAGGGTGAACTGACCATTGGTGATGTCAATTTCCAAGAAACGGAGAATCTGACAGACTTCCTCGTTTATGAAGGTCCGTCAGACCCCACCTGGTATGGTTCGCTGAACAATGGTTTTACCTATACCGATCCGAAACTTGGTAAATTAGCTCTTGACGTGTTCATCACTTATAGTGGTGGTAACAAGGTTCGTCTTGATCCTGTTTTCTCCAGTGCATATAGTGACTTGTCGGCTCTGCCTCGCGAGTTCAAAAACCGCTGGATGGTATCTGGTGACGAGTTTGTGACTGATATCCCCGTCATTGCTTCACGTAACCAGTTGGACCGCTATGGCTCCTATGCACTGCGTACGGCTTACAATGCCTACAACTACTCTGACGTTCGTATAGCCAAGGGTGACTTCATCCGTTTGAAGGAAATCTCCCTGACCTACACTTTCCCACAGAGTCTGCTCAAAAAGACGGGCCTACTTAACACAGCCTCTATTAAGCTGGCTGCCACCAATCTCTGCTTGCTCTATGCCGACAAGAAGTTGAACGGCCAGGATCCGGAGTTCATCAACTCAGGTGGTGTGGCTTCGCCTATCACCAAGCAGCTGACTGCTACCGTGCGCTTGGGGTTCTAAACAATTGATAATTAATAATTGACAATTGAGAATTAAGAATTATGAAGAAGATAAAAGATATAAAAACCCTTCTGTTGGCAGGTTTTTTATGCTTTGGTGTATCGGCCGCTCTGACATCTTGTGAAAGCGAGTTGGACGAGGTTCCCGATAATCGTACCGAAATTGATACGCCTAAGAAAGTTCAGCAGCTGCTTGTTTCTGGCTATCCCCAGGCAACACCTGCTGTGATGTGTGAACTCTTTAGCGACAATTTTGTGGACAACAATGTTGTGAAGCCTGGTATCCACCGCGCTCCATATAAGGATTTTCACGCCGAAGCTTACGCTTGGAAAGATGTAAACAACTATAGTACCGGTGATGATGATACCCCTTATCAGACTTGGGAGCAGTACTACTATGGTATTGCAACGTGTAACCATGCCATTGACGCTATGAAAAATATGAGCTCCAACCCCGCTGCAGATCCCAATCTGTCATATTCTTGGGGTGAGGCTCACGTGTTGCGTGCTTACTTGCACTTTGTGCTGGTCAACGTCTTTGCCGAGGCTTATAAGGATGACACTCAGAGTATGATCGACCGTGGTATTCCTTATGTCACAAGGCCTGAGGAAGTAGTTAATGTTAACTATGGCGATAGCGAGTTCCTCCATAGCGTCAAGGAAACCTATGACCTCATTGAGAAAGACCTGTTGGCTGGTATCGACCTCATCGATGACTCGAAGTATAAGGTTCCCGCCTACCATTTCAACCGCAATGCTGCCTATGCCTTTGCAACTCGCTTTTATCTGTATAAGCGCGACTATCAGAAGGTTCTCAAGTATGCCAATCTAGCTCTGGGAAGCAATGCTGGTAGTATGTTACGTAAGTGGGGTAGCATCAGCACCAACACCATAGATGCTATGCTAAACTCTTATAATGACCATCTGGCAGCCTGCAACTTCCTTATTCAGAGCACCTATTCGCTGCAAGACCGTCTCCTGTCAGCCATTCGCTTTGTCATCAACGACGGTAATGCTACAGAACTTGTGAAGTCTTCGAAGAATGCTATCTATGGAGGTGGTCCTAACTGGAGCAATCGCTTGCCGTGCTACAATGGTAAGATTTATCGTTACGGCGAGAACGATGATGGCTCTTGGCTGTTCAGAGTCTATGAGTACTTCGAATACGACGATAAGATTGCCGGTATCGGTTGGGTACATATTATTTACCAGCCGTTCACCGCTGAGGAGACGCTGCTCTGCCGTGCTGAGGCAAAGCTTTATTCCGGTGACCGGACAGGTGCTATTGCCGATTTGAACACCTGGACACAGTCCAAGCAGATTGATGCAGAGCTGACGCTGGCTCGCATCCGCAGCTTCTACAGTAGCACCAAGACACCAGAACAGATTGCCAAGGACGATTACATCTCCGAGTTGCATCCTGCAGAGATGAGTTCTCAGTTCCCTGTACTGACAGGCGATGACCTCTCTCTGCTCTACTGCATCCTGCATTTCCGCCGCATTGAGACTATGTTCGATGGTCTGCGCTGGTTCGACATCAAGCGCTACGGCATCAAGGTGCGTCACGTCTATCGTGGTCCTACGGACGCTACCAATACTGTTGACGAGCTGAACTGGAATGACCGTCGTCGTGTGATTCAGATTCCTAACAACGTCATCAATGCAGGTTATCCCCGTACAGACCGCTCTACATCGATTAGTCAGAGCAGTCCGTTGACGATAAAGCCTCAGTTAGTTCGCTAATAAACTTAATGGCATTAAAGAGATGAAAAAGACATTATTATATATGATGAGTGTGGCAGCCCTTCTGATGACGGGCTTCACCTCCTGTGGCAACGATGATGACTTTACGGAGTCTATCTATGACACCACTACGCCGGCAGTAGACCCCAATGCAACCACCTATCCGTTTGACCTGTGGATCTACAACAACTTTACCAAGCCCTACAATGTAGAGTTCCAGTACCAGTTCAACCTGCCTGCTTCCGACTATGACTTCCAGCTGGCCCCTGCAGCCTACGACAAGTCGCAACTGTTGGCTCACTTTATTAAGTATTTGTTCTACGACGTGTACACCAAGTATGCCGGAGAGGACTTCATGAAGATGTATGGTCCCCGTATTTTCCACTTTATCGGTTCGTCTGGCTATAGCCCCAATACTGGTACGGAGGTTCTCGGTCTGGCATCAGGCGGTGTGAAGATTACGCTGTACAACATCAACGAGATGAAGTCGTATACGCCGGGCGTATCCTATACCGGTCGCGATATTGAGACGCTGAACGAGAAGTTCTTCCACACGATGCACCATGAGTTCTCTCATATCATGCACCAGACGAAGACCTATCCCGTGACCTTTGGCCAGGTGACATCAGGAACCTATGACCCTATCGACTGGCATGAGCGCGACTCTGTGGAGAGCCATCGTCTGGGTTACGTTACCCACTATGCTTCCTCGGCCAACTATGAGGACTTCGTGGAGACCTTGTCGTGTATCATTACTGATTCCGACTATCGTTGGATGATGCGTATCATCAACGCTTGCTCTCCCGGCTGGCGTGCCGGCGACAAGGAGGAGGTCATAAAGCTCATCACCGACCTGAACATTGACATGACCAAGACTAACGCTCATTGGAACAACTTCAAACTCTATACGGAGAAGGAGTATAATACTGAGACTGGCGACTATGACATCGATACTGAGCGCATCGTGCTCGATGTACATCGCAGTACTGAACAGGTGATTAACAAGGCTTATTCAGCCTATGTCAGTAGGTATAAGTATACCGAGTTGAAGGCATTCACCAGTTTCAGCGACTTCCTGAACTGGGTGCCTGTCAAGACCAGTGACGATATCTCGGGAATCAATTCCATGCTGAAGAAGATTTCGATTGCCACCACGTGGCATCAGGAGCGTTGGGGTTTGAACACCTTTACCTTGCGTCAGGAGGTCAGCGACCGTCAGGCTGCTATCGACACCTATCTGCAGAACGAGGTAACCATCTATCCGCTTAACTAATTGACAATTGAGAATTATGAAAAAGATTCAATTATACCGCATTGCACTCCTCGCCATGTTGCCCGCCCTGATGCTGTCTTCATGTCGCTTTGAGGATGAAGATAAGTTCAGTGAGTCACCGGCCCTGCGTATTGAGCATCAGGGTAGGGACGTGAAGAACCTGCTGGTTGGTGCCCCCAATGGTTGGGTGATGCAGTTTTTCTGTGCTACAGACGTGGCACAGTTCGAGGGCTTCAATCTCTTTGCCCGTTTTGACAACAGCGATAAAGTGACAATGGCCAGTGACCATCGCTTGTTGCGCAATGGTAATGCTGGCAAGTACACGGAGGCATCCAGCATCTATAACATGTTGAAAGAGGATGGATTGGTGTTGGCATTCAATGTGTGGAACGATATTCTGACACCGTTCTCTGACCCCGTTGAGTATTGGTCTGCTCCCAAAAACATCATAAAGGATGGTGTCGGTATGCATGGCGACCACAACTTCGTGGTGATGTCATATAATGACAATGAAGTTATCTTGCGTGGTGAGCGCCATCAGGCCGAGGTCCGTCTGGTCAAGTGCGACCGCGGCTGGCAGCAGTATATTGCTGACACAGAGGCTTTAAAGGTGAAGTTCACTAACTCTACCATTTCCGACTATTATGTCACCAATGGTTCACAGACTTACTTCTTCCGCGGCCTGCGTGGCGGTAAGTTCCTCTATACCGACAATCTGGATGTGAAGAAGCAGACAAAGGCCGACTCGCTGGCTTGTGTCTTTACGCCAAACGGCTTCCGCCTGGAACGCCAGAACAGCCTCGGCAGCAACACGTTCCATGAGTTTACAATGGCTGCAGACAATACTTGTCTTGTTAGTGAAGATGGTTCTGTGAAGGTAATGGGTTGCTGGGACACCTATGTTGCTACCCATGCTGCACTTTGGGAGATGGACAAGGATGTTTTTACTGCTGAGCAGACAGCCCTCTTCGACCAAATCAATACCGAGGTACAGAAGTTCAACACGGCATGGAGTCTGAAGAGCATCGGTATTGGTAAGTCTACTGGTACGAATACTGTTAATGGTCTGGTGTTGACATTCTATACCAATGCCAGCAAGTCAAAGACCAATACTGCCGGTATTGCCTTTACGACAACCCGCACAGAATATGGTAAGATAAAGATTGAGTACACGGATGCCGACAAGAGGGACAAGAATATGGAGAGCATCGCCAAGAAGGCTCCTGACGTAGAAACCCATGCCCGTACCTTCGCCAATCTGCTCAACGGTACTTACCAGGTTACTCCTAACGATTATTTCCTCCCCACTGGCGGTGACTTCACCGCAATTGATGGTGGAACCACATTTAAATTAAAATAGAGAAAACATTATTATTAACTAAAGAGTAAAAATTATGAAGAAGATTTTACTTCTTGCTGTTGCTGCCCTGATGGTCGGCACAGCAAACGCCCAGCTTCTCAAGAAGCAGAATGCTGGTAAGCCTCAGGCTAAGCATCAGATGATGCATAAGGCAACACTCCACAAGAGCCCAGTCCTTGGTGTCAAGGCTAATGTGAAGGCTACTGTCGACAAGTCTTGCAAGACTATGACGTTGACTGCCGCCCAGAAGCAGGCTCTGAAACCCGTTGCAAACAACTTCAAGCAGGCATCTTTCCGTCGTGCTGCAGAGGTACAGGCTCTGTATAATGGTACTGGTACGCTGCGCTCGGCCCAAGCTGCTACAGCATGGGACATGGAGGCAGGTACAGCCACCGTTGAGGGTCAGTCGGTTACCGTTCTTAAGAACGTAATTCCCAACATCTTTGGCTTTGATAACGGCGTTGTTGTTCAGTACACGGTGAATGACGGCAAAATCATCATCGCTCCCCAGCTGGTGGCTTCTTATCCTGACGAGCAGGCTCCTACGGGTACCTATTACCTCTTCCTGGAGGATGCCAGTTCCAGCGATGGTAAGATTACGCTGACCATGGACGATGACGGATCTATCTCCGGTACCTATAACATTATCTATAGTATCTATCCTGCAAAAACCTATAACTATGCTGATTGGGTGGCTACATATGATGGTGTTACTGGTGCCCAGTACACCCTTCCTGGTGTCATCAAGGCTCCTGTGGTTTCTTTCCAGCAGTCAAACCTGGTTCTGTTCGCTGGTTTGGGACTGAATTTCTATTCCTATAACAGCAACCTGGCTATGACGGGTGCATTCGCTACGACCAATTTCACTAACCTCACCAAGAATACGGCAACAGGTTGGAACTGGTCTGCTATGGATGCTTCGACTGAAGAGGAGACCGTCTTTGCAAGTGGTACTGAGAAGAACTTCGCAATTCCTGCCGAGACTGGTGCATACTACAATGTCCAGCTTATCGGCAACAACCAGGACAAGGTGTCTGATCCCTTCCTCTTTGGCGCTGGTAAGTCAAAGAATGATGACGGCACGGCACGTTATGATGAGTGTCTTATTTATGCAGGCAATAGTCAATCAAGTTTCATCCTGAACAATGAGACTCCGGCAATCATGACACGCTATGACCTTGACTGCGACTTGGTAGCTTATACCAACTGGGCAACTCCCGACGTGTATTCAACCTCTATGTCCAAGATTTTCAACTTGTTCGAGAAGCCCGCAGCTCCGCTGTATATCTCTGGTGTGACTCTGCCTCTTTACAAATTTTCGGAGCTTGACCCTGAAGGCAATCCCTTCAACCTGCACATCAAGATTTGCAAGGTTGACCGCACAGACGGTAAGATTCGTCCCGGTGACGTGATTGCCGAGGGTGATGCTACCAAGGAGAATGTCAACGACGCCTTTGCTTCAAGCTCTAATCTTACTGGCATTGAGTTCAGTGAGCTTTATGTCGAGGACGAGTTTGGCATGGCCAGTTCTATTCCTTACCTCTTCCTGGATGATGAGTTCTTCATCGTTGTTGAGGGTTGGGACAACGGTTCATTCTCTGGCCGTTTTCTGAGTCAGGACAATCCTCTGGAGGACGCCGCTACTTCTACTTGGTTTGAGAAGACTGGTGAGGAAGGTAAGATGTATGCTTATACCTCTTGGAAGACTGCTCTGTTCATTGGTCTTATGGATGCTACCTATGGCTACCTCTACACGGAGGATGACACCAATCTGGTGATTCCTGAGGTAGGTGGTGAGGCATCTATCCACGTTTATCCCATGTTCAGCAATGGCGAGGAGGCTGCCGCTGAGTTGGGTTACAAGACTCGTCTGTTCCTGGATGAGACTGTCGAGGGTAACGAGATTCCTGAGTGGCTGCAGATTGGTATTGCCAACGAGGAGTATACTGAGGAGGAATACGCTTTCGACCTGATTGCCCAGGCTGAGGCTCTGCCCGCAGGTGTTGAGGGTCGTCAGGCTACTATCGTGTTCTATCAGGAGGGTGCTCGTCTGACTGTTACCGTAACTCAGGGTACCGTTTCTGGCATCTCCAGCACAAAGGCTACCGTGAAGGTTGAGAAGGCTACTCCAATGTACAACCTCGCAGGTCAGCGCGTCAACAGCAACTTCAAGGGTCTCGTTGTTAAAGACGGCAAAAAATATGTAGTTAAGTAATTAACATCACTTACATAACAACTATCTCAATCGGGAGAGCCACTATGGTTCTTCCGATTTTTTTGTCCAAAGTAAAAATCGTTTTTTAAGGTGAGACTTCACGCGATGTTGTGAGCGAAAATTTTTTGAGAAATTTTGGTGATTTCTGGCTTAAGCCTACACAACTTACTTTAACCTATTGATATATAGCATTTTAAGGCGTGTAGGCTACCCCTTCAAGCCTACACGCAGCCTACACGAATATACACATTTTCGGAATTATCTTTATCTTTAAAGGTATTTTTAAATCCTTCTGCCAGGCTCTGAAAAGCATAGTATAACACTTTTCCTGCTTTTTTCCTCCGAGGAAAAACTTCGTAACCCCTATGGTTACAGTCCGTAACTCACATGGTTACACTCTGTAACCACTATAGTTACTGATAGCAAGAACCGTCTTTTGTTATAGTTTGATGTGTTGATAATCAGTAAGATAACGATAAAAACGCCTAAAAACATGCTTAAATTTTTCAGGTTCATCTCAGAAGATTTCTTCCAACCTTCACATGTTAATAAAAAATAATAACATTGTCGCTAATTTCGATTGTCTTACAGGTGAACTGGCTTTTCGAGTGATTTTACGGCGTGCAGGATGTTTTTTGTGTTTTTTCTTGGAAAATCAAAAAAGAATGCGTATCTTTGCAAGATAATTGCATATAAAAGAAACGACTATGAAGAAAATTATTTCAATGATAATGATGACGGTGCTGCTCATAACAAGTAACACCATTCTGGCTGTACCTGCTTACCCAAAGCCTGTTAAGGTACAGCAGCCTGACGGCAGTTTTGTGACTATTTCCTTGCGTGGAGATGAGTGGTTGCACTTTTATACAACAGTTGACGGATATTCCATTGTCAAGAACGATGCTGGTTTCTACGTGTATGCTGAGAAGCAGAACGGACAACTGAAGGCTACTGCAATGGTGGCTCACGATGCAGAACATCGTCAAGCTGCAGAACTGAGTTTTTTAGCAGGCAAGGAAAAATGTCTGAGGCCGGAAATGTCAGCAGAGGTAGCTGCCATGAAGCAACAAGTGGAAGGTCTGGAGGCTGCCAAGCGTGCTGCCTGGCGTAGTAGTGTCAATGGACATCGTGCAGGAAAGTATGATTATACCAATTTCCGTGGACTGGTTATCCTCATAGAGTTTAATGATAAGTCGTTCTCGAGGTCTGACTATAAGACCATTATGAACGACATGATTAATAAGGAGAACTACACTGGCTATGGTAGCCAAGTTTTTACAGGCAGCGTCCGTGACTACTTTTCCGACAACTCGTTGAGCAAGTTCCAGCCGCAGTTCGATGTATTTGGACCCTACAAAGTGAGTAATAGTGTTTATGAAGGAAGTAACAACTCTGTTAGCATACTCAACAATGCCATCAACATGGCAGATGAAGAGATTAACTTTAAAGACTACGACCGTGACAACAATGGAAAGGTTGACTTGATTTATTTTATTGTTGCAGGCAATGGCTCCAATTATGATGGTAACGACGATCGTTTTTGGTGGCCCCACCGATCGATACTAACGACGACAAGCAGGCAATACCTCTATAAGGATGGTGTACTCTTGTGGGACTATGCCAGTAGCGTGGAGTTGTATGGATTCACTACAATGCCTGGTACTGTGAAAATCGACGGAATTGGAACCATTTGCCACGAGTTCAGCCACGTTCTCGGACTCCCCGACTTCTATGATACGGATTATGAAAAGAACGGACAGAGCAACGACCCTGGAACTTGGTCTGTAATGGCTGGTGGCAGCTACAAGAACGAGGGCCGAACACCTGTAGGATACTCTTTGTATGAACGTTGGTCGGTAGGCTTCTGCGATGCTCCTGAAGTGGTACAGAAAGGAGACTATTCTCTAGATGCTTTGCATAAGGAGCAGAAGGGTTATATGATAAAGACGCCCACCAATGGAGAATATTTCCTATTGGAGAATCGTCAACAGTCGACATTTAAGTGGGACCGATATCTGCCAGGCAGCGGTTTGCTAGTACATCGCGTAGAGGGCGAGGGCAACCTATTTTGGCAGAATAACACAATCAACGCCTATTCCAGTCATAATTACTATGAGGTGGTTCGTGCGAATGGTGCACATAAAGATGCTAACGGAGACTATACTTCCACTGCTGACGATTTATTCCCCAGCAAGAACAAGACTTCGTTGACAAATACATCGTCGCCAGCAAACTTGAAGACATTTAAGGGGGTAAACAATGCGTTGGCACTTTCAAACATTAAGCAGACCAATGGTATTATCACATTTAAAGTTGATGGTTACGAAGTCCAATCAGTAACGATAGAACCTGCTGCTATACCAGAACTGGGTATTGGACTATCGCAACAATTGACTGCAATAATCTCTCCCAATTATGCTGAAACTACCATTTCATGGGAAAGTAAAGATACCAAGATTGCTACCGTTGATGAGAATGGTATGGTGAAGGGTGTTGCTGCGGGGACATGCACCATAACAGCCACCAGTGCAAATGGTAAGGCAGGTACTTGTATGGTAACTGTAAAGGAAATGATGCCCTATAGCATCGCCGAATTCAAGCAGAAAGAGATGGGATCGGTACAAATTCTGAAATTAACCAATGCCGAGGTGTTGGGTGCCTATCAGAAGACCGCTTATATACGCGATGCCAGTGGCTGCATTACGCTGGCTAACATGGACTTAGGATTGAAACAGAACGATATAGTAAACGGTTCGCTGATGGCTAAGGTTAACCAAAGCAACAATATGTGGCAGGCTGTAGGTACCGAACTGACAAACAGTGGAGGACTGACGATAACTGCCGGCAGTGAGCCAACACCCCGAGAAGTATCTATCAGCGACTTGACAGAAGCAGATTATGGCGACTATGTGGTAGTAAAGGCTGGAAAACTAAAGTCTGATGGAGGCGTCTGGGTGGTAGACGAGAACAATACCAAGATGGCACGTCTGTATAACAGGTTGCAGATTTCCGGTATCACTCTGAAAAACTATGATGGTAACTATTACGATATTCCTGCTATTTATGGAACAGATGTTCTAAACAACAAAGTCATCAATGAACTGTACATGCTGAAATCACCTACGAAAGTTGAGGATCCTACTGGAATTAAGTTGATAGATTATTCTACACAGGAGAAAGAGAATATCTATAATTTGCAAGGCCAGCGCGTAGCAAAAGACTATAAAGGATTAATCATCAGAGATGGCAGAAAGTACATCAATAAGTAATAATATAGTAAGAGGGTGCAAGTGAGCACCCTCTTACCATTTTTGTCTTTTTACTTTTTCACCTTTTTACTTTTAACAGATAGGTAAAGAGGAAACCGACAAGGAAGATGACCGTGGTTCCAAGAACGATGGCGAGATAGGGATGCAGGTGGATGCCTGGCAGATGCCAAAGCTCTGCGAGGGATATCCACGCGATGACGAAAATGCCGCAGAGACAGCCGATGAAGGCTGCGGCGCGATTGATTTTCTGTGGGATGCAGCCTAAGAGGAACAGTCCTAACATACCTCCAGAGAAGATGCTTGACAGCGTCCACCAGGCATCAATGATGCTCTCTACGCTCAGCATAGCAATGGCTACAACGGCCCCCAGAATGCCTACGCCAAAGCTGGAAAGGCGTACAATAGCCAGTTCCAGCTTCTGATGCTGGTGGTGGTCATTGGGGTCATGATGCCTTAAGCGGTCGGCCATACTGCGAGCCTTCAGGAAGAAAGGCCGTACATAGTCCGTCAGGATGATGGTGGCAGCGCTTGTCACGGAGGTGGAAACAGTGCTCATGCCTGCTGCAAAGATGCTGGCAATGAGCAAACCACGCAAGCCTACTGGCAATCCGTTGACAATGAAGTAAGGAAAGACGTAGTCGGGTTTTGCGGCAATCTCATCGGGTAGGGGAGCGACGCCGGCCTGATAGTAGCTGTAGAGCGCACTGCCAATCAGGAAGAACAACGCTGATACCGGAATGAACAGGTAGCCGCCGAAGAGTGCTGAGAACTTGGCAGCCTTATCGGTCTTGGCAGCATGGTAGCGCTGGACATAGTTCTGGTCGATACCATAGTTCTGCAGATTGATAAAAACACCATAAATCAGGCATACCCAGAAAGTGGAGGTCGTCAGGTCACCGGTAAAGGCACCTAACGAGAACTTGTTTCCTTCGGGAGCATGGATGGCAATGTCAAATGTCTGCATAGGACCTTCTGGCATGGAAAACATCAGAATGGCCAAACAGAGCAGTGCTCCTCCAATAAGGATAAGTCCCTGAATGGCATCCGCCCAGATAACAGCCTTCAGACCGCCCATCATGGAATAGATGATGATGCCGATG
>Ga0265299_10003970_pt1 | contig 14202 bp, 9 predicted proteins | sample AusTroGonzalo_MG_4_FD_193485 | JGI IMG/M metagenome (GOLD analysis project Ga0265299, IMG submission 193485) | Bovine rumen microbial communities from tropical cattle in Woodstock, Queensland, Australia - Gonzalo_02 | ecosystem: Host-associated > Mammals > Digestive system > Stomach > Rumen ...
ACCAAGTAAATATGAGACTTTTTACTCGAGAATATCTGGAATGTAGGTTACTTCGATACCATCTTTGACGAAGATTGGAAGGCCGGCATCGCTGTTTACGTACTCGATTGAGAGGGTGATGTCACGAGGGCCAAGTTGTTTGCCATCGACCTCGAAGATCGTTTTGTCGAGGATGACAGTATTGCCGTTCTTGCTCTTCAGTTTTTTTGTCAGCATGGTGTCGCCATATTTGTAGGTGGCCTGAAAGTAGCACTTGTCGTTAAGTTCTACATCAGCAGGAAGCTCGATGGGGTCCAGCAGGTCGTATTGGCTGTCGAACACGCTGCCCAGTTTCTCGTAGATGGTCTTTGGGGCATCACTGGTGTCCATGAAGTCGTTGGTTGATAGGCGTCTGCTGCTAATCAAGGCGTCCATGCCTGTTTTACGCATAAACTGTTTGCCAAGCATCAGCATCTGTTTCTTGGTGGTGAGGTTAAAAACCTTTACGGCCTGTTTCTCCTTCTGCCACTTGATGGCGTTTACGTCGCTAAAGGTGTCGCCCACTTTTACTGCTTTACCATTGTTATAGGTCAAATGAGCATCATTAACGAATAGAACCTTGTAGTTGTCTGCGCTGGCATAGCTGAGCCACGTGGCCAGACAAGTGAGTAAGAGTAGTCGTTTCATCTCGATTTATTTTTATAGATATTGTACTTCTGCATGAATGTGTCGTAGAGCGAGTAGATGGTGGTAGGCACCCACATGTTGAATGCCAGATCGTACCAACTGGCCACAAGGGCTATGATGAGGAATACAGTAGCTGTGCTTAGGAATGATAGTAGGATACTTATCCAAGGGTTCATGACTAACGATGAGAATGAATGCCCTGAGAGGTAGAAGAGTCCGATGACAATATAAATAACGAACAGTAGGCTCATAAAAAGCCAGTTTACCAGATGGGCTCCCTGCGATAGAGAGAGGTAGCCATTGAGTAATATCGATGAACCAGGTTGAGCACCAAGGAAGGTGGTGTGGATGTCGTTCTTGAAGTCGCCAATAACAATCAGTTTATCGTCAATCTGTTCGCTAATGGGAATCACCCTGTCAAGATCGAGCAGGTCGGCACTCAGATGGATGTAGTTACGTTCGCGAACCTGTCCCTCCTCGTCGAGCAGGCTTCCTGTTACTCGTACTGGCAGTAGTAGGGTGGAGCTGTTCTGGCATAGTCGGCCGTTATCCGTATACCATAGTCCGCCCCAATGTCTCTTGATGTCGGTGCCGAACCGGTCCTGGTACATTCTGAGTGCGACAGACGCTTCGTTATTGTGGAGATATTGATAACGTGAGAAGGTAAGGACCTGCCAGGTGGTGGCATAGTCGGCATTAGCAGCTTTGGGATTTAGGATGCTGTCGCACAGGTTAGCTTCGTCGTGCTTAGGTATTACAATGCGGTCCATCGATGCGATGGTATGGAAGAGTGCTGAGTCGTATGCGGTGTTCATTCCTTCTTCAAAGAAGATGTCAAGAAAAATGTATCTGTAGTTGTTCGCCTTCTTGGCTTTTGTCAGGAACTGCAACAGTTTCTCACGATCGGTGATGACCGTTTTGCCTACAGGGATGCCGTTCTCCTGATAGGGAACGAGGGCTTTGTCATAACAGATGTTTATGAGCAGAATGCTGTCGGGCACATTGTCAATCTGCATGCCCAGAAATCTCTTGTAGTCGGTAATCTGTTTGAGAGCTCCCGTCTCTCCGGGTAGAGGATACCCGATGTTGCCCATTACATAGGTGAATATGATGATGACTGTACTCGTCAGTACGGAGAGCGCAATGAGCTTCCGTTGCTGACGAATCCATGTCTTTATTTTATACAAAAGGGCCTTCATGGGGTTAGCGTTTCAGAAGTATAACCTTCGCTTTTGAGTTGTCCATCTTGCTCATGGTCTTACCTATGTTGGCGTTGTAATAGGTGGGGTCGGCTACGGTGAACTTGCGGCCGTTGACCATAATATAATCGCCGGTTACCTCCTCGTCAAAACATACAGCGGTATATAGGTGACCAGGGTAGTACACCAACACGACATCGAGGTCGAGCAGGTCGCGCATCAGGTGTGAGAAGAGGATGGAACGATCCTCACAATCGCAGAAAGGATAGAACAGGCTTTCCTCGGCAAAGAAAGCGCGATCGTGCCCCCATACCTTGTCGTCGTAGGCGTATGTCAGTCCCATCTGAACCCAGTTCAGTAGCATGTTGGCAGCACGCAGTTTGGGTAGCGTTCCCAGTTGCTGTTTGAGTTGTGGGTAAACCTTCTCACTAATCTCTGGTGCTACCGGTGTGTTAGCGTAATAAGCCCAGCGGGTCATCATGTCTTTTCCGTCATAGGAAGTAGGATAATCGGTATAGAAGTCCATCAGATTCTTGTTTACCTGCACGTCGGCCTGAACATTCACGAAGCGTGAGATGACGTTACGCTTATCTGATAGATTCTTTTTCAATTCTGGCTGTTCGTGTACACCAAGACTCATCATCTGCTCACCGGGATAGGCGGCATCACATACAGTCAGGTTCTTGGCCTTACAGCCGTCCATCAGGAAAAACAACTTTCCATCGGCGGTAAGGTAGCCGCGGTCGTATGGAAATCCATCCATACGCGACATGATATGCAGCTTGGTGTTGTCTTCGAGTGCAAGGCGTATTTGGTAGCCCGACTGGTTGAGCAATACGCCTTGGAGGAAGATGGCCTCGTTGGTACCCTTGCCGCAGGCTTTCTCAGCAATGTCCTGCAACATCTTATAATAGGCCCAGTCGCAAAGTCTGTACTCTTTACGAAGTTCCAGACAGTCGTGAACCAGATTGGTGTATCCTTTATTGGTCAATTCAATGAATGCATCTGAGATGTCTTTCTTGGATGTACCTTTGAGTTTGAATTTATCGGCGTTGCCCCATCTTACCTGCATGGGGGTACCATAGAATTCAAAACTGCTTGTTGTCATCGACTCATTGTTTTCGATGACGGGTTGTTGTGGCTTAGGCTGAGGCTTCACATCGAGTACCACAGGTACAACAACAGCCTCGATAGGTTTGCTCTGCTTCTCCTGCTGCTTCTTTTTCTGTTCAGCCAGCAGACGTGCCTGTTCTTCTTGCTTTTTTTGCTTCTCGGCCAGTAAGCGTGCTTGCTCTTCCTGTTGTTTCTTCTTCTCTGCTAACAGACGAGCCTGTTCTTCCTGTTGTTTCTTTTTCTCGGCTAACAGGCGTGCCTGCTCCTCCTGCTGCTTTTTCTTCTCGGCTAACAAACGTAGCTCTTCCTCTTGTCTCTTTTTCTTTTCGGCCAGCAGTCGGGCTTTCTCTTCCTGCTTGCGTTGTTTCTCTTCCAGCAGTCGAGCTTGCTCTTCTTGCTTTTTCTTCTCTGCAGCGATACGTGCCTGTATTTCTTCCTGTTTTTTCTTTTCTGCAGCTATACGGGCTAACTCTTCTTCCTGAGCTTTCTTTTCGGCAGCTAAACGGGCTTGTTCCTCTTCTTGAGCCTTTTTCTCTGCAGATAGTCGGGCTTGCTCTTCTTCGCGTATTCGTTTTTCTTCGGCTATGAGTCGGGCGCGTTCTTCCTCCTGCTTGCGCTTTTCCTCTAATTGGCGAGCCTTTTCTTCTTGCGCCTTCTGCTTCTCTTCCAGCAATCGAGCCTTCTCTTCCTGCTTGCGTTGTTTCTCTTCTAACAACTTCTGCTGGCGCTCCTGTTCCTTCTGTTTGGCTAAGGCTTGTCGCTCCTGTTCCTGTTGTTTCTTCTTTTCAGCCATCAGTTTGGCCAGTTCAGCTTTTTGCTGCTGCTTTTCCAGCTCTTTCTGCTTCTCCTCTTGTTGCTTTTTCAGGTCGGCCAGTCGCTTCAATTCTTCTTCTTGTTTCTTCTTTTCTGCCAAAAGTCTTGCTTGTTCAGCCTCTTGTGCTTTCTTCTCGGCGGCTATGCGGGCTTTCTCCTCCTGTTGTGCTTTCTTTTCGGCGGCTAAGCGAGCCAGTTCAGCTTCGCGTGCTTTCTTTTCAGCTGCCAGTTGGGCTTGTTCTTCTTCCTCCTTTTTTTTCTTGGCTGCTAACCTGGCCTGCTTTTCTTCCTGCTTTTGTTTCTCTGCAGCTAATTTGGCCTGTTTTTCTTCTTGTTTTTTCTTCTCAGCGGCTATGCGAGTTAGTTCCTGTTCCTGCTTTTTCTTCTCGGCAGCAATACGTGCAAGTTCCTCCTCATGTTTTTTCTTTTCGGCGGCGATACGAGCCTGCTCATCTTCCTGAGCCTTCTTTTCGGCCGCTAAACGTGCCTGCTCCTCTTCCCGCGCTTTCTTCTCGGCGGCTAATCGGGCTTGTTCATCTTCTTGTGCTTTCTTCTGGGCGGCAAGTCGGGCTTGTTCTTCCTCTTGCTTCTTTTTTTCTGCCGCTAAGCGTGCCAGCTCTTCTTCCTGCTTTTTCTGTTCGGCTGCTAAGCGGGCCTGTTCTTCCTCGCGTTTTTTCTGTTCCTCAGCCAGTTTCTTCTCCTCAGCCTCACGCCTCATGTCTTCAAGATAATCCTCATCGGTCATCTTGTCGTATTCTATGGGCTTGATATCGTCTTCCTTAGGACGGTCTACTGCATCCTCAATAGGGTAGTCTCTCCAAGCCTTCTCCATAAATTCGGCATACTTCTTGTTGACGCTGTCGCGAAATTCCTCATACTTCTTATTGGCATCATTGACAAAGTCGTCGTAATTCTTCTTCTGTTTGTTCTGAACTTGCTGCTTCAGACTGCCTCTTTGTCGTTGAGGTCTCTGACTCTGTGCATTGGAAACATTCATGCACAATGTCATGATGAGTAAGGTGAGCGATAGCTTTTTCATATTGTCATGGGCTTTGGTAATACCGTATTAACTTTATCCTTCTCCTGAACGTCATGTGTCTCGTTCAGGAGAAGGTGAGATATAAGATAAAAAACTGTTATTCTTGGTTTTTGATTTTTTCAACGTTCTTGATCAGGTTGTCTCTACGTGCTTGTTTGATGGCTTCCTTGGCTAATTTGCTGACGGTCTCAGACGAGATGGCGCAACGGATGAGTACCTCTGTGTTACCATTAGGTAGCTTGCGGAAGCATTCTGTCAATGTATTTGGACGGGTGAGCTGCTGGTCGATGCTGCGACCCTGTTGGCTGACGATGATTTTGGCAATAGACTCTGCCTCGTCGGCTCCAAACTGTTCGTTGGCCAGATCCTGCTCAATGGTCGCTGTCATGTCGGTTCTTATTTTCTGAGCTATTTCGCCCTTGGCAACGGTGAGAGCCTGAGTTCTGGCGGCATCGTAGATGGTGCCTGTGCTGCGGCCTTCGCCTACAATCCAAACCTCGTAGCCCATGGCGTCAACCTCTGACTGTGCTTTAAATGATTTCTCAAGCTGGGTCTCCAGAGGCAGTGCTCCAGGATTAATCTTCCAACCGTCGGCCTTGAATTCCTTGACTTGCTTTTTCAGCAACTTCTGGTTCGCTTTACTCAGTTCTTGGGCATTAGCACTGGCTGAAACAGCAAACAGCATCAATAACGCTGCAAAAATCCTCATAATTTTCATAATTGTGTAATTGATTAAATTGTTAAAAAATGAATTGTCTTATCTTGTAGTAATCTCATTTTAGGGTATGTAACGTTGGCAAAATTAGGAAAAATAATCTAAAGTTCCAAATAAATTGCCATTTTTTCTCTCTTTAACGTTAAAAAAGCTTATCAGACGATGTGTGATTCAAACTAAAGTTATTACCTTTGCAGCACTGTAAATGGTGAGAGTATGATACGGTATACCAAAAAAGAAGAAATATGGAATGCAGCATCCCATGGAGGAGGAATCCTGATGGGTGTCGTGTTTGGTATTATCTTTCTTGTTTGGTGTTTTCAGGCAGATAATAACTGGGCCCGGGTAAGTGTTATCCTGTATCTGTTTGGCATGTTAGGTTCATATCTGGCTTCAACGCTTTATCATTCGATGAAGCATCACTCCAAATGGAAAGAACGACTTCGTAAGTGGGATCATGCTGCTATCTATTGGCATATTGCGGGATCGTATTCGCCATTAACACTGGTGGCCCTTCGCGAGCAGGGCTATTGGGGGTGGAGCTTGTTCTGTTTCGTATGGACTTGTGCTATAGCTGGCACAATCATCAGCTTTATCAAACTTAAAGAGCATTCTAATGTTGAAACTTTCTGTTTTATAGGTATGGGCTTGAGTGTGCTCGTGGCCTTCAAACCGCTTATCGATTCGGTATCGACAGCGGCCGTCATCTGGATCATCGCCGAGGGGGTAAGCTATATTACCGGAGCCGTTTTTTATTCTTTGAATAAGACTAAATATATGCATTCGGTATTCCACTTTTTTGTCCTTGCTGGCAGTGTTTGTCATATCATAGCTGTGTGGGATGTATTAATGGAGTACTTATAATGGTTAAAAGTTAGGTCTTTTTTTTGGTCGTTTCGATTAAAATTAGTAATTTTGCAGCCGAATTTGCAAATTTAGATCTATTATGGCTTTTACACGTATGACCGCTGCCGAAGCTGCAGCGTTAATTAAGAATGGCGATAACATCGCTATGAGTGGCTTTACACCTGCTGGTGTGGCTAAGGCAACAACCAAGGAATTGGCAAAGATTGCAGTAGCTGAACACGAGGCAGGTCGCGAGTTTAAGGTAGGTATTTTTACTGGCGCTTCAACAGGACAGAGTACTGATGGTGATTTGGCCAATGCTCAGGCAATCAAGTATCGTGCTCCTTATACCACCAATCCCGATTTCCGTAAGCATGTAAATATGGGTGAGATTCCATATAACGACTTGCACTTGAGTCACATGGCTCAGGAGTTGCGCTATGGCTTCTATGGTGATGTTGACTGGGCTATCCTCGAGGTGTGCGACATCGAAGAGGTGGGTAACGACTATCATGTTTACCTGACTGCCGCTGGTGGTATCTCGCCTACAGCAGCCCGTTTGGCCAAGAAGGTTATTCTGGAGCTCAACTCGTTCCACAATCCTAATGCAAAATTCATTCACGACGTTTACGAGCCGTTGGATCCTCCTTATCGCAAGGCTATCCCCATCGAGCATGTAAGCGATCGTATCGGTAAGCCATACGTAAGCATTCCTAAAGAAAAGGTAGTTGGCGTGGTAGAGTGTAATATACCTGACGAGGCTCGTGCCTTTAAGGATAGTGACCCTATTACTGAAAAAATCGGATTCCTGACTGCCGAGTTCCTTGTCGAGGAGATGCATAAGGGTCGTATCCCTAAGGAGTTCCTGCCATTGCAGAGTGGCGTAGGTTCTACTGCCAATGCTATTCTGGGTGCTCTGGGTGAGGATAAGCATGTGCCCAATTTCAATATCTATACCGAGGTTATCCAGAACTCTGTTATCGAGATGATGCTTAATGGCCGTGTAAAGGATGCATCAGCTTGTTCTCTGACAGTATCAAATGACTGCTTGATGCAGGTTTATGATAACATGGATTATATGAAGCAGCACCTGACATTGCGCCAGAGCGAGATCAGCAACTCGCCTGAGGTTATCCGCCGATTAGGTGTTATTGCTATCAATACAGCCATTGAGGCTGACCTTTATGGAAATGTCAATTCAACCCACATTAGCGGCACTAAGATGATGAACGGTATTGGTGGTAGCGGCGACTTTATCCGCAATGCTTATCTCAGTATCTTCACTTGTCCTTCAGTGGCTAAGGGTGGTGTTATCAGTTCAATTGTTCCTTTTGTAAGTCATCAGGATTCTTCCGAGCACGATGTTAACATCATCGTTACCGAGCAGGGTGTTGCCGATCTTCGTGGTAAGAGTCCCGCTCAGCGTGCTGAACTCATTATTGAGAAGTGCGCACATCCTGATTATAAGCAGTTATTGTGGGATTACCTTAAGATTGCCAAGATGGGACAGACCCGCCACAATCTGACTGCTGCTTTTGCCATGCATGACACACTGGCTCGTAAGGGCGATATGAAGCTGACCGACTTCTCAGAATATATAAAATAGAAAAGGAAAGAAAGATAAAATGGAAAAACTGAAACAATGGACTGTTGGTGCAACCCTTATCTTGGTGGCTCTCATCATCATTGCCTCTTGTGGCGGCAAAGATGAGGGCACAGGAAAAGGTGATAGCAGAAAATCAGCTAAGGACTCGATTAAGGCGAGTCTTATTGATAGCATGATTGTTGCTGCCGACAACGCAAAAGACTACGACCGTAAGTTCTTCTTGGCTGATAGTTTGGAGAAGACAGGAGACATCAGTATGGTCAGAGCCAACTTCTTGCGCGGTTCTTCGTTGAATAGCCAAAAGCAGAAAGCTGCTGCTGAGGTTTATTACAAGAAGGCGCTCGATGTTGAGGAACTAGACGACAAGGACGTGTTCTATTACAGTCGCTCGGCCCGTACACTGGCCCAGATGTATTCTGTAAAGAACGATTACGAGGCTACCCTGCGTGTGGCAACTCCAGCTGTTGAGAAGCTGGAAGGCAATGCAAAGGCCCAGTCGCGTGACTTGGCTGTACTCTATTACACAATCGGCTCGGCCGAGATGTACTTGGGTAATGAGAAAGAGGCTTCAAAGAGTTATGAGAATGCTTACTGGCATTACAAGAACTCTATCTCTAAGAAGGATACTAATGGTTCGCGTATCCGTTCGGCTATCACTGGTATCAACAACATTACCGTTGCTTGTCTTAATACTCAGCATTATCAAGAAGGTAAGAAGTGGAACGATCGTACAGACTCTGTTCTCTATGTCTATCGTCTTCGTCCTGATGCCGATAGTGAGTTCTGCGACCACTATCGCGCGCGCATACGTCTTTTTAATGCGCTGACATCTTATGCTGCTGGAAACCGCGCTCAGGCTGATGAGGCTTTCGCTGCTTTTCAGACTACCGAGTATGCTAAGACCGAGCAGGGACAGTTGGATGCTAATGACTACCTGATGATGGCTCATCGTTATGAGGAGGCTGCTAAGAACTTCCGTATGCTTGATCACTGGATTGACTTCCGTGGGATGAAGTTGACGCTTGATAATATCTCGCTGTATCTGGTGCCAAAGTTCAAGGCTAACTATGGGGCCGGTCGTAAGGACTCTGCTCTTTATGTTGCCAATCAGATCTGTAATGCGTATGATTCAGCACTGGTATGGTCAAAGCGCGATGATACTGCCGAGATGGCTACCATCTACGAGACCAATAAGAAGGAAGAGGAGCTGGTTCGCAGCCAGTGGGAGGTTGAGAAGCGTGGTCATGAGATATTCCGTCAGCGTCTGATCAGCCTCGGTGTTGGTATTTTGCTGCTGGTAGGATTCTTCGGATTTTATGTCGTTCATAACCGTAAGGCTCTGAAACTTCTGCAGGCAGCCTATGGTCAGCTTGAAGAGGCAACAACAGCTCGTGAGCGTATTGAGAGTGAGCTCCGTATTGCTCGTGATATCCAGATGTCAATGATTCCTGCCGGAAATCTTGAGAGCGAGGGGCTCGACCTCTTTGCGTCAATGACGCCGGCTAAGGAGGTTGGAGGTGACCTTTACGACTACTTCATGGAGAAGAACCATCTGTACTTCGCCATTGGTGACGTGTCTGGTAAGGGTGTGCCTGCTTCGCTCTTCATGGCTCAGGTTATCCGTCTGTTCCGTGCCATGGCTAAGCATCATTACTCTCCTGCCGAAATCTGTAGCCGTATCAACGACGAGCTTACCGAGAATAATGAGAATGGTATGTTTATCACCATGTTCATTGGTCTGGTTGACCTTACTACAGGTCGTCTTGACTTCTGTAACGCAGGTCATAATCCTCCCGTACTTGGTGGTGATGCCGATGGCGGAAACTTCCTCCAGATGATTCCTAACGCTCCAATCGGATTGTGGCAAGGACTTGAGTATGAGGGTGAGACCATTGAGAGTATCAAGGGTAAGCCGCTGTTCATCTATACCGATGGTCTTAACGAGGCCGAGAATCCTCAGTTAGAGCGCTTCGGTGATGAGCATATGCTCGAGGTACTGCGCGAGACACACTTCGCCAATGCCATGCAGGTGGTTGAGAAGCTTAAGCGTCAGGTTGAAGAGCACCGTGCGGGTGCCGATCCTAACGATGACCTCACCATGATGTGTCTGAAGGTTGGATAAGTAATTTTTCGTACACAATAGAGCAAATATACCGCAACGCGTTGCGGTATATTTTTTGTATATAGGTATACCAAGGTAACAAAAAAATTACTTTCTTTGCACAAACAAACAACACAAAGGATTACATATTACTGATAAGACCACCGGCTTTTTGTGAGTCGGTGGTCTTGTCTGAATATTATACGCAACGCGTTGCGCAATAATTTAGTAGTTGTTGCGTTAATAATTTGCATGGAATTTAGTAATTTTGTAGCACTAATGATAACTAGATTTATTTAGGGAGATGAAAAGAATATCACAACGTGAAATTGCGAATTTGCTTGGAGTAAATGTTTCAACAGTATCGCGTGCATTGCGAGGCCTGGAAGGTGTAAGTCAGGAACTTCGTCAGGAGATTCTTGCTTTAGCCAAGGAGAAAGGCTATCGTCCCAATCCGTTTGCTGTAAGTCTTCGCTATGACACCACACGTACTATTGGTATTATTGTTCCCGATGTATCATTCAATCATTACGCCCATATCGTTAAACGTATTGAGGCAGAGGCCAGAAACGAGGGCTATATGTGTATCATCACTGATTCGGATGATAAGTACGAGACTGAGAAAAACTGTCTTGATTTGTTGGTAAACATGCATGTTGAGGGTATTATCATCTGTCCTTCACAAGAGACAAACGATTTTTCGCATATCCTGAAAGCAAAGAAGACACATATTCCTATTGTATTGTTCGATAGAGCTGCCGATATTGATGTCTCGTCGGTTATTATCAACGATGCCGACTCGGCCCGTCAGGTAACCAATGCTCTCGTTGACAGCGGAGCTAAGCGAATCGCTTTCTTGGGTGGACCCAATAAAATGAAACAGACATCCGAGCGCAAGCATGGCTATCTTGAAACCTTACGTGAACGTAATATTCCTATTCGTAAGGAACTTGTAAAGTGCAACTATATCAGTTATAACTCAGGACTTACTGATACCTTCGAACTGCTTGACCTGCCCGAACCACCCGATGCCATTATTGCTTCACACGGTATGTTGGCAACATCGGCCTTGAAGGCTATTGAGAGTAGAGGTCTGCGTATTCCTGATGATGTGGCACTTGTGGGCTATATGAGCGATTGGGTGTCGGATGTCTCTACACCTCGTATCTCGTTTGTCAAGCAGAACCAGCGCGAGATTGGTACCAAGGCATTCAGGTTGCTGTCTGATCAGCTTAATGGTGATACCTGCGTGCAGCATGTGATAGTAAAAGCCCGACTGGAACTCAGAGAAAGTACAAAATAAAGCATATAATAAACACTGGACTTATGAACAAAAACCTATTATCACTATTCCTAATGGCTGTGCCGCTCGTCGGCTATGGACAGGACCTGAAACTTAATGATCGTGAGTATTTCGAGCGTCAGGGCGTAAATGTACTGGTGTTCAGTAATAACTTTAACGGTGGTTTTAACGACGAGAAGAACTCTGGTATTGAGATTATCCATCATGGTGTGCGTACTATCCAAGGTGGAGCTGTACGTCTGAACAACACCCCAGAGCAGTGGGATCTTGTTCCCAAGACTGTTTCCCGAAAGGTAAATCGAGAGAAAGAAAGTATTGAGGTTGTGATGCGCTATGACGATTATGACTTCGATAGTCGTGTGGTTGTAACTGCCAAGGGTAAGGCTGTTGAAATAGCTGTGTGGCTTGATAAACCTGTGCCTGAAAAGTTAGCAGGTGAAGCCGGATTCAATATCGAGTTCTTGCCATCACAGTACTGGTTGAAGACCTATAATATTGATGGTCGTCTTGGCCGATTGCCCCGCTATGCTACCAGTCAGACTATGACGCGTCCCAACAGTGAGAAACCCCGTCAGTTCAAAGGGTTCAAAACCTATGATGACCGCGGAACTGACCGATTTGTAGATCCACTTCCCTTAGAGACGGGACACAAGATAACTCTTGCTACCGATCAGCCCGACCGTATGATTACCATCAGTAGTGATTCAGAGTTGAATCTATACGATGGTCGTATACTGGCTCAGAATGGTTGGTATGTGTTACGTAGTGTGCTGCCAACGGATAAGACGGGCAAGGTGCTTAGCTGGCTTGTTGAGCCCAATGCTATTCCTGGCTGGATTCGCGAACCGAACATTGGCTTTTCACAGGTTGGTTACACGCCTGAACAGCCTAAGGTGGCTGTTATCGAGCTTGATAAGAACGATCAGCCTAAGGCTACAGCCTCACTGATGCGTATTCTGCCTGATGGTTCGGCCGAGCAGGCCTATCAGGGTATGATAAATAGTTGGGGGCCTTATTATAAATATAATTATGTGAAGTTCGATTTCTCGACGGTGCGCCAGCCAGGTGTTTATTACATCCAGTATGGCAATACCCGCACTAATGATTTCTTGATTGACGAACATGTCTATGATAAGATTACCGATGCCACCACCGATGTCTGGGTTCCTATCCATATGAACCACATGTATGTGAATGAGGGGTATCGTACATGGCATGGTGAGCCGTTTAAAGAGGGCTATCTCCAAGCACCGGCAAGCGATCATTTCGACCTGCATCGTCAGGGGCCAACCACAGATACGAAATATAAGCCCTACGAACTGATCCCTGGACTGAATATTGGTGGATTCTTTGATGCCGGAGACTTTGATATTGAGACCGGATCAAATATCAATGTCGTCCAGAATTTTATCCGTACCTGGGAGCTCTTCAAACCTCAGCGCGATGAGACATTTGTAAGTCAGCAGCAACGTTATGTTGACCTGCATCGTCCCGATGGTGTGCCCGATATCCTGCAGTTTATCGAGCACGGCACCCTAAACCTTGTGGCCCAGGCCGAGCAGATAGGACATATGGCATCAACCTTGTCAAACTCTGTGTTGGATAATTACCATCATCTGGGTGATGCAGCCTCGATTACCGACGGATTACACTATGACCCGAGTCTGAAACCTTATGAGGTGTCTGCTGATGGTAAGCGTAGTGGAACACCCGATGATATGTGGGCATTTACGACTCGTAATCCACGACTCGACCAGCAGGCTGCTACCATGTTCGCAGCTGCCAGTCATGCCTTGAAAGGATATAACGACGATCTGGCCGCCCGTGCCCTTACCCAGTCAAAGCGACTCAAGAAAGAAGCCGATGAACTGATGAACAAGATTGCTGCCGATCGCCAGATGGAAGAGGATCTCAGTTGGCTTGGTAGTGGGGCGCAGGGCGACATGGCTACTAACCTGCAGCTCTATGGTGCCACAGGTGAGAAGCAGTATCTTGTAAACTTCGAGAAACAAATCTGGAAGGCTCTTGACCGCAACGTCGCTGTTAGCATGCAAACAGCTCTCGATGCCGTACCATATATGAATGAGACTTATAAAAAGAAACTGCGTCCTTATGTCGAGAAGTATAATGACTATATTAAGAGTTTCGACCAGCAGAATCCATATGGTGTCCCCATCGGTCTGGGTAACTGGGCAGGTGTAAACATGGTGCTTAACTTCGGTATTGCCGTTAACTATGCCCATATTTATTTCCCTGACATCGTCAGCAAGGATGAGGTCTATCGTGTAGCCAACTGGCTCTACGGCTGTCACCCATATCACAACTACTCGTTTGTGGCTGTTGTAGGTGCAGCCCGTCCTAAGCAGGTGTTCTACGGTAACAATCGTGCCGACTTCTCCGCTATTCCCGGTAACGTTGCTCCCGGATTGCTGTTCCGCCAGCCCGATCACTTCGAGAATTTCGACGATTGGCCTTTCCTCTGGGGACAGAACGAAGGTACCATCGCCGGTAATACACAATATGTTATATTTGGTTCATCATTTAAAAATATAGTTATACCAAAACAGTAGTAATATCAAAACAACATCAATGCAAAACAAAACAGTTCTATTACTAATTACATTATTATCTTTCCTTACCGCTCAGGCACAGCCTGAGCCCGAGGATCGTAAACTTACTATTCGTGGTCAACTGCTCGATTCGGAATTTAAAGAGCCAATGGTTCAGGCCACTATCCAGTTGTTCACCGCATCTGATAGCACCTTTGTGGGTGGAACAGTTACCAATGAGCGCGGAAACTT
>Ga0265299_10003971_pt1 | contig 14200 bp, 10 predicted proteins | sample AusTroGonzalo_MG_4_FD_193485 | JGI IMG/M metagenome (GOLD analysis project Ga0265299, IMG submission 193485) | Bovine rumen microbial communities from tropical cattle in Woodstock, Queensland, Australia - Gonzalo_02 | ecosystem: Host-associated > Mammals > Digestive system > Stomach > Rumen ...
CGTTACTCACCCGTGCGCCGGTCGCCAGCATCAAAAGCAAGCTTTCGATCTGCTGCCCCTCGACTTGCATGTGTTAAGCCTGTAGCTAGCGTTCATCCTGAGCCAGGATCAAACTCTTCATTGTAAATTTTATATCTTCGATAGAAAATTTACTAGTCTCTCTCGCGACTCGGAAATAAAAGCAAGCTTTCATTTCTCTCGCTGCTCGGAGCCTTGTAAAAATCAGAATCTATCATTATCTCTGTCTCAGAACAACTATCCAAATTCAAGAAATTGAAACGGTTTGTTCATTTACCCAAGTACTTCGAAAAGTACTTGCTTCTTGTACTACTTCTGTTTATGTAAATCTTTCAAAGAACTCTTTCTTTTAGTGCTTGTCAGGTGGTGTTCCTGATTTGCGGGTGCAAAGGTACAACAAATTTCAATACCGACCAAACATTTTCCAAAAAAAATTCCCAAAAACGTGAAAGTTTTCGGGAATGTTTACATTCTTTATATTACACCTTATATATAATATATAGACAAATGCGAAATTCTATATTTTTGAGGTTTTTATTCAAAAATCTCCTCGATGTCGTTTTCGCCACCAGAATCGTCGGTCTCGCCGCCACCCATCGGACAAGGATCGAAACCGGCGGGAACATCAAACACCTCGTCCTGGTGATATCCTAAGCGGGCATTTTTATAAACCTGTTGCATATAGAGTGCGAAAATGGGCAGTGCACCCGAGGCTCCCTGACCCATGGCCATAGAGTTGAAGTGGATATCACGATCGTCGCCACCTACCCAGCAGGCGTTAACCAATGTGGGGGTAAGACCTACGAACCAGGCATCGCTATTATTATTGGTGGTACCTGTTTTACCTGCCAGCTGACCGGTGAGGTTATACCTGAAGCGCAGACGACTGGCGGTACCGCCATCAACTACATTGCGCAGCATATATATCATCTTATGTGCACTCTCCTCGCTAATCACCTCGTTCAAGCGGGGCTGGAACTGGGCAATCACATTACCCTCGCTGTCCTCGATCTTAGTTACGAACATGCACGCAGCGCGGATACCATGATTAACAAATGCGGTATAAGCACTGGCCATCTCGCCTACACTGATGTCGCAAGGACCCAGACAGAGGGCCATCGAAGGATGGATATCGGGGTTGCGGATACCGTACTCGTGAAGCAGATCGACGAAGGCACGGGGATTGAGCTTACTCATGAGGTAGGCCGAAATCCAGTTGTTTGACTGCTGCAAGCCCCACTTCAGGGTTACCATCTCGCCGTAGCGGGCCTTACTACCGTTGCGTGGCGTCCACGACTGACCGGCCACGATGTAGGTCTGCTGTACGTTAGGCGCCTCGTCGCAAGGGGTGAAACCGTTCTCCATGGCGAGCGAGTACAGATAGGGTTTGATGGTAGAACCAACCTGGCGGCGACCTTCCATCACCATATCGTAAGCAAAGTGCTCGTAGTTAAGACCACCCACGTAGGCCTTTACATAACCATTCTGTGGACACATGCTGATGAAGCCGGTACGCAGGAATGATTTGTAATATTTTATCGAATCGAGTGGCGTCATAATGGTATCCACCTCGCCGTGGTAAGTGAAGACCGACATCTTGGTCTTGGTACGGAACGAACGGTAGATCTCGTCCTCGGTTGCCCCACTCTCCTTGAGCACACGATAGCGCTCGCACTGACGGATAGAACGATTCAGAATCTGCTCTACCTGGGCAGCGGTAAGGTTGGCCGAATAAGGGGCATTCTTCTTTGACTGCATCTCCTTATCGAAGGCGGGCTGCAGGAACTTTACCACGTGCTGGTAGGCAGCTTTTTCGGCATACTCCTGCATGCGCGAATCGATGGTGGTGTAAACCTTGAGGCCATCGGTATAGATGTTATAATTCTCGCCATCGCGCTTCTTATTTTTGTTACACCAACCGAACAAAGGGTCTGTCTCCCAGTTAATTGAGTCGGTGACGAACTTGGCCATATTCCACGAAGGATAGTTGGCACGGACGGGTTTTTTGGCGGTCATGTACTGGCGCAGATACTCACGGAAATACTGAGCCAGACCTTCCTTATGGTCGGCCACATGGAACTTGAGAGTGAGTGGCTGAGCGCTGAGTGTATCGTAGGCTTCGGGGGTAAGGTAGCCGGCCTTTACCATCTGACCGAGCACCACGTTACGACGGTCGCGACTGCGCTCGGGATTGCGTACGGGGTTGAAGTAAGAAGGGTTCTTACACAGGCCCACGAGTGTGGCCGACTCGGTAACGCTCAGGTCTTTTGGCTCCTTGCTAAAATAGGTGTTGGCAGCTGTCTTGATGCCCACCGCATTGTGCAGAAAGTCAAAATAATTCAAGTACATGGTAATAATCTCGTCCTTGGTGTAGGTACGCTCCAGTTTGACGGCTATCACCCACTCGATGGGTTTCTGCAGCAGGCGCTCGACGGTGGAGTGAGCCTGTTCGGAATACAACTGCTTGGCCAGCTGCTGGGTGATGGTAGATCCACCACCGGCACTCTTCTGACCTAAGATACCTCTTTTTACTATCGCGCGCGCGAGGGCGATGAAATCCACGCCCGAATGATCGTAGAAGCGCACATCCTCGGTAGCCACCAATGCCTGAATGAGTGATGGAGCGATTTTGTTGTAATCTACCATCACACGATTTTCACGATTATAATTCCAGGTGCCCAACAGCTGGCCATCGGCAGAATAAATCTGGGTGGCGAAGCGACTGATGGGGTTCTGAAGGTCTTCGAAAGGTGGCATATAACCAATCCAACCCTTATCGATAGCGTAAAAAGCACCGGCCGTGGACAGGATGGTTAATGTCAATAATGTCCATAGAAAATAGACAAATAGCTTTCTCATATCCTCTTTTTAGTTACTTTTTGGTGCAAAATTACTATTTTCTTTCAAAATACGGCACGGAAATCAGAAATATTGTGTAATTTTGCGCCGAGAAAATTAAATTATTGATGAAAAAGCATAATTTTGTAACAATTGCCGATCTCACTCGAGAGAAGATCCTCTACATGATTGAGATGGCGCAAGAGTTCGAGAAGCACCCCAATCGTGAGTTGCTGAAGGGCAAAGTTGTGGCAACCCTTTTCTTCGAACCCTCAACCCGAACCCGACTTAGTTTTGAAACAGCAGCTAACCGTCTGGGTGCCCGTGTTATCGGATTTGCCGATCCGAAGATTACCAGCGGCACCAAGGGCGAGACACTGAAGGACACCATCCTGATGGTATCGAACTACGCCGACGTGATTGTGATGCGCCATTATATCGAAGGCGCCGCTCAATATGCTTCGGAGGTAGCCCCAGTGCCCATCGTGAATGCCGGCGACGGCGCACATCAGCACCCCTCGCAGTGTATGCTTGACCTCTACTCGATCTACAAGACGCAGGGCACGCTGGAGAATCTGAACATCTATCTGGTGGGCGACCTGAAATACGGACGAACGGTACACTCGCTGATTATGGCCATGAGGCACTTCAACCCCACCTTCCACTTTGTGGCGCCGAAGGAACTGGCCATGCCGAAGGAATACAAGATTTATTGCGACGAACACGGCATTAAGTATCAGGAGCACACGGCGTTTAACGAGAAGGTGATAGCCGATGCCGACATATTATATATGACGCGCGTGCAAAAAGAAAGATTCAGCGACCTGATGGAATACGAACGCGTAAAGAACGTATATGTGCTGAACAACGACCTGCTGAAAAACGCCAAACCTAACATGAAGATATTGCACCCGCTGCCACGCGTAAACGAGATTGCCTACGAGGTGGACGACAACCCACATGCTTACTACATACAACAGGCCGGTAACGGACTGTTTGCCCGCGAGGCCATCTTCTGCGATGTGCTGGGAATTACACTCGACGAAGTTAAAACAGATAAAACGATTATACGATGAATAAAAAGGAGCGATTGGTTGCCGCGATTGAGAACGGCACTGTGATTGATCATATTCCAACCGACAAGACATACCAGGTGGCCAGCTTGCTGGGACTGTTTACACTGAAAACACCTGTTACCATCGGTTTTAACTATCCCTCGAAAAAGGTGGGCTCGAAAGGTATCATCAAGGTGAGCGATAAGTTCTTTACCGACGACGAGGTGTCGCGCCTCTCGGTAGTTGCACCTAACGTGATACTGAGCATTATACGCGACTACGAGGTGGTTGAGAAGCGCAGTGTGGTTACACCATCGGAGATTAAGGGCATTGTGAAGTGTAATAACCCCAAGTGTATTACCAACAATGAGCCGATGAAGACCCACTTCCACGTTGAGAACGGCATTCTGACTTGTCACTACTGCGAGAAGGAGCAGGATATCAACAAAGTGGAACTGTGCTAACAATAGATTGAAACATTAAATTTTCCCCAATAAACAAAACAATGAACAGAGACAACACAATCTTCGAGTTGATTGAGAAAGAGCATCAGCGCCAGCTGAAAGGCATTGAGCTGATTGCAAGTGAAAACTTCGTAAGCGACCAGGTGATGGAAGCCATGGGATCTTACCTGACTAACAAGTACGCCGAGGGTTATCCTGGACACCGTTACTATGGTGGTTGCCAGGTGGTTGACGAGGTTGAGCAGTTGGCTATCGACCGCGTTTGCAAGCTTTTCGGTGCTGAGTACGCTAACGTACAGCCTCACTCAGGTGCTCAGGCTAACGCTGCCGTACTGCTGGCCGTACTGCAGCCAGGCGACACTTTCATGGGATTGAACCTGGATCACGGTGGTCACCTGTCGCACGGATCACGCGTAAACACATCTGGTTTGATCTACAACCCCATCGGTTACAACCTGAATAAGGAGACCGGTCGCGTTGATTACGACGAGATGGAGCAGCTGGCACTGGAGCACAAGCCAAAGCTGATTATCGGTGGTGGTAGTGCCTACAGCCGCGAGTGGGACTACAAGCGCATGCGTGAGATTGCCGACAAGGTTGGCGCACTGCTGATGATCGACATGGCTCACCCTGCAGGACTGATTGCAGCTGGACTGCTGGAGAACCCTGTGAAGTACGCTCACATCGTAACATCAACAACCCACAAGACTCTGCGTGGTCCTCGTGGTGGTATCATCCTGATGGGTAAGGACTTTGAGAATCCTTGGGGTCTGAAGACACCAAAGGGTGTAACCAAGATGATGAGTCAGTTGCTGAACTCAGCCGTATTCCCCGGACAGCAGGGTGGTCCTCTGGAGCACGTGATCGCTGCCAAGGCTGTGGCTTTCGGCGAGGCTCTGCAGCCTGAGTTCAAGGAGTGGGCTAAGCAGGTACAGAAGAACGCTAAGGTACTGGCCGACGAGCTGGTTAAGCGTGGCTTCGGCATCGTTAGCGGTGGTACCGACAACCACTCAATGCTGGTTGACCTGCGCTCTAAGTATCCTGAGCTGACTGGTAAGGTAGCTGAGAACGCTCTGGTTGCTGCCGACATTACCGTTAACAAGAACATGGTTCCATTCGACAGCCGCAGCGCTTTCCAGACTTCTGGTATCCGTCTGGGTACACCTGCCATCACCACACGTGGTGCTAAGGAGGACCTGATGGTTCAGATTGCAGCCTGGATTGAGGAGGTACTGAACGATCCTGAGAACCCAGAGGTTATCGCAAGCGTTCGCGCCCGCGTTAACGAGAAAATGAAGGATTATCCTTTGTTCGCTTATTAATAAATAAAAGCCCCAGCCGATTGGCTGGGGTTTTTATTTGTTTTATTTCAAATTATCATTGAAATGATTGATGGCCTGGCGGTACAGGTGGTTGCGGGTGTTACCACCCGAGATGCCGTGATTGCGGTTGGTATATACTAACTGACGGAAATCCTTATCGGCCTGTACCAATGCCTCTACGTATTCGGCGGTGTTCTGATAGTGAACGTTGTCGTCGGCCAAACCATGGCAGATGAGCAGCGCACCATGCAGGTTGTTGGCACGGGCGATGGGGTTAACCTCGTCGTAGCCGCTGGCATTCTCCTTAGGTGTACGCATGTAACGCTCGGTATAGATAGAGTCGTAATAACGCCAGCAGGTAGGAGGCGCGATGGCCACACCGGCACGGAACACAGGGCGACCCTCGGACATCGACATGAGGGTGTTCCAGCCACCATAGCTCCAACCCCAGATGCCGATACGATCCTTATCTACATAACTCTGATTACCCAGCCAAAGGGCTGTCTCTACCTGGTCGCGAGCCTCGAGCTCGCCCAGGCGCAGGTAGGTACACTTCTCGAATTCGGCACCACGACCGCCGGTACCACGGTTATCAACGCACACGCAGATATAACCCTGCTGACACAGATACTGCTCGAGGATGGCACCATTGCCAGCCATGCCCAGGCCCCACTGGTTGAGCACCTGCTGCGAGCCAGGACCGCCGTACTGATACATGATGACGGGATACTGCTTGTTGGCATCGAAGTTGGCGGGCTTAACCATATAACCGTTCAGCTGCACGCCCTCGCTGGTGGTAAAAGTAAACATCTGCTTCTGACCCAGCTCGTAATCGGCCAACTTTGCCTTGAGCTCGTGGTTGTCGATAAGTGTGGTGAGCTTTTTGCCGTTATTCTGGCAGATGGTGTACTGGGCGGGATTGTTGATATCGCTCCAGATATTGATAAAGTACTTGAAGTTCTTGCTGAAAATGGCGTTGCTGACACCCGACTTAGGAGTGAGCGCCTCTACCTTGCCATTCTGGTGGGCCACCATCACCTGCTGCTCGGTAGCACCAGTGGGGTTAGCGGCAAAATAGGTGTCGCCGGTCTTCTCGTCGTAACCGTAAACGGCTTTTACCACAAAATTCTCGTGGATAATCTGGCGCAGCAGCTGTCCGTTCAGGTTGTACAGATACAGATGGTTGTAGCCATCGCGCTCGCTGGGCAGCAGGATGTGCTGATCGGTGAGCTGGATGTCGTCGAGCACCTCTTCCTTGATGTACTTATCAACCTTATCCTCGATAGCCAGCTTGCAAACGGTTGAGAGCGGGTTGGCCATATAGATACGCAGCACGTCCTGGTGGCGGTTCATGGTCATGATGGCCACCTTGGCAGGATCGCTGGTAGCTTTGATACGGGGGATATAATCCTCGGCACCCAGGGGCACATCGATCTTGCGGGTCTGATGACTCTTGATATCGTAGCTCCACACGCTAACCTTGGAGTTAACCTGACCGGGCACGGGGTACTTATAGGTGTAGTCGCCAGGGTACTCGGCAAACTCGGTGCGGGTGGGCTTCAGGCCCTTGAACAGCTGCATAGAGTACTGCTTAACGGCGCTCTCGTCGTAACGGATCCACAGAATCTGCTTAGAATCGGCGGTGAACACCATCGACGAGTTGGTTGAGAACTCCTCCTCGTACACCCAGTCGGGGATACCGTTGATCACCTCGTTGCGCTTGCCGTCCTTGGTAACCTGACTCTCGGCATTATCGTAGAGCAGCTTTACCAGGAAGATGTTGTTGTCGCGTACGAAGGCAATCTGGTTGCCATCGGGCGAGAACACGGGCGTTTGCTGAGGACCGCCATCCGACAGGGGCTCCAACTTGTTGTTGCGGATGCTATATATATAATAGGTGGCGGTGAACGAGCGACGATAGATGGCCTTGGTGTTGGTCTGGATGAGCAATCGGGTGCCATCGGGACTCATGATGTAACCATCCACCTCACTGATCTCAGCGCCACGGGCGGTGGCTGCATCGAACAGCACGCCTACCTGTTTGCCGGTTTTAAACGAGTAAGTAACAATCTGCTTACCATCGCTGCTAATCTGCGCGTAGGTCTCGCCATCGGCCAAGGGGTAAACGGCGCTGATGGACTTACTGCGGAACTCGCCCTTGGTAATGTCGGTGAGCGTAATCTGCTTGCCGGCCGAAGCACTCACAGCCAGCGCCAGCGACACGCCAAGCGAGAATAATCTTAATTTCTTCATATTTTTCCAAGTTTTTACTGTTTCAGACTGCAAAGATAGCGTTTTTTTCGTTAACTTTGCACACTGATGGATTTAAATAAAGTGAATACACCCTATTATAACGACTACGGCACGTGGATACGGCGCCAGTTTCCGTACCGTGTGCAGAAGATATCGATAGATGCCGGCTTTACCTGTCCGAACCGCGACGGACGGATATCAACGGGCGGCTGCATCTACTGCGACAACCGCACGTTTAACCCCTCGTACTGTCAGCGACGCCTGTCGGTGAGCGCGCAGCTGGCCGAGGGCAAGCAGTTTTTTGCGCATAAGTATCCCGACATGAAGTACCTGGCTTATTTCCAGGCGTTTACGAATACATACGCCCCTATCGAGCAGTTGAAAGCGCTGTACGAAGAGGCGCTGGCGGTTGAGGATATCGTGGGCATTGTGATTGGCACACGCCCGGATTGCGTATCGGACGAGCTGCTGGATTACCTGGCCGAGCTGAACCAGCGTACGTTTGTGCTGGTGGAGTACGGACTGGAAAGCTGCAACGCCGCAACGCTGCAACATATCAATCGCGGACATACGTTCGAGCAGTCGGTATCGGCCTTGGAGCGCACCCACCAACGCGGATTGCTCACCGGCGCGCACATCATCCTGGGACTGCCGGGCGAGGATGCGGCCGAGAGTCTGCGCCAGGCCCCTATCCTATCGCAGCTGCCCATCGACATTCTGAAGATTCATCAGATGCAGATTATCCGTGGCACCAAGTTGGCCGAGATGTACGAACGCGAGCCGTTCCACATCTACAGCGTGGATGAGTACATCGAACTGATTGCCCAATACATACAGCGCCTGCGACCGGATATGGTGCTGGAGCGTTTTGTGTCGCAATCGCCTAAGGAACTGCTGATAGCGCCGCATTGGGGACTAAAGAACTACGAGTTTACCAACAAACTGGTAAACTACCTGAAGCAGAATGATATACACCAAGGTCAGTTGATTTTGCGGAACTCAGAATAGTTGTTGTTTCGCAGCATCTGGTCGATGGTAAGGTTGTGGCTCTTCATGTAGCGATCAACCATACGGGTATAAACGGTGTTGAACACGTGCTTGCCGTAAGCCTGATTGATGACCCAATGGATTTTGCCGATATGCATGTCGCGCTCCTGCTGACTGAGGGCGCGGTCCTGCGGCATGGGGTACAGACTGAGCAGGTAGAACCCGGCGCAATCGGGCACAATGTAGCTGCGGGTCATCGTGGCCAGCTGACTCTTGGAATAGCCGTAGAGCGGATTCTTGTAAAGGGGATAATCGCTGCCCAGGTACTTATCCAAGCAGATACCGATAGAGCCGTTGCCCACAATCACACTCTGATCGAGCGAACCAATCTGGGCATACACCTCGGGTACCTCGATGCCAGGGATATGCTCGCGCAGATACTTGAACACCTTGGTAAAATCGGCATTGATATCATCCATGTTGGCATACTGCTGCTCGGCCTCGGAAATGAGCGCCTGCAAGGTAGAATCCTGATAGAATCGCAGGAACTTAGTGTTAATCTGCTGATCATCCACCTTACCGATACGCAGCACATCCTCGATAAGCGTGCGGGTTTGCATGGGATAAGCGGTGTTCATCTGCTGCAAAGCCGAAAAATCGCCGGTGGTAAGGTACAGACTCTGGATACGGTCGTAGCGATCAACCTTAACAATACGGTCGTCGCCTGCTGTAAATTGCCATTCACAGCTAATGCATCCAAAGAGCACTATCAACAGAAAATAATATACCTTGCGCACGGGCTATTTTTGTGGGGTAATGATATACTTATGTTAAAAAATTCGTTGCAAATATACTAAAAAGTATTTTAAAAACCAAATTTTAACCTAAAATATTTAAATAAAAGTATAAAAACCTGCACATTTTTGTTTATTTGTGTAAAAATCGGGGGCCGTTTGATGGTTTTTGTGTACTTTTGCTCTCTGCTAAGACAAATAAAAAAGATGAAGAAGAAAATGATAACGTTGGCACTTGCTGCCATCAGTGTGATGACCGCCCAGGCTCAGCAGCAGCTGACCGTGAGCGTTACTAACCCATCGGCTGCCGCACGCACCGATCAGGCAGTGATAATCCCCCTTAACAGCTACGGCGAAGTGCGCCGCGCGCTGGTTACCTGCGAGGGCAAGGAGATACCCTGTCAGCTAGATGATCTGGACCAGGACGAGGTGTTCGACGAGCTGTGCTTTTTGGCCGATCTGAAGGGCAAACAGCAGTTGAAGTACCAGGTACAGCTGTTTACCGACCTGTGCGACGAGCCTGCCAAATACCCTGCCCGCGTGTTTGCCGAAATGCTGATTCGCAACGACAAGGTGAAGGAGAAAAACAAGCACAACAACTTTATCGAGGCCATCACCGCGCGCGGCGACTGCGCTAACTCGTACAACCTGCAGCACCATCACGGCGTGGATTTTGAGAGCGAGCTGAACGGTATCCGCATCTACTTCGACAAACGTCAGACACTGGACCTGTACGGTAAGTTCCAGAAGCGCCTGGAGCTGGAGGAAACCCAGTTCTACACCCAGCCTGAGCAGAAGGCACAAGGTTACGGCGACGATGTGCTGTGGGTAGGCAACACCTTTGGACTGGGTGCGTTCCGCGGTTGGGACGGAAAGCAGCCCACGATGATTGAGCCCGTAGCCTCGCGCACACAGCGCATCATCTCGTACGGTCCGCTGCGCACCATCGTAGAGTTAGTAGATAAAGGTTGGCAGGCCGAGGCTAACCGCCCCGCCATCAACATGACCATCCGCTATATCCAGTACGCCGGTCATCGCGACACCGATGTAGAAGTATATTTCACCAAGAAGCATACCGACGTGAGCAACTACCGATTCTCTACCGGTGTGATTAACGTAAAGGGTTCGGAGGAGTTTACCGACCATAAGGGTTTGCGCGGCTGTTGGGGCAGCGACTTCCCCACCGGCGACACCATCAACTTTAAGCGCGAAACGGTGGGCTTGGGTATATTGATACCCCAGCAGTACATGGCCAGCGAGGAGCCAGCCAACAAAGATAACTATGCTTTTGTGGTAAAAGCCAACCAGAATATACTGAAGTACAAGATAGCGTATACCTCTGATAACGAGACATTTGGCTATCATACCGCTAAGGATTGGTTTAATTTCCTGAAGCTGTGGCGCAAGGAGGTTGAACAGCCCGTAAAGGTGGTGATTACCCAGCCATAACTAAAGGGGCAAGGCACTAAACAGCTTGCGACCTTTAGCGTAATACTGCCAGAGCAAAGAGAACGATTTTTGCTCTGGTATTTTTTCGGTCTGACGCGAAGCCTGAATGGCTTGGCGGTCGGCAACAAAATCCTTCTTCCAACGTTTAAAAGCGCGACGGGCACGATAGATGGCCTTGAAGTCGCCCCAGTTACGACCCAGAATCAGGGTTTCCCAGGCGGCCAGGTAATCCAGGAACCAGCGCCAACGCATCACGTACTGCAGCTCGCCATCGGGCAGGCATTTATACAGCATCGTCAGGTTGTTGCGGAAGTTCAGGAAGGTCTTCATCGGGTTACCCTTAGGCAGCGTGCCGCCACCAACGTGGTACACGTAACTATCTGGAATGCAGACGATACGGCGACCACGAATGCGCAATCGCCAACACATATCAATCTCTTCGTTATGGGCAAAGAACCGGGCATCGAGTCCGTTTACAGCCCAGTAATCGGTGCTGCGGATGAGGAGCGCGGCGCCTGTGGCCCACAGGATATCGGCTACATCGTCGTACTGTCCGTTATCGGCCTCGACGGTATCGAAGATACGACCACGACAGAAAGGATAGCCAAAGCGGTCGAGATAGCCGCCGCTGGCACCGGCATACTCAAAGCGGTCCTTATCAAAGATGGAGAGCAGCTTGGGCTGACAGGCAGCCACATCGGCATGGGCATCCAGGTACTCGATCATCGGGGTGAGCCAATGGTGGGTAACCTCGATATCGGAGTTGAGCAGCAGGTAGTACTCGGCCTGGATCTGTGCCAAAGCCCGGTTGTAACCCTCGGCAAAGCCCCAGTTCTGGTCCAGCACAACCAGCTTTACCTCGGGGTAATGCTGCTGCAGGAACGCCAACGAATCGTCGGTTGATGCGTTATCGGCTACATAAACCGTGGCCTCGTCCTTTGAGTAATTAAGCACGGAGGGCAGATACTGCTCGAGCATCTGGCGACCGTTCCAGTTGAGTATGACTATTGCTACTTTTTCCATTTTTTCGCGCGTACATTATATAATACACATTAACGACTCCTTATCGCGGGTCATCTCGCCCAGCTTCACACTGATAAGCTGATTATCGAAATCGGGGTTAGCATCCTTGGCGGGCAGCTCTACACGGATATAGTTCTTAGTAAAACCGTGCATGGCACGACCGCGGGTAGCCTTCTCGAACAGCACCTCGGCCTGCTGGCCGATATAACGCTCGTAGAAAGCATGGGTTTTCTGATCAGAGAGTTCCAGCAGGCGCTTTACACGCTGCTTCTTCTCCTTCTCGGGAACCACGTATGGGATGCTGAGGGCCGATGTGCCTGGGCGCTCGGAGTATGGGAACACGTGCAGCTGAGTAACATCCAGGCTATCCAGGAACGTGTAGGTCTCCTCGAAGCACTCGGGTGTTTCGCCACGGCAGCCCACCATCACATCTACGCCGATAAAGGCATCGGGCATCAACTCCTTGATACGGTGGATCTTCTCGGCAAACAGCTCGCGATCGTAATGACGATGCATGAGCTTGAGCACCGTGTTGCTACCACTCTGCAGGGGGATGTGGAAGTGCGGCATGAAGGCACGGCTCTTGGCGCAGTACTCGATGAGCTCGTCCGAAATCAGATCGGGTTCGAGCGAGCTGATGCGGTAACGCTGAATGCCCTCTACCCCATCGAGCGCCTTAACCAGGTCGATAAACTTCTCGCCGGTAGTCTTACCAAAGTCGCCGATGTTCACACCGGTGAGCACAATCTCCTTACCACCCTCGGCAGCGGCCTCCTGGGCCTGCGCTACCAGCGAGGCTATCGTTGGGTTGCGCGAAAAACCACGGGCGTAGGGAATGGTACAGTAGGTGCAGAAGTAATCGCAACCATCCTGCACCTTCAGGAAATAGCGCGTGCGGTTACCCTTTGAGCAGCTGGGCGCAAAGGATTTGATATCCTTGGTTTTCTCACGATAATACTTAGCTGTGGGGGCGCCTGTCCAGGCATCCGACAAGAACTGAACCAGGTTGGCCTTCTCGTTAGAGCCTAACACCAGACTTACACCCTCGATCTTTGCCACCTCGTCGGCCTCGAGCTGGGCATAGCATCCCGTTACCACCACAAAGGCACCGGGATTCTCGCGCACCAAGCGGTGAATGGCCTGACGACATTTCTTATCAGCCACCTCGGTTACCGAACAGGTGTTTATCAAACAGATGTCGGCCTGCTCGCCTTTCTGGGCAGTACGTACGCCCAGGTCCTGAAGCATCTTACCAAAAGTAGATGTTTCTGAGAAGTTCAACTTACATCCGAGTGTAAAATAGGCAGCCTTTTTGCCTTGAAATGCTGAGGTATCTATCATATATAAAATAGGTGTATTGTTTGCGGGCACAAAGGTACGACATTTTTTGCAAAAAACACGCATTTTGAGCCATTTTTAAGTTATGTGCGAAAAATACACTAAATTTAACATTTCGTAAGTGGTTGATTTACAGCGTTTTGCAAAAAAGTTACAAAAACCCCTAAAAAAAAATCGAAAAAAATGATACGTTGTATTAAAATAATGCTTACCTTTGCATCGTTTTAATAAACAAATGATTGTTTTACAGATTTTAAAAGCTTAGAAAAAATGAAGAAATTGGTATTCATGTTCGTAGCAGTTGCTGCTATCTCTTTCGCATCATGTGGTAACAAGGCTCAGGCTCCTGTACAGGACACTGACTCTATCGCTGAGGTAGTTGACACTGTAGCTGACAGCCTCGCTGTTGACACAGTTGCTGCTGATTCAGTTGCTCAGTAATTGAACGAACGATTGAGAGAAAGAGCCCGTAGAACTCAGTTCTGCGGGCTTTATTTTTGTGCTGCCCCTACCCTATGTTATTATTAGGTTAAGGCGCGCGTTTTTCTTGCGCAATCAAGATTTGTTGCTTATATTTGCAACGTGAAACTTATAAACCATAAAGTTATGAAAGTACTAAAGATCAACTACTCAAAAAAGTTGCCCGCCATAGGACTGCT
>Ga0265299_10003973_pt1 | contig 14196 bp, 17 predicted proteins | sample AusTroGonzalo_MG_4_FD_193485 | JGI IMG/M metagenome (GOLD analysis project Ga0265299, IMG submission 193485) | Bovine rumen microbial communities from tropical cattle in Woodstock, Queensland, Australia - Gonzalo_02 | ecosystem: Host-associated > Mammals > Digestive system > Stomach > Rumen ...
GGGTCTGGTATTCGTATGGATTGATGTACACTAGTGGGTAATCAATGCTTTTAAATTCGACAAGCGCACTTGTTGTCTTTTTCTTCAATCTCGTTCGCGAAACGTCACATGCACCGTGTCGCCGAAATTCTTGCCGATCTGTTTGCGGATGTCTTTCCGAATGCCGATGATATGGCAAGGTGTCCCCATCTTTACCATTTGACCGTCGTAGGGCACACCGTCGAATGTGGCATGGACGGACAGACGACCCTTGCCGAACATCGTCTTGATGTCGAACGGCACTTCCACGTAGGCGGCGTCCATGTTTTCGTTTTGCAGGATGACTGCGTCAAATTCTAATGGTTCTGACATGGTTACGAAATTTAAATGTAAAAGTGCACTTTACGGACTGCAAAAGTACGATTTTTCTCAGTAATAGGAGAGTAAAACACCGCTGCAAAGGCACAAAACCCTTGCAGCGACCAATATCTGTGTTATCCTACCCCATCACCTTCCTGAACACAAACATCTCGTCATCCTCGCTCCAGTTGCCAACTTCTTCGTCGGGGATAGCAGGACCGTGGTGGTACTTGTTCCAGAACTCCACGATGTGGAAGCCGCAACGGTTTACATAGAAATGGATGTTGCGTTTCTCGAAATAGGGGGTGATGGTTTCCCAGACCTTGATTTCGGGATGCATCGCCTCTACGGCTTTCCATGCTGCCTGGCCGATGCCTTTGCTGTGAACTTCGGGGCAGACGAACAACAATTCCAGTTCGCCAAAGGCCTTCTCTCGATCAATCCTAAGCACCACACCGCCAACCTTCTCGCCATCAAGAAGGATACGGTAAGCCTCAGCGTTCTCTCCGTTGATGGAGTTTTCGATGGTGGTGCGAGAGATAACCTCCTCTCCTTCTTCGGTGCGGGTATCGCGCAGACCGAACTCTTGCTGTGCGCCGTATTTGAATGCCCATTGGTTGTCGAGGACGAACCGCTCGCGGTCGTCGGGCTGCAAGGGCGCGAGGGTGATGTTGGGTTGGGCATCCATAGCTTCAATAATAGTTCGTATTGTTTGTTTATAGTCAGTGTCAATCAATGTAACATGTTCGCCATTTCTTGTGAAAGCATCAATGTAAAGATGATTGTCTGCTTTCAGCGATTCAGTGGAATAATCTGTGTCGCATTGTCTTGTTTCGATGTCTGAAGCATGATGTCTTATTCCATCGAAATGCGCTTCAATATACGCATCTGTCATGGCAAGACAAATGAATCGGATTGAGGACAAATACCGTTCGTCAAAATCCTTCCTCCAGTCAAAGGGTATATAGCAGCCCTCGACAATGAGGTTCTGCTTGTTTTCGATGGCAGTCTTGATGATCTCCCGAACGATGGGCCACAAGTATTCTGTCAGCGCATCATCATCCAAGGGCGTGAGGGTAGTGTTTCCGCTCCGAATTAATCCCATTTTCAAGTGGTCGATTGAAAGGTACGGGTATTTGTATTCTTCTAGCATCCGCTGTGCCAGAAGAGTCTTTCCAGTATGTGATGCACCTGTTATCAGAATAATCATAGTCTTGCCCTTATTTCCATCTTTACCTTTTCCAGGTCGCTACAAGATAATATCGGCATGAGGCTTTCTATTTCCTCGATGTTTTTGTCCCACCATTTGAATTCAAGCAACAATTCAATAAGTTCATCATCGAAGCGTTTCCTGGCGATCCGACAAGGATTCCCTACAGCAATAGCATAAGGTGGAATATCCTTTGCCACCACCGAGTTCGCACCGATAATGGCACCGTCGCCGATATGAACGCCTGGCATCACGGTTACATTCTGACCTATCCAAACATCATTGCCGACAACAGTATCACCCTTCAGCGGCAACTCATCTTTGACTGGCGCAATAGCACTTCCCCAGTTTCCACCCATAATATAAAATGGGTATGTCGTAACGCAGTCCATCCTGTGGTTGGCTCCATTCATCACGAACTCAATACCTTTGGCGATGGCGCAGAACTTCCCGATGATTAGTTTGTCGCCGATGAAATCGTAGAAGTGCGTGACGTGCTTCTCAAACTGGTCCGCGCCATCCACGTCATCGTAGTAAGTGTAGTCTCCGATGATGATACGGGGATTCTTCACTACATTCTTGATGAAACAGAGTCTTGGGAGGTTTGGATTAGGAAACACCTCGTTGGGGTCGGGTCTTGTTACTCTGATGTATTCCATAGCATTCATTTACACTAATTGTCCTGGCAAATGCAACTTTTCTTTCTTAGGAAAGGATGCTTCGTAAGCCTCGAAAGCCTCTGGATTTTCGTCAGCAACGAAATAGCCTTTGGGCGGGAAGTAAGTGGCCTCGCTAATGCCATTCGATTTCAGCCAACCGGGAATAAGTTCCTGCGCAAGGAAGTAAGGAACTTCGGCATCCTTCGGTTCAGCGTGATAGTGGATGTTTAGTTTGCTGGCGAGGTTGAATCCTGCGTGCTTGTAGAACTCGATGTTGCCCTCCATGCAGAGGAATCCGATACCCATCTCACGAGCCTTCACCAACGCATACTGTAAGAGATTCAGGCCATAGCCCTTGCGCTTGTAGTCGGGATGGATGCTAATGGGGCCGAAAGTCCATGATGTTTTTTTACTGCCATCTTCCAAAGTGAGTTCTGCTTTGGAAAACATTACATGGCCGATAATTTTGCTATTTTCCTCCATCACTAAGTCCAATTCTGGAATGAAATCGGGATTCGTTCTATACTGATTGAGCACGTAATGCTCCGTACATCCTGGCCGATAAACGTTCCAGAAAGCCTCGCGTGTAAGGTGCTCCACTTCACGATAATCTTTGGGTTGTTCTAAACGGATATTCATTGTTTGTATTCTTTCGTGATATTACCGCATACTTGATTTTCCGTTTTTTTTAGTTTCATTATACGTCACTTCATTTCTTTACCTTAACGCCAACCCGTCCTTATAGGCATTGCCCACCTTCTCGCCTAATGAAAGGTAAATCTTGTTCATCCAGTCGAAGGCCAGAGGGTGGAACTTGTCGAACGACACCTTGCTGTTCTCGCCAAGGATACTTTCGTCAAGGCTCACATTTACTATCTCGCCCACCAGTCGCCACGTCTCAAGGTCGTAGCTCTTCACACGACACTCCACGGCAAAGGGCAGCTCGTCAATCAACGGCGCATCCACAAACTCCGACTTCGTTGTGTGGAATCCCGATTTCTCAAACTTGTCGGCCGCCTTGTCGCCTTTCGAGATGCCCAAATAGTCGCACTGGGTCGCCGTCTCGACGGTTCCCATACTCACCACGAAAGCTTGCCGCGCCAGGATACCTTTCAGCGTGTGACGTTCCGAAGCCACCGTAATCGTCAACTCCTTCTCATTGCTTATGCCACCCCATACGGCCAGCATCGCACATGGTTTCTCGTTCTCAACTTCATATGCCGACAGCATCAGTACTGGCATCGGCATAATGTAGGGCTTTGCCCCGATGTTCTTTCTTGCCATAGTTATCGTATTGTCTTTTTTCGGTGCAAAAATAAGCATTATTTTAGAATCCTGACAAAAGAAAAACCGCCGCAAAGGTCACTTCAACCCTTGCGGCGGTCATTCTTATTGTTCCATAGGACATTATTCAGCTGTTGTCTATTGCCTTTGATGCAGCCCGCACTCCCGGTGCTCCGGCGACTCCCACCACCAGCGACCGGCGCGGATATCCTCGCCGGGTTTCACTGCCCGCGTACACGGCTCGCAACCGATACTCGGATAACCCTTGTCGTGAAGCGCGTTATAAGGCACATGGTTGGTCTTGATGTACTCCCACACCTGTTTTTCCGTCCAGTCAATCAGCGGGTTGATTTTCAATACATGATGATTCTCATCCCATTCGATTTTCTGCATGTCGGCGCGGGTCACGGACTGTTCACGACGCAATCCGCAAATCCAGGCATCCAGCGTCTGGAACGCACGACCTAACGGCTCCAACTTGCGCACCTGACAGCAAGCGTGCCGTTTCTCGATGCTCTCGTAGAAAGGGTTGATGCCCTCGTTGCGCACAAAACGCTGCAAACTCTCCGTCTGCGGACAGAAAACCTCCATCTTTATGCCGTAGTGCAGGTTAGTTTTGTCAATCAACTGGTACGTCTCCGGGAAAAGTCGCCCCGTGTCTAATGTGAAAATCCTCGCTTTTGGGTTGATTTTCAACAAGATGTCTGTCAAGGTCTGATCCTCAATGCTCAAACTGGACGACAAGGCAATACTATCCCCATACACATCCAAAAAATGTCGCAACATCTCCTCTGGCGTAGAATCCTTGAAACGCTCATTCAATTTGTCAATATCGTTTGTGGAATATTTCATCATTCTCATCATTTTTTTATTCTACATTCATCATTCTACATTTTTATCATTCCCGCTCCCACCGTCTCAAAACTGTCGGGATCAATGAAAATGACTGATCCGGTGGTGCGATTGTCGGCATAGTTGTCCACCACCAACGGGTTGGCGCACTTTACCGTGATGGCGGCGATGTCGTTCATCTTCAGCGATGAAACGCCTTCAATCTTCTCCAACGTGTTGATGTCCAACCTGTAGTCAACGCTTTGTACCATTCCGATGGTCTCTTGCACGGCGGTTCGGATAAGGTAACGTTTGCGCAGCTGCAACTCCGCTTCGTTGAACCAGCAACAGTGCATCTTGAGCACTTGCGTGACGGTCGGCTGCGGCCCTTCAGTGCCTACGAGCATGTCGCCGCGGCTAATGTCAATGTCATCCTCTAACAGCACGGAGACGGATTCTGGTGTATGAGCTGTATCCAGCTCCTTGTCAGTCTGCATGATGGCCTTCACAGCGCTTTCCAATCCCGAGGGAAGCACACGCACACGGTCGCCTTTGCGCAACACCCCGCCCGACATTCGTCCCGCGTAGGCACGATAGTCCGGGAATTTGTCGGAGATGGGCCGGATGACGTACTGCACGGGGAAACGGAAAGGTTGGCTGTCGTAGCCCATCTTATGTTCGATGGAGACATCCTCTAACCACTGCATCAGCGGCCCGCCCGAAAACCACGGCATATTAGCCGATTTCTCCACCACGTTGTCGCCGTACTTGGCTGAGATGGGGATGAAATGCAAGGTGGCTCGGATGCCCAATTTACGGGCCATCTCCTCGTAGTTCGCGCGTATTTCCGCAAAGACCTGTTCGGAGAAATCCACCAAGTCCATCTTGTTGACACACACGGTGATATAAGGGATGCCGAGCAGCGAGGCGATACAGGAGTGGCGCACGGTCTGCTCCACCACTCCATTTCGGGCATCAATGAGGATGATGGCGAGGTCGGCGGTTGAAGCGCCCGTCACCATGTTGCGGGTGTATTGGATGTGACCGGGGGTGTCGGCAATGATGAACTTGCGCTTCGGGGTGGCGAAGTAGCGGTAGGCCACATCTATGGTGATGCCTTGCTCGCGTTCGGCGCGCAGTCCGTCGGTGAGCAGCGCAAGGTTCACCTCCTCGTTGCCACGGTTGCGGGAGGCCTGCTCCACCGCCTCCAACTGGTCCTCAAATATCGACTTGCTATCGTATAAAAGCCTGCCTATCAGCGTGCTTTTACCGTCGTCCACGCTGCCCGCCGTCGTAAAGCGCAGCAGCTCCATATCTAAATAACCACTCATATCTACAAAACTAAAATAACTACTAACTACTAACTACTAACTGCTAACTACTAACTAAAAATATCCTTCCTTTTTCCGGTCCTCCATCGCAGTTTCGCTGCGTTTGTCGTCGGCGCGGCCGCCGCGTTCGGTGACACGGGTGGCTGCGATTTCGCGAATGATGTCCTCCAGGTTGTTGGCTTCGGAGATGGTGAGTCCTGTGCAGGTGATGTCGCCGATGGTGCGACAGCGCACACGGCGGGTGACCACCTCCTCTGTGGGTTTCAGCGTCATGCACGGTTCGGCGGCCAGCCATTGCCCATCGCGGAGAAAGCAGCGACGTTCATGGGTGAAATAGAGCGACGGCAGCGGGATGCTCTCTTGGTAGATGTACTGCCAGACATCCATCTCAGTCCAGTTGCTGATGGGGAACACACGGAAATGCTCGCCCATGTTCTTGCGCCCGTTGAAGATGTTCCACAATTCCGGACGCTGGTTCTTTGGGTTCCACTGGCCGAACTCGTCGCGGTGGGAGAAGAAACGCTCCTTGGCTCGGGCTTTCTCCTCGTCGCGCCGCGCCCCACCAATGCAGGCATCGAACTTGTATTCCTCGATGGTGTCTAACAACGTGGTGGTCTGCAGGCGGTTGCGACTTGCATTGTACCCCTTCTCCTCTTTCACACGCCCTTTGTCGATGCTCTCCTGTACGGAACCGACAACCAGCTGTGCCCCTAACTTTTCCACGAGCGCGTCGCGGTAGTCGAGGGTCTCCTGAAAGTTGTGCCCCGTGTCGATGTGCAGCAACGGGAATGGTATCTTGGCGGGATAGAACGCCTTGTATGCCAGATAGGTGACCACAATGGAATCCTTGCCGCCGGAAAATAGGATGGCGGGCTTCTCAAACTGCGCCGCCACCTCCCGCAGGACGTAGATGGACTCCGATTCCAATTCTTTTAGATGGGTTAATTTGTACATTTATTTGGTTTTTAACTGAATGCGCCGGCAAGATATTTTTGTGTAAGTTCCTCTTTGGGATTGTGGAAAACCTGTTCGGCGGGACCTTGTTCGATGATTTCGCCGAGGTACATGAAGACTACGTGGTCGGCGATGCGGAGGGCCTGTCTTAGGGTATGGGTGACCATGATGATGGAGTACTGTCCCTTGAGAGACACGAAGAGGTCTTCCACGGTTTTGGCTGAGATGGGATCAAGGGCGCTCGTGGCTTCGTCAGCGAGAATGTATTCGGGTTCCACCGCCAACGACCGCGCCAGACAGAGCCGCTGCTGCTGCCCAATGGAGAGACGTGCCGCCGGGGTGCGGATACGTCCTCGAATTTCGTCATACAGTCCCACGGCTTTAAGGTTTTTCTGCACCTGATAGACCAGCTGGCGGCGCTTGTTAAACATCTTGTTAATGCGGCAGCCATAAGCCACATTGTCGAAAATGGACATGGGCAGCGGACACGGACGCTGGCTCACCAACCCAATCTTGCGGCGCAAATCAGTGACATCGGCATCGTTGCTGAGGATATCCTGTCCATCCACAAGCACTTTGCCCTCTAACTTCACCCCTTCCGTGGTGTCTATCAGGCGGTTGAGCGTGCGCAACAGGGTGGATTTCCCGCATCCTGACGGCCCGATGATGCAGGTGATCTGCTTTCCCGGCAATGTGACATTCACGTTTTTCAGAATGTGATTACCTTTGATATAGACATTTAATTCTTTGGCTTCTATCATTTTAGATTTTATTTTTCGAGAAACGATTGGTGATGAGTCGGCCGGAGATGCTGAGAATCAGGACGATGACTGTGAGGACGAGGGCGGCGGCATAGGCGCGATCCACAACCTCGGGAATAGGGCTTTGGAGTTGGAAGAAGACAGCGAGGGGCAATGTGGCGGCGGGTTGTGACAAGGATGTCGGGATGCTGTCGGTGTAGCCGGCGGTGAACATCACGCTGGCGGCGTCACCGATGGCGCGACCGATGGAGAGCAGGGTGGCGGTGGCGATGCCGGGCGCGATTTGGCGGAGCACCACCCGCAAGGTCTCCCAGCGCGTGGCCCCAAGCGAAAAACTGGCATCCAGAATGTCGCGGGGAAAGTCGCGCGTGGCCTCGTCCATCGTGCGGATGAAGATGGGGATGATGAGCAATGTGATGACGATAATTCCGCCCAATAGCGATGTCCGTAATCCGAAGTAAATCATGATGGTGAAGCCGAAGGCCCCATAGACGATGGAAGGCACCCCGAACAGCACATCGAAAGCCATCCGGGCGGTGTATGCCAACTTGGAATCCCGCTTCAGATACACATTGAGGAAGAAGACCACCGGGATGGAAATAATCAGCCCCAGCACCGTGGAGGCTCCCACTATGTAAAGAGACCCGACGATAGCGTTCAGGAAACCGCCCTCCTTTCCGATGTAAAAGCCTCCGCCCGGCAGCTTGCTCACCATGTCCCAGTTCATGGCCTTCATCCCTTTGGAGAAAACTGTCCAGATGACACTGATAACGAACCCGAACACGATGAACATCGCCATCCACATGAAGGCTTTGGCGACGGATTCCCGCAGTTTCTTTGTTGTTGATACTTTCATTTCGATATTGAGACTTGAGACTTTAGACTTAGGACTTGAGATTTGGGATTTGGAACAATTACGTCTTACGTTAACTTCCGAGTCGTTTCTCTAATCGGTAGAGCACGATGCGGGAGATGAGGTTGAAGACGAGGACGACGAAGAAAAGGATGAGGGCGGCGAACATGAGGGCGGCCTCGTACATGGGCATGGAGAGCATTTCGCCGTAGTTGTTGGCGATGAGGGCGGGAATCGGGTAACAAGGTTCGAGGATGCCGTTAGGAATGCCAATAACGCATCCGCAGACCATCAGCACCGCGATGGTCTCGCCCATGGCGCGCGAAATGGCCAGTACTGTGGCGGCGATGATGCCCGGATAGGTCCGTCGGAAGAGCACTTTCTTAGTGGTCTGCCAACGTGTCGCGCCCAAGGCCAACGAACACTCGCGCAACTCCATGGAGACGGAGGAGAAAACTTCGATGAACAGGCTTACCAGCAGCGGTATCACCATAACTCCCAGTACGATACCGGCAGCCAAGACGGTGTAGCCCGTGGAGAAATCCATGAAATGCGGTGCCACGTGCTTTGAAATCCAAGGCACAATGACCAGCACTCCCCATACACCATAGATAACAGAAGGGAGAGCGGCCAGTATATCCAAGGCCGGGAAAACGAACTTTTTGACGTATGATTTGGCATATTCGGTGAGGAAAACCGCCGTGAGCAACGAGATGGGCAACGCAATGAGGATGGCGACAAACGTCACCCACAGCGTACTTGCGATGAAGGGCAGGAATCCGAACTCCCCTTTCATGGGCCGCCATTCCGAGGAGGTCAGCAGCTTCCACAGCGAGTGCTCCTCCAGCACCGATGCCGACTTCAGATATAAACCCACGAACATCACCATCACCATGAGGATGGAGATGATGGTGAGGGCAAACATAATGGCTTGCGCGGTTTTGTCCTTGATAAAGCGTGTCTTCTGCATATTGTCGGTTTTGTAGAGACGCAATGCATTGCGTCTCTACATTGTGATTTATTGTTTATGCAATTTTTCCAGACCTGCCTGTAGTTTTTCCTCGTTCAGGCTGATATACCCAACCGGCACATTCTGTTTCTGCCCGTCGGTGAGAACATACTCCAGGAAAGCAATGACGACCGGATTCTTCGGAATACCGTGACTGACCAAGTAGAGGTCACGGGCTGGTGGGGACGGGTACTTGTCTTCGGCCACCGCCGCAATGAAGTCGTCCTTAGTGTCGTAAAAGTACTCGTCGGGGGAGATGTTGCCGTCATTGTCGCGGTCGATAGGGCAGACGAGCAGTCCTTGGTTGGGCTTACGCGACTTTTCATCGTACGCGTAGCCGATGTTGTTCAGTCCGATGCCCAGCTTGTCTGCCTGGATGGCGGAGGCCAGTCCGGGATCCCCGAAGACGGCGGTGCCCAACAGATCCTCCTGTTTCTTCCCCATCCAGAGGGCGAACGTTTCCGCCGCACCACATGCATCAGAACGCGTATAGACGTGGATTGGGGTCTTGTCGTTGGTGCCCAGCACTTGTCCCCAGGTGGTATATTCGCCGGTGATCCAGATTTTGGTGGCGGTCTCTTGCGAGATACCATGTCTCATCAGCTTGCTGGCCAGCGGGTTGTTGGCATTGATGGTGATGACAACCGCATCTTTGGCCGATGCGAAGGGAAGGGCTCCTTTCTCCAATTCCGGCGGATAAACTTCACGGGAGACCATGCCGAGATCGACCACATCGGCCAGCACGTCGGTCATGCCCTTGCCGGCACCGCCTGCGGAAAGGTCTATGCGCACGTTCGGATGCAGGGCTTGGAACTCCTCGGCCCACTTCACCGCCAACGGATAAAGTGCGAACGCCCCGGAGATGGTTATACTTCCTTCTAAGTCACCGCCTGTCTGCGTGTTGCTCTTTTTTCCGCCACAGGAAGAAACCGTCACGAGACTAATAATTGTTACCAATACGATAATAAGTTTCAATATTCTCATATTCGATATTATTTGTATTTGCAATTTGTATTTCTTAGAGTCGCAAGATTTTGCGTCTCTACACCTCCTTTATTCATCATTCATCATTCTGCATTCTACATTTAAAACACGGCGCTCACCATCGTTGTCAGATTATGTCCAAAAGGTTGGTTATGAGGATGTTGTTTGAGGGTGTAAGCCAGTTGTACGCGGATGTGTTTCTCAGGCCACCACTCCACACCGGTGGAGTAGTAGATGGATGGTGCATTGGCGGTTATGTCTTTCTCATAATAGTCGAACCGAAGCAATGGACGAAGTTTCTGCTGAATCTGGCTCTTTTCACCCCAGCCGAAGCGAAACCAATAACTGGCTGTGACGTAGAACCCTTGCGTGCGCGTAGGCACGGGAACGTAGTCATCGGTGGAGGGGTCCAAGGCGGCGAAATCGGTTTTGCCCCAAAGATACTCTCCGCGCAGAATCCAATGATTGTCAGTGTATTGCATTCCTCCTGCGTAGCGGATGCGCGCCCCGTTCGTGTGTGTTGCGATCCCGTCGTGCAGCATGTCATATTTTCCCCAGTATCCTGACGCTGAAATGTCCAGCCCTTTAACAAAAGGACAAAACTCCACCCGGGCGGAAAGGTCCTTGGCCAGGTTGTCGGTCTTGATATTGATGCCGTTGCCGCCGAAAACGCCAACCCCGTATTGCAGGATGGGAATCCGCTCCCCGCGCACCTCTGCGAAGGCCAGCGTGCCCGTGAGCATTACGCCAATCTCACGACCGTTGGCGTAGGAACTGATGCCCGTCACATCCTTATAACCCGACAACGCGCTGATTACCTGTGCATTCTCTGTCAGTTCCAAATCCAAAGGCGAGAGCTTGTTCTCCAACGAGAACGGGATCTTGAACTGGCCGACCTGTAGCTGTACCTGTTTGCAGAAGTTGACCTTCACGAAAGCGTCAATCAGTCGGGGATTGGGGGCGAAATCGACTTGCAGGCGGTAGTCCACCCACTTCGACGGGCTTCCTTTCAGGTCAAAGCGGGCGCGTCGAATCACAAACACACTACTCTGATTATCAGCATCATAATATTCGTAAGAATATTGTGCGTCAATCCAACCGCCGATCTTCAAATATTTCTGAATCTGCTCCACCACTTCCTGCGACTTGCGTGACTTTTCCGGTGGAATGGTATCCTGACCATTGGTGAAGTTAATGATAAACATCAAGATGAGGGTTGAACAAAAAGGTAGCAATCTTTTCATAGGCAAAATTTCCACCGATAAAACTGGCGGCAAAAATAACTTCTTATCCGCGAACAGATGTCAAAATTCGTAAAAAAGTGTGTCGGAATTTGGCAAAACCGGTGTCATATACGAATTATGACACCTGATGTCAGATGATTTTTCTATTTTTGCACCATGAATTTGACAGCTATCATCATTATTTCCGTATTGGCGGCTTCCAATATCATCTTCATAGTATTGTTCGTCCATAGCCGCTGGGCATATCACAAGTTGATGCAGAAGAACCTCTCCCAAGAAGAGAAGGAAGAAGTTCTGGTGGAAAATGTCAAGTTTGACACGGCTAGTGTCCGTGATACACAGGAGCGCCAGATGTTGGAAAAGCTACAAGTGATGTTGGAAGAGGAAAAGGTGTATCTTGACCCCACGCTCAGCATCCAAGACCTGTCAAAACGGCTCGCTACTAACAGAACTACCCTTTCGCATGTCATCAACACGCATCTGAACCAGAATTTCGCGTCACTGCTAAACAGCTACCGCATCAAGGAAGCTGTCAGACTACTATCCGATCCGCAGTATTTCCAAGAGAAAATGGAGGTGGTGGGTGAACTTTGCGGTTATAACAACCGTCAGGTCTTTCACGCCGCTTTCAAGAAGGAGATGGGCATTACGCCCAGCCACTTCCGCAACATCAACAAACGGAAAGACACCCCGAAGCATTCCGAAGAAGATGATGAGAGTTAGCCATTCGTGCTTACACATCAAACAATAATATCACTTCTATAAGCTTTTTCAGCCGCAACAGCCTCAAGCACCTCAGCCAATCGCCCAGAGAGTATCGGCAGAGTTTGCAGCCGAGGAGAGTGATTCAGTAAAGAAACCGCCGCAAAGGTCACGAAAACCCTTGCAGCGGTGTTATAACAATTTCAAACAGGTCATTACTCTTGCGTCGCCATCCGCTTTCCAGCCTCCCTAGCCTTTTGCAAATCCTCCTCCCAATGCGCGTCTCGCCAAGCTTTCTTGACTTCGGCGGTGCCGTCGGCGAAGTGGTAACGGCTGTAGTCGTTCACCTGCGTGGTGTTGTTGGCCATGACGACTTCGGGCGTGTTGCCGAACGACATACCAAGCACCGCCTCCACACCCTTCATGTTCTGCAGTGTTCCGGGCGCTTGTTCGGGAGATGCGTTCATGGTGTAGATCATCGCCACGGGCATCTTCTTTGGCGCAACGATGGAAAAATCCTTGTAGCTAAGCCATGGGAACGTCAGGCGCTCGTAGAAGGCTCGCATCTGGGCAGTGAACTCGCCGTAATAGATGGGTGAGGCGAGCACCAACCCGTCGGCTTCAGCGCATTCGGCGAGGATGTCGGTGATGCCGTCTTTGAAACGGCAGCTTGGCACCCGCTTGTCTTTCAATTGACAGGCCATGCAGGAACGGCAACCCTTGTAGTCGATGTCATAGAGGCGCACCACCTTCACGTCGGCGCCGCCCTTCTGTGCGCCTTCCACGAAGGCCTGCACCATAGCAGCCGTGTTCATGTTCTTGCGCGGCCCGCCGTCGATAACCATGATTTTCTTCATATTATTGTCGGTTTTTGGGTTAATCAATTCATTTGCTTTGGCCATAACGGGGTTTTCCAGCAGCGATGTGGCTGCCAGTGCCGCAATACCGAGGGCCGATTTCTTCAGGAAGTCTCGTCTGTCCATATCGTTAGTTTTCTTTCAGTCATTGAATAGTTCCAACGGCCTCCACGCACTTTGTTTCATATCCACCTTCCTGTTCTTTTTCAGCACCACGCCTTCGGCTTTCAGCAGCTCCGCCTGTTCTGGCCATTCTGGCACGAGACCTCCGTCAGAGAATACCACTCGATGGCACGGTAGTCCGCGCTCAAAAGCTCCTTTCATAGCGACTCCCACATGGGCCGACTTCTGCGGCTGCCCTATCAGGGTTGCAATTTCTCCGTATGTCACCACCTTTCCTTTCGGGATTTGGGTCATTATGTCATATACGGCCTCTGCTGAGAACTTCTCCATAACTGTCAGTCATTCTTGTTTGGGTCTATAGGTCGTATCACCTTTGCAGGACTACCAGCCACGACCATGTTGTCCGGCACATCTTTCGTCACCACACTGCCGGCGGCCACGATGGCATTCTCTCCGATGGTAACACCGGCCAGCACTTTCACGTCGGCCCCAATCCAAGCGTTGCGCTTGACGACAATGGGTTTCGTGAGGAGCGAATGGCGCCGCGCGGGGTCTTCGGGATGGTATTCTGTGGCCAGCACGCAATGGGGACCGATGAACACGCCGTCCTCGATGGTGATGCCGCCGAGGGCGAGGAAGGTGCATCCAAAGTTCACGAAGCTGTCCCTGCCGAAGGTGGTGCTTTTGCCGTAGTTGATGTGGAACGGTGTGAACACGCGTACCGTGTCGGGGATGTCGCTACCGGTTATCCGGTGCAGGTATTCACGCACCTCGGCCTCGGTGTGCCAGCCGGTGTTCATCTCCGCCGCAAGCTGCATTGTGCGCTGTACGTCGTTGTAATCTATCTCTCCAGAGTATCTTATGTCTTCTGCCATTTTGGTAAGTTCATTCGAGGCTTCTTTCCTTCACACCTGTTTGCCCAATTCATACGCCTCCTGCAACTTGGCGTTACCCTCAATCTCTTTCGGGTCGCCAACGCCGCCGCAGAAGAGATGGCCTTTGAGTTCGGACTTTTCATAGCACTCAATCCAGCCCATCAGACCGCTTTCGGTGCG
>Ga0265299_10003975_pt1 | contig 14192 bp, 6 predicted proteins | sample AusTroGonzalo_MG_4_FD_193485 | JGI IMG/M metagenome (GOLD analysis project Ga0265299, IMG submission 193485) | Bovine rumen microbial communities from tropical cattle in Woodstock, Queensland, Australia - Gonzalo_02 | ecosystem: Host-associated > Mammals > Digestive system > Stomach > Rumen ...
GTATTCGATGGGTTCGCCCATGATGAGCGAACGGGTTGCACTCAGCAATTCGTTCATGCCGCTTTCGTAGCTTAAGGCGACTTGGCCGATGAGTTGCTGCTTGGCGTGGTGCAGTTGTAGCGTACCCAACTTCTGGGTACAAAGCTTTTCCAATTCCTTGTGAACCAGTTCGATGGCCTTCTCCAACGAGTCAGGGTCGACACCCATGTAAACATTGATGAGGCCGACATCGGAGTAGGCGGTGTATTGCGACTCGATGCTGTAGGCGAAACCGTATTTTTCGCGGATGTTCAGGCCGAGGCGCGAGCTCATGGCCGGACCGCCAAGCACATTGTTGAGCATCACGATGGGCATTCGTAAAGGGTTGCTGAATTCGGGTGCCAAGCCTCCTATAATGCAGTGGCTCAGGTGGTTGTTGCGCTCTGCCTTGCGGTTTTGGGGCTTGTAGTTGCTGAACAGCTCGCGTCTTTTATTAATAAGGTGTGCGGGTTGTTCGCCAAAGTAGCGCATGGCCAGTTTCTCGAACTCATGGAAGCTGATATCGCCGATGGAGGCCAAAATCATGGCATCGGTGCTGTAGTTGCCCGCCATGAAGTCAAGGACATCCTGCCGACGGAAACCTTTTACCAACTCGGTGGTGCCCAGTATGTTGCGCGACAGAGGATGCCCTTCGAAAACCATTTCCTCAAACAGGTCATAAATCTCGTCGGAAGGGGAGTCGAGGTAGGAATTGATTTCGTCCAAGATGACTTCCTTTTCTTTGGTCAACTCGTTTTCGGGGAAAGTGGAGCGGAAGGCAATGTCAGCGAAGAGGTCGAGGCTGCGCTGGTAGTGTTGTTTGAGGAAAGTGGCTTGGATGCAGGTTTCCTCCTTGGTGGTGAAGGCATTGAGGTCGCCGCCCACATTGTCGAGGCAGCTTAGGATGTGGTAGGCCTTTCGGTTCTGCGTGCCTTTGAAAATGGTGTGCTCCACAAAGTGGGCGAGGCCGTTTTGGTGGGGCAGTTCGTCGCGGGTGCCGGTTTCCACCATCAGCACCAAGTGGGCGATTTCGCCTTGTTTCTCCTTATGTATCAGTCGAATACCGTTTGGAAGGACGGCTTCAGTATATTTGTTTTCCAACATGCTTTAAAAATTGGGCTGCAAAGATACAATAAACCCAAAACATTTCTAACTTTGCAACTTTAAATTCAAATCTTTATTCCTATGAAAAAACTGTTGTTACTCTCCCTGGCGTTGCTGCTCACGGCGAGCGGATTCGCCCAAGTTCTCATCGACCCGTTGCTGGGCGAGGAGATGAATCGCCGCAACGATAACGAACAGATGACGGTCGTCGTCATCATGAAGTCGCAATACGACCGAGTTCAACTGAACCGTCGTGCCGACTATTTTGCCACTCGCGCCGAACGCCGCGAATTTGTGGTCAACGAGCTGAAGGCGTTTGCCGCGGCCTCGCAGTACGATTTGTGCCGCTCGCTTTCCGAGATGCGCAGCAATGGTATGGTCACCGAGCCTACCGTCTTATGGATGGCGAATGCGCTGTATTTCGATGCCACGAAGGCTGCCATCCAAGACTTGGCTCGTCGCAACGACATTGAAATCATCGGCTTCGCCAAGGAGCACAATTGGATTCCTGAAACTGAAGCGCCACGGCAGGCTTTGGCCACGCGCGAAATCACGCAAAACGTCTTCCAAGTGAACGCCGACGACGTGTGGGCTTTGGGCTACACGGGCGTAGGCGTAGTTGTAGCTGTCATCGACACGGGTGTCAACTACAATCATGTCGACTTGGCCGACCACCTTTGGGACGGCGGTTCGGAGTTTCCGCACCACGGCTACGACGTGGTTCACCACGATAACGACCCCATGGACGACCACGGTCATGGCTCGCATTGCTCAGGAACGGTGTTGGGCGACGGCACGGCAGGCTCGCAAACGGGCATGGCTCCCGATGCCACGCTGATGTGCGTCAAATGCTTGGATGCTAATGGTAATGGCGGTGCCCAAAATATCAGTGAGGGTATCCAATGGGCTGTGGAGCATGGCTGCGATATGTTCAGTATGTCGTTGGGCATTCCCAACTCCAGCATTTCGGAACGCACTTTGTTGCGCAACACCTGTGTGGCTGCTCTGGATGCCGGCATCGTGGCGGCCATTGCAGCGGGCAACGAGGGCAGCAGCACTTGGCAATATCCCATTCCCAACAATGTTCGTGTGCCGGGCAGCTGTCCGCCTCCCTATATGGACGAAGTGCAAGGCACGAACCCTGGCGAATTGAGTTGCTCGGTGTGTGTGGGTGCTGTCGACTACAACGACAACGCTGCCTATTTCACCTCACGCGGTCCCGTCACTTGGCAGAACACCTCTTTTGCCGACTATCCTTACAACCCCGGTATCGGCCTCATCCGTCCCGATGTGTGTGCCCCTGGTGTCGACATCAAATCGCTTAATTATCAGAGCAATTACGGCTATACTACCATGAGCGGCACCTCAATGGCTACGCCTTGCGTGGCGGGCTGCATGGCGCTCATGCTGAGCAAGGACATCAACCTGTCGCCTTCCGAGGTCTGCCGTATTTTGGAAGAAACCGCCGTGCCCTTGAGTCAAGGCAAGAGCAATACATACGGTTTTGGTCGCATCGATGTGCTGTCCGCCGTTGAGGCCATCAGTACGGGTGCTGTTCAATACAACTACTTTTATCACATCAATGATGAGGCAGGCAATCAGAATGGTTACTTGAATCCAGGTGAGTCGGTCACGATGGGTGTCGTTATGGTGAATCTCGGTTCAGAGCAGGTGAGCAATATTTCCATTGCATTGACGACTTATGATGAAAATGTTACCATTACGCAAAGCACAGCCGCTTGCCCCGACCTCGCCCCTGGAGAAGCCTTGATGGTGGAAGATGCATTCGCTTTCACGGTCAGCGACCAAACGGTGGCCAAACAGGAAATCCGTTTCAATTTGGAGGTGTATGTCGATGGTGAAAGGACGGGAACCTACGGCTTTGTCGTTACGGTTTTCGATGACCAGCTGGAATACGGCACCACAGTTGTGTTGAACGACGACAGCGGCGAAGGTCTTCTCAATCCTGGCGAGACTGCCGACTTGCGCATCTTTGTTGAAAATACGGGCAATCAACTGGCTGAGATGGTATCGGGCACCCTGTCGACAGAATATGAATTTGTCACTTTGAACGTGACCCAAAAGAGTTTCAGCGCGATTGGTGCCGAACTGATGAGCAGTGCCGATTTCAGTGTCACGCTGGATGCCGCTGCACCTGATGATTTCGCCATACCATTCACTCTTGACCTCGTGGATTTCAATGGAAAGCATACCGAGTTGACCTTCACTTATAAAAATGCCTGCAATATCGTCTTCTCTTTGCACGATTCCAACGGCAATGGTTGGCAGGGCAACTATCTCATGGTGTCCTATTCTGGAGGGTTGCCTACGGAGCAGATGACTATCGACGAAGGTAGCTCGGCGACTTACACCCGCAGCGTGCCTTCGGGTTCCAGAATCATGCTACGTTGGCACAACGAGCAGGGGGCTTCGCAGTGTAGCTTTGAGGTTACATACGAGGACGGCACGGTCATTTATGAGAATGAAGGCGGTTTCAGCGGCAATAAGGTCTTCGACATCGATTGCACTGTTGGCAGCAGTGCGCCTGAGTTTTGCGAGCCTGCCCGCAACCTGACGTATACGGTGGAAGGCAATCGCGTTCACTTGACTTGGGAGGCTCCCGAAACTCCTGGTTGTTTTGCGTATGAGATTTGGAGAGGAAGCAACCAACTTGTGATGGCGCCAATAACAGAGTTTGCCGAAATTGTTGAGGATGGCGTTTACGATTATTGTGTCTATGCCTGCTATATGGATTGCCAAAGCGAGTATGTTTGTGCCGAGGTGGAAGTGTCGAAGTGTTCTCCCGTGCAAAATCTGGACTACACTTTGGATGACAACCTCTTGCTCACCCTCATCTGGGAAGCACCGGAATACACGGCGGGTTTAGTGGAATACCAGATATTTATGGATGAAGAGCTGCTGGGAGTTACCAATGAATTGACATACACGTATGCAATTGCCTCAGGTGAGCACGACATCAACGTGAAAGCTGTTTTCACCGAATGTGATAAAGATGCCTACTTGCATGTTTGCATTTTGGATCCGGTGGAGAATTTGTCATATAATTTGGAGGGTAACATGGCCACTGTGACATGGGACGGCATAGAAGGTGTCGAGCAATATGAAGTGGTCGTCAATGGTCAGGTGGGGCTTCCTGTTGCAGCGACGCAATATGTCTTTGAGGCTGCTGAAGGCTTGACTACAGTCAAGGTGACGCCAGTTACCGAAGCTTGTTATACGGTTGATGCCGAGATAGAAGTCTGCTACTGCAAACCGGTTGACGAATTGGGTTATAGGGCAATGTCGGATTTGGTCACGGTAAAATTTGGATGGAATTCTTCTCCCAATGCGGATTACTATGTCGTGGATTTCAATGGCAGTATTACTCAAACAGAGGACATCAATTTCTTCCATGAAGTAAGTCCAGGGGAGAATACGATTTGTGTAAAGGCACATTCCACCTTCGGTTGCGAGTCTAATCCAGTATGTTACACCCTGAATGTTTGCGAACCCGTTGGTGGTTTTGATTATGTCTTTGAGGGTAACCAAGTGACTATTACATGGGATGGAGAAGAGGGTCTGTATACCGATATCGTTTTGGATGGTGAACATTCATGGTGTTGGGAAGGCAGTTACACTACTTCTGTGAACAATGGCACCCATACCATTTTGGTGTATCCTGCTACAGATGAATGTTTGACCTTGCCCGCGCAGTTCGCTTTCGAGGTCACCAACATCACGCCACAAATTGCCGTTACCAAGATACAAGAAGGTTTGTTGGCCACAGAATGGAATGCCGTGGAAGGTGCTATTGCCTACAACCTTTACCGTGATGGCGAACGGATTGCTGAAAACAATACAGAGACCACCTATAATGACACTGAAATGGCTCCCGACATGCAGCATTGCTACACCGTGCAAGCGGTCTTCGAGAAAGGCGTTTCCGACCAATCGGAGGTAGCTTGCGCCAACTATTTCATTGGTTTGGCCGAGAACGACGGCAAGGTGAGCATCTATCCCAACCCGACCTCCGACAAGGTGACCATCGAATGTGCTGGCATGACGCAGATTGAGGTCTATTCCGCTGACGGCAAATTGGTGCAACGCATTAAGGTGGAAGGCGATATCCATCAACTCGATGGTCTTGAAGTTGGCATTTATACGCTTCGCATCAAGAGTGGCGGCAACATCTTTGTCCGCAGCATAATAAAAACACGCTAATTCCGTTTGTATCGAAAAAATAAAACCATGCGCAGAATCATTATCCCGTTGTTGCTTTTGTTGGGTGTTTCGCTGCATCTTTCAGCCCAAACTCCCAAGGACATCATGAAAGAACCCATTTCCGTGGCCATGTTCCACGCGACCTATGCCTTCCACATCCCTGGTCTTGACAACAAGGTTTTGTACGGTATCAGTCACAACGTGGGCGGCGGCTTCACTTATAAGACCGAATCCGGCTTGCTGTTTACCTTCGATGCCAACTATATCTATGGCCCCAAGGTGAAAGGCGACCGCGTGGAGATTCTCGGCGAGGGCATTACTACGGAAGTAGGCGAAATCATCGGCAGCGCGGGTAATTTCGTTCTGTTGGAACTCAACCAGCGTGGTCTCCACCTTCAGGCCGAGGTGGGCAAGTTGTTCCCCTTGGGCCCCAATCCCAACAGTGGTTTCTTCGTGCAAGCGGGTCTGGGTTATCTCAGCAACCGCATCCGCATCGACTATCAACAGGCATTGCTCAATGCGCCTTTGCCAGTCGACAAGGACTATCGCTTTGGCTACGACCGTTTGCGCGGTGGTCCAGCGGCACATTTGGAGGCGGGCTACTTGTTGCTCAACGACACGCGCCTGCTCAACCTGTCGGTGGCTTTGGAAGTGACCTATGCCCGTACCCGCGACCTCCGCGATTACGACTTCCGCGTGTTCACCAATCCCGAAACCGGGGTGATGGAGCCCGTGGGCCGCATCAACCCGAAAAATCGTTACAACGACCTCTATTACGGCATTCGCGTCACTTGGAGCATCCCAGTCTACGAGCGCAAGCCGCAGGAATTTTATTATGACTAAATGACTTCGGGACTACGAGACTTCGGGACTACGAGATAGTCCTACGTCCCGTAGTCCCGCAGTCCCGTAGTCTCGCAGTCCAGTCACACGTCAAAGTTACCTAAATCAAGTGAACGTCTTCTACTCCATAGGCATCCTTTTTTATTCCCTCGGCGTGAGGACGGCCGCCCTGTTCGGCAACGCCAAAGCCAAGCAATGGGTGAATGGACGCAAAACCAAGGCCGTTGAGCCTGTCGAAACGTCGGTTCAAAAACAGTCGGGCCCTGAGCTTGTCGAAGGACCGGCTTCAACTGAATGGATATGGTTTCACGCCGCCTCACTCGGTGAGTTCGAGCAAGGCCGTCCCGTCATTGAGGCACTGAAAAAGGACTTCCCGCAATACAAGATTCTGCTGTCGTTTTTCTCGCCTTCGGGTTACGAAATCCGCAAAGACTATCCCTTGGCCGATGAGGTGCTTTACCTGCCCTCCGACACGCCGCGTCATGCCGCCCAATGGGTACAACGCCATCATTTCGTGGCGGCTTTCTTCATCAAGTACGAGTTTTGGTTCCACTACATGCGTGCCTTGATGGAGGCTGGCATCCCCTTGTTCTACATCTCGCTTATCCTGAAGCCTGATTCCTATTTCTTCCGTTGGTATGGCGGCTGGTTCCGCAAGCAACTCCGCAATGTGACCCACTTTTTCGTGCAAGACGAAACTACGGCTCGGTTGCTCGAAGCCCATGGTATGGGGAATGTCACCGTTTGTGGCGATACGCGCTTCGACCGAGTGGCGGCCATTGCGCGGCAGGCCAAACCTTTCCCCGAAGTGGAACATTTTATCGAGGGTAGGAAGTGCTTCATCGCAGGCAGCACTTGGCCGCCCGACGAGAAACTGTTGGTCAACGTTCTTTCCCAGCTGCCCGACGACTATTGCCTCATCATCGCGCCGCACGACATTTCGGCTTCGCATATCGCTCAAATCAAGGCGCAGTTCCCTGAATGTCAGCTTTATACGGATCTAAAAACGGAAAAGCAATCCAAGATTTTGATCATCAACACAATTGGTATCCTTTCCCAACTCTATCAATATGCCCGTTTCGTTTACATCGGTGGCGGCTTCGGGGTGAACATCCACAACATTCAGGAACCGGTCACGTTTGGCTGTCCAGTGGTGTTCGGGCCCAAATACAAGAGCTTCAAGGAGGCGGTCGACTTGGTCAGTTTGGAAGGTGCTTTCTCAGTCAAGGATGCCGAGGAGTTGGCCTCGGTTGTCGGGCGGTTGATGCACGAAGAGGAATTCTATGCAAAAGCCTCCGAAACCTGCCGAAATTACCTCAAATCGCAGGTTGGAGCGACGGAAATCATTTTAAAAGGCTTCAAAAACACACTTTTTTTGTAAAAAAAGACTGTTTTTTTTGTTTATACAATTTTATTCTCTAATTTTGAAGTCTGATTTCCCGTTGAAATTCAGCTGAGTAAAAAATTTATGCCTATGCAAGACAACACTACCAACCCACATTTTTCCCGGATTGGCCTCAGCCAGGGCGACTTTAATGGCGTCAGTTATGAAATCATGCTGAAGACCTTTTCCGATGCCCGTATGTTCGAAACTTTTACGCCTGTCTTGTATGGACAATCGAAGACCTTTGCCTACTACAAGAAGAATTTCGGCATGGACAATCCCAACTATTCGCTGACCCGAGATGCGCGTCAGTCGTGGGACAAGAAGTTCAATATCATCAACATCGTGGAAAACGAGCTGAAGATTGAGCCAGGCGTGCCTTCTCCGCTTTCGGCCGAGATGTCGGTGCTCTCAATGAAACGTGCTGCCGACGACCTCCAAAATGGCTATCTCAATGCCTTGGTGATGGCGCCCGACAACCCTGTGGTCATGAAGACCAACCGCGACTTCCTGCTGTCGTTCCACAAGGAGGCCGACCCCGTGCAGGTCTTGGTGAACGAGCAGCTCCGCATCGCTTTGGCGACGGACGACATGCCGCTGCGAACCGCCCTTGACCAAATCGACATCCGTTTTTTGGTTTCCAAGCTGACCACCTTGGCCCAAGCTTTGAAAACCGACTTCGGCATTGGCACACCAAAGATTGCCATCATGGGTGTTAACCCACATTCGGGCTCGATGCCTGTGGGCGACGACGACAAGGTGGTGAAGGCAGTGGGCGATGCCCAAAAGAAGGGACTTTATGTCTTTGGGCCTTTCTCGGCTTCGCAACTGTTTGCCGCAGGCTTGTGGAGGAAATATGATGCCGTGATGGCCTTGCTTTACGAGCAAGGGGCGTTCCCGATGAAATTCCTGTCGATGAACGGGTGCGCTACCTATTGGGCCGGTTTGCCAGTGGTGTGTACTGCGCCGTTGCATGGCCCGGCCTACGACATTGCCAACCAGAACAAGGCCGTGCCCGACTCCTACCGCAAGGCGGTCTACCTTGCCGCCGACATAGTCGCTCATCGCAAGGAACAATAAAAAAAGGAGGCCGCAGCCTCCTTTTTTTATTGACCATAGTCAAGTGAATCTTACTTCACGATGAACTTTTGGGTCACGCTGCCGGCGGAGATGAAGTACACACCGCTGGTCAGGTCGCTGATGTTGATTTGGTTGACACCCTTCACGCCTTGCATGTTGAGCACGTTCTGGCCCATGATGTTGAAGACGTTGATTTCAGCGCTGTTTTCCAGTCTGACGTTCAGCTCGTTGACAGCCGGGTTAGGATAGACTTCCATCTTGGTGTTCTCGGCAACAACATTCTCCTCAAAGCCTAAGCCTGGGATGTCGGGAATGACCTTTACGCCCCAGATGTAGTTCTCGGTGGGAGAGGTCTGAGTGGTGGTGTTACCAACGTAGAAGCCTGGAGTATCGTCGGCTTGATAAGAGAACCAGAATTCCATGTTGGTGGTATTCTGAGGTGAATTGAGGGCGACAGCCTCGTCATAGGTGTGCATGAAGTCGTCGGCATCCTGCAGTCTGAACATGTTGTAGTAGATGTCACCAAAAGCTTCGGTGTACTCGCCATAGTGGTCGGCCATGGTGTAAGGAGCTTCGATGAACGACACCTTGATGCCTCTCATATATTCGCCAAGACTTGACAGACGGTTCATGTCAGGGCAAGAATAACCCACAGCTATAACACCATTTTCATCAACGCAGATGGCAGGAAGTGCGGAAGGACTTCTGAAGTAATCGCTATAGTCCTCATCGTGGAATTTGTCGTTACTCCACTCACTGAAGCCTTCAACATCAACGAAACCAATAACGTTGTTGGTTTCGAAGTTGCGGACAACGTAATCGCCGGTTGCATCAGTGGGCCACCAGAAACGGAAGCAGTTGGCAGGATTGGAGGGAATCACAGTACCATCATCGGGGCAAGTCCATTCAGGAGCCACCATGGTACCCATGGTCTCGTTCCAGTAGAAGATACCATCCATGGTTCCACCACCATAAACGTTGTAGCTCGTGCCGAGTTCTGAGTGATAGAAGCACTTTGAAGAGAAAGCGCAGTGCACAAGGCCGTTGTTGTCGATGCAGATGGCACCAGTTTCAGGAGAGTAGATGGCATCATCTTCGCCGAAGACGGTATTCGGATCGGTTTCCCAGTCGCCAGCGTGGGGGTTGTGCCAGAACTTGATTTGGGTCCAAGTCTCGCCGTTGTCGGTCGACTTGATCACATAGCCGTGACCAGACATGTCCATCAACAGGATGGCGACGTTGTCACCATTGGAGGCGAAGGCATAGTAGTCAGAACCGTAGATGTTGTGCTCCCAGTCTTCAAGGGTAGGAACCCAAGTGGTTTCCCAGTTTTCACCATCGGTCGATCTGCTGTAGAACAAGTAGGAATAATACGGGTCGTCGCTGTTTTGGTCAGCACCGAGGACGTGGATGACACTGTGGTCGGCACCAGAGGTGGCAATCTTGGGCCAAGTCATGTCGCAGGTAGGAGCACCAAGCCACGTGGGGTTCGGGATGTAATTGGGGCCTTGCCAATCGCCCATACCTCTCTTTTCGCGGGTGTAGTAGGTCAATTCCGAGCCAGTGTGGGCGATGATGATTTCGCCGTCGGCACCATAAGGAGCGTAGCAGGGCCATCCTGTTCTTTCAATTTCGACACGGCCAGGCAACGGGTTTTCTTCAACACTGAAGACGAATTCGTCGCCGTTAAAGTAGTCGTAACCAGTACCACGATCTGAATAGTTGTTTTGTTGCGCATAGGTGGCAACCAGACCAACGGTACCGTCTTCGTAACGGTGCATGCGGTTGGCTACAAAGCCGTTGCTCTGTAGGTCGTAGACAGTGTAGAAGCATTGGACATCCACGGGGAACTCAGTTTCTCTGTTCGGGTTGGTGGGAGCAGCCTGAGTGGGGGTGAACTGCATCATGGTAACTGTCTCATTGCCCTTGAAGGCTTTTTTAGCTTTGGTGGCAGAGTAAAGCTTGGTTTTGTCTGCTGCCTTGACGGGCTGATTTTTTGTCTGCGCGAAGCCAGTCATTCCGACGGCTAGTGCGAGTGTCACGAATAAAACTTTCTTCATGATGTTTAGGTTTAATTTTTAATTAGTGATTAGTTGATTTGATGTCAAATTGAGGCTGCAAATATAAACAATTTTCCAAAGGCGAGCATAAAATGGGGAAAAAAAGTGTGTTTTTCCACAAAAAAAAGGAGGCCCGAAGACCTCCTTTTCGCAATAAATGCTTCCTTGTAAACTTGAGAAAAATTCTTATTTCACGATGAACTTCATGGTGTTTTCAAAGCCGTTGGCCTTGACGGTCACGAAGTAGACGCCGCTGTTCAGCTCGCTGATGCTCACAGGGCGGGTGTTGATGCCCGTGTTGATGCTCACGGTTTGGTTCATCACGTTCTGTCCCATAATGTTGAAGACGCTGATGCTCATCTCAGAGGCTTGCGAAGCGTTCACTTCGATGTTGAGCACGTCAGTGGCGGGGTTGGGATAAACGCGGGTGGCGGTCATCGGGTTGACGGCAGCGTGTTCGCTGACATTGACATCAGGATAGTCGGGAATGACTTTCTGCACCCAAACGTAGTTGTCGGTGGGAGCACCTTGTTGGGCGTTGCTGCCCGAGTTCAGGCCAGGGGTGTCGTCAGCTTGGTAGCCGAACCAGAACTCCTCGTTGGCGGTGTTGGTCGGGCAAATCGGGTAGATGGCCTCGTCGTAGGAGTGGAGGAATTCGTCGGCATCTTGCAGCTTCACCCATTCGTAGTAGCAGTTGCCGGGGTTCTCGGAGTAATTGCCGGTGGCGTCGCCCATTGTGTAGCCAGGCTCAATGAAGGTCACCATGATGCTTCTTAAATACTTGCCGTCGTTGGACAACGGACGTGAAAGATCCGGGACGGTGTAGGCAATGGCAACGGTACCGCTTTCGTCAACACTGATGGCAGGTGCTGCTGCAGGGCTCTGGAAATAGCCAGTGACTACCCAGCTGTCGGTGTTGAAGTCGGTGAAGTGCTCGTCAGGGGTGAGGAAGCCAACGAGGTTGGCCGATTCAAAGTTGCGGACGACGTAGTCACCGGTTGCATCGGTAGGCCACCACATGCGGCAAACGCTGTGCGGGTCGGAGGGGATGACAGTGCCGTCGTCGGGGCAAACCCATTCGGGTCCTTGCAGGGTGCCCATGGTCTCGTTCCAGTAGAAGATGCCGTCAATGGTTCTGCCGTAGGAGTAGTAGTAGCTGGTGCCAAGTTCAATGTGGTGATAATTGTGGCCAGAGAAGGCACCGTGTACGATACCGTCGTTGTCGATGCAGATGGTGCCAAGTTCGGGGCCGAATTGATCGACGTCATTGATATAGACATTATTGGCTTCTCCGAAGAGCGAGTTCGGGTCGGTTTCCCAGTCGAAATCGCCGTAGGGGTTGTCCCAGAACTTCATCTTGGTCCAGGTCTCGCCATTGTCGGTCGACTTGATGATGTAGCCGTGTCCCATGATGCTGAGGAGCATGATGGCCACATTGTCGCCATTGGAAGCCATTACATATTTGTCGGCGCTGTATTTGCCTTGTTCGCCTTCTTCAAGGGTGGGGACAAAGGTGGTGGTCCAGTTCTCGCCGTCGGTCGAGCGGCTGTAGAACATGTAGAATCCGTTGTCGTCGCTGGCTGCGGCAATCACGTGCAGGATGTCGTGGTTGGGGCCGGAGGAAACTATTCTCGGCCAGGTCATGTCGGAGTCGGAAGTGCCGAGCCACACGGGATTCGGGATCTCGTTGGGGCCTTGCCATTCGCCTTCACCCTTGATTTCGCGGGTGTAGTAAACCAGGTTGGAGCCGGTGTGGGATACAACGATTTCGCCCTTGGGGCCATACTGGCAGTAGCTCGGCCAGCCGGTTTTCATCGACTCGATGCGGCCGGTTACCGGGTTTGTTTCTTCATCAAAGAGGAAGGCTGAGCCGTCATAGTAGTTGTAGCCGCTACCACGGTCACTGTAGGAGGAAGGGGTCTGTCCCCATGTGGAGGTGACGCCAAGGGTGCCGTCTTCAAAGCGGTACATACGGTTGCCGAGCAGGCTGTTGGTCTGCAGGTCATAGAGGGTTCTCATGGTTTGCCAACCACCAAGGTCGTCACCTTTGATGTTTCTGGGGACGCTTGTGGTAGGGGTGAAGTCGAGCGCGGGTGCTTCGTCATACTTGCCTAAGTTGTTGATGTAAGCTTTGGCGGTGCGGGGCTTTTCAGCCTTCACGCGCTCTTGTCCTTTTTGCGCAAAGCCGGCCATGGCGACGGCAATTGCGAGTGCTGTGAATAAAACTTTCTTCATGATGTTTAGGTTTAATTTTTAATTAGTGAATTGTTGATTTGATGTCAAATTGAGGGTGCAAATATAAGCATTTTTCCAATGGCGAGCGTAAAATGGGGGAAAAAAGTGTGTAATTGTTACTTTACGATGAACTTCATGGTGTTTTCAAAGCCGTTGGCCTTGACGGTCACGAAGTAGACACCGCTGTTCAGCTCGCTGATGTTCACTGGGCGGGTGTTCATGCCCGTGTTGAGGCTCACGGATTGGTTCATCACGTTTTGTCCCATGATGTTGAAGACGCTGATGCTCATCTCAGAGGCTTGCGAGGCGTTCACTTCGATGTTGAGCACGTTAGTGGCGGGGTTGGGATAGACGCGGGTGGCGGTCATCGGGTTGACGGCAGCATGTTCGCCGACATTGACATCAGGATAGTCGGGAATGACTTTCTGTACCCAAATGTAGTTGTCGGTGGGTTGGGTCTGGGTGCCGCCGCTGCTCGCGTAGAGGCCTGGGGTGTCATCAGCTTGGTAGGCGAACCAGAACTCGCGGTCGGTGGTGTTGGGTATGCAGGTAGGATAGATGGCTTCGTCGTAAGAGTGGAGGAACTCGTCGGCATCTTGCAACTTCACGTATTCGTAGTAGCAGTTGCCGGGGGTCTCGCTGTATTCGCCAGTGGCATCACCCATCACGTAGCCGGGCTCGATGAACGACACCGCGATGCTTCTGAAGTAATATCCGTTAGTGGAGAGTTCGCGTGAGCCGTCCATGACGGAATAGGCGATGGCCACGGTGCCGTGGTCGTCGACGCAGATGGCAGGTGACGACGAGCAGCTCTGGAAGTAGCCGCTGACGCACATTTGGGTGTAGTCCATCTCGGAGAAGTGCTCATCAGGGGTGATGAAGCCGATGAGGTTGGCCGATTCAAAGTTACGGACGATGTAGTCACCAGTTGCATCGGTGGGCCACCACATGCGGCAAATGTTGTGTGGGTCGGAGGGGATAACAGTGCCGTCGTCGGGGCAAACCCATTCGGGGCCTTGCAGGGTGCCCATGGTTTCGTTCCAGTAGAAGATGCCGTCGCAGGTTCTGCCATAATAATAGGTGTAGCTTGAACCGAGTTCGTCGTGGGCGTATTTGAGGGCCGAGAAGGCGCAATGCACAATGCCGTCGTTGTCGATAGTGATGGTGCCGAGCTCTGGACCATATTGTTCAGTGTCGTCATAGTCGCCACCGAAGAGGGTGCTTTCGTCGTTTACCCAGTCGCCGGC
>Ga0265299_10003977_pt1 | contig 14179 bp, 8 predicted proteins | sample AusTroGonzalo_MG_4_FD_193485 | JGI IMG/M metagenome (GOLD analysis project Ga0265299, IMG submission 193485) | Bovine rumen microbial communities from tropical cattle in Woodstock, Queensland, Australia - Gonzalo_02 | ecosystem: Host-associated > Mammals > Digestive system > Stomach > Rumen ...
TGTCGGTCAGCGCATAGGCACAATGCTTTAGGGCACCAGGGTATTTCTTCTGCACCGTCTCGGCATTCGCACCGGTATAGTTGGCACGCACACTGACGGTGGGCGGCGCAATCTCAGGGAACTGTTCGATGGGCAACTGCAACAATCCTATCAATCCCAGCACCACAATGAATACCGAGATTACCCCCGAAAGAATTGGTCTATCTATAAAGAATTTTGGGCTCATTTTTTAAGTGAAGAATGAAGAGTGAAGAATGAAGAATTTGCTACCGCTGAGTTCGGTTATAGGTTATTGGTTATAGAAATTAATGTTCAAGGCTGCGAAAGCAGGCTCGAAACGCAGCTTCAATGTTCAATGTTCAATGCTCAATGTTCAATGGACAAACCTTCTCTCATAAGCCCCGCTCCTTCGGCAATGATGATGTCACCTTCTGCAAGGCCTTCCTCCACGATGTAGCTGATGCCGTCATTCAGGGGAGCAACCTTGATTTCCGTCTGAGCCGTCTTGCCGTCGATGAGACGATAGACGAAGACCTTGTTCTGCAGTTCGAAGGTTGCTGTCTGGGGTATCACAATCACATTATCACGGATGGTAGAAACCACCACCGTTCCTGTACCGCCGTTGCGCAGCAGATGTTCATTATTGGGGAACACGGCACGCAGGGACACAGCTCCTGTGCTGGCATCCACTATGCCGCTCACGGCATCCACCCTACCCTTCTGGCTGTATTCCTTGTCGTTGCTCAGCAGCAAAGACACATCGGGCATTCCCTTCATGAAAGCATCCAAGCTACCGTATTGCAACGTCAGGTCGGTCACCTCGCGCTCGCTAAGGCTGAAGTACACCCACATCTCGCTGTCGTCGCAGACAGAGATTAAGGGTTCGCTGATGTTCGAGCTGACCAAAGCACCCACGTGGTAGGGAATCATGCCGGCCACACCGCTGACGGGACTCTTCACCACCGTATAGCTGAGGCTGTTACGGGCATTGGCCACCTGAGCCTGTGCCTGAGCCACCTGTGCCTGAGCAGAGAGCAAAGCCTGCTGGGCGGTCTGCAGATCGTAGTCGCTGATAACCTGCTGAGAGCGCAGTTGTTTCTTGCTGTCATAATTGAGCTGAGCCGTAGCCTCTGCGGCTTTGGCCGACTTCAGGGCTGCCTCTGCCGTATTCAAGGCTTCCAGATAAGGCACCTGGTCGATAACAAAGAGCGTCTGCCCCTTGCTGACCTTCTGCCCCTCGGCTATCAGAATCTTTGTGATGAGACCGCTCACCTGCGGACGTATCTCCACAATCTCGCGTCCCTTCATGGTAGCGCTATAGCCCACCTTAACGGCCTGGCTAGTGTGCTCCACCTTCATAGTCTTATACACGAGTGCACCTTTCTCTTGTTTCTTATCCTGACAAGAGACGAATACTAAGAGGGCCAGCAAAAGGGTCCAAAAGGCATTTCTTTTCATTATTGAATGGTTACGAGGTGGATATACAAATAAAAGAGGGACATTATTCTGTTTTCTCCTTGCCATGGAAGGACTTCACCTTCATACCCAGCTTATCTGGCATAACAGCATTGAGCAGGATACCTACAATAGCGGCAATGGCCAATCCGGAAAGATGGATGGGACCCATGGCAATATCATCGTTGGCTCCATACTTCACACCAATGGCCAGCACAAGGATAAGGGCTGCAACAAACACGTTGCGTGAACTCTTCAGGTCTACCTTCTCCTCTACCAGGTTACGAACACCCACAGCTGAAATCATACCGTACAGTATCAGGCTGACACCACCAATGGTGGCTGCAGGCATCAACTGAATAAGGCAGGCAAACTTGGGGCAGAAGGCCAGGACAATGGCCAGACAGGCGGCTATACGGATAACCTTGGGGTCGAAGACCTTGGTAAGGTTCAGCACACCGGTATTCTCGCCGTAGGTAGTGTTGGCAGGAGCACCGAAGGCAGAAGCAATGGCAGTAGCGATACCATCGCCCGTTAATGTTCTGTGCAAACCGGGCTCTGTCAGATAGTCCTTGCCCACCGTTGAACTGATGGCCAGCATATCGCCGATATGCTCCATGATGGTGGCAAAGGCAATGGGCATAACAGCCAGGATGGTAGAGAGCATGAGGGTGGTGTTACCGTCCTCGAAGACTGCCAGAATGGTGTGATCCCTCTGAATGGGGAATCCTACCCAGTCAGCCTGACCGAGAGGTGCAAAATCAACCTGACCCATACAAGCGGCAATCACATAGGAAACAATTACACCCAGCAGCACGGGGATAATCTTGACAATTCCCTTGCCCCAGATAGATGAGACTATCACGGTAATAATGGAGATGATAGCCAACAGCCAGTTGGTCTGACAGTTAGAGATAGCCGACCCGGAAAGTACCAATCCGATGGCAATGACAATAGGACCGGTAACTACAGGCGGGAAGAAATGCAATATCTTCTTGATGCCAAAAGTCTTTATCAATGCAGCCATTATGAAATACATCAATCCAGCACAGGCAACACCCAGACAGGCATAGTCAAGGGCCAGTGTCTCGGAAAGGCCTTGCGCCACGCCCATCTCCTTGACAGAAGCATAACCGCCCAGGAAGGCAAATGAAGAACCCAGGAAGGCGGGTACATTCCACTTAGAGATGAAATGGAATATCAGCGTACCGATTCCTGCAAACAGCAGGGTCACGGACACATCCAAACCAGTAAGCAGCGGTACAAGCACGGTGGCTCCGAACATAGCGAACAGATGTTGAACACCTAATATCATCATTCGCGGTGTGCCCAACTGACGGGCATCATAAATGGCATTTTGTGATTCCATATAGATTTATGTGTTTAAATATTTCCGTCAAAGGTAAGCATTTTTTGTCCATACTAACAAAAAAATCCGTATGCGAAGATAGGAAAAAGAGCTAAAAAAGAAGGAATATTCAAGAAAAACGATACATTTGTATTCGCAAAAGACCAAAACAACAGCATTTTTAACTCAAATGAGAAAGATTTTTCTTCTATTAGCCTTATTTTTTGCCGGCAACATGATGCAGGCAGCAGAGAAAAGCCTACAACAGTTGCAGCAGGAGTTCGTGAATCTGCGCTTTGGTATGTTCATACACTTTAACATGCCTACCTATGCACCAGAGGACTGGCCCGACCCTGATATGCCCGTCTCTGCCTTTAATCCCACCAAGCTGGATTGCCGCCTGTGGGCACGGGCTGCCAAGAGCGCCAACATGTCTTACGGCTGTCTGACTACCAAGCACCACAGCGGCTTCTGCATCTGGGACACCAAGACAACGGATTACAACAGTATGAACTCGCCCGTACATAAGGATGTGGTACGCGAATATGCCGATGCCTTCCGCGCTGAGGGCCTGAAGGTAATGCTCTACTACAGCATCTTAGATACCCACCACCGCATACGCCCGGGCCATATCAACACCCAGAAGCAGACGGCCATGATCAAGGCACAGCTGACGGAACTGCTGACCAACTACGGCGAGATTACAGCCCTCATCATAGACGGATGGGATGCGCCCTGGTCGCGCATCAGTTACGAGGATATTCCCTTCTGCGAAATATACCGTCACATCAAGAGCCTGCAACCCAACTGCCTGGTGATGGACCTGAACGCTGCCAAATATCCACGCGAGGGTCTTTTCTATACCGACATCAAATCCTATGAGCAGGGAGCCGGTCAGAAGATCAGCACCTCGGAGAACCAACTGCCCGCCCTGGCCTGCCTGTCTATCCAGCGCACGTGGTTCTGGAAGGAGAGCATGCCCACTGACCAGCTGAAAGATGTCAACTGGCTGATGAAGGAGAACGTGGAACCCTACAACAATGCCTATTGCAACTTTATCCTGAACGTGGCTCCCAACCACGACGGTCTGATGGACGACAATGCATTGGAGGCACTCCGTAAGATAGGAAGTATCTGGAAGAACCAAGGTCCTACAAAACCCATTCCCGCTCAGGAGACCCCTATCATAGAACCTAACATCGCCAAGAACCAGCCTACGGAATATAGTTGGAGCTACGACTATGCCCTGGGCGACTTTGCCAATGATGACGACTTCTCGTCTTGCTGGACGGCTCACCCGCTGGTGGAACAGCCCTGGTGGGAAGTATGGCTCCCCAAGGACAAGGCCTTCCACCGCATCACCATCCTGGAAGGCGAGGCCGGTGCCATAGAGGAATACCGACTGGATTACCTCAGGGGCGGCAAGTGGACAACCCTCTTTGAGGGAAAGGCCAATCCCTGTCGTCTGAAACAGCATACTTTCCCCGCCGTTAAGGCAGAAAAGGTGCGCATCACCATCCTTCGCCACAAGGATGAAGTGAATATTGCAGAGTTCGGTGTTTATTCGGAGAGGTAAAGGTTATAGGTTATAGGTTATAGAATTAAAAGGATATGAAAAGAATCTACATCGTTTTTTTGCTGGCACTGATGTGTACCACGGCCGTTGCGCAGAATCACAGATTATGGTACACAAAACCTGCCTCGCATTGGCTGGAGGCATTACCCATTGGTAACAGCCACATGGGAGCAATGGTCTACGGGGGTACAGATACCGAGGAAATACAACTGAACGAGGAGACCTTCTGGAGCGGTTCGCCTCACAGCAACAACAGCCAGGAATCCATGCAGGCACTGCCCGAGGTGCGTCGGCTTATCTTCGAAGGAAAGGAATACGAGGCCTCGAAGCTCATCGACCAGCACTTCATCAAAGGTCCCCACGGTATGCGTTATCTGCCGTTGGGAAGTCTGAAACTGCAGCTCGGCCATAAGGATGTGACAAATTACGAGCGAGCCCTGAACCTGAGCGATGCCACCGCCACCACCTCTTATAAGTACAAAGGTGTGAAGTACACACGCACCGTCTTTGCCTCGCAGGCCGACAGCGTCATTATCATCCATCTTGAAGCCAGCAAGAGACGCGCATTGGCATTTGAGATGTCTTTCGATAGCCAGTTGAAGTACGAATGTATAACATCACTGCCAATGTTTGGCAGAATGGTACCAGGACCACCGGTACGCTTTAAAGAAGAATGGATTCTCTGGTCCACGGTGCATGGCGTTGATCAGGAAGGCATCAATGCAGGACTGACTGCACAATGCCGTTTTGATGTAAAATCGGATGGAAAGTTAGACGTCGGGATTAGTACGGTTAAGTTGGAGAATGCGTCATGGGCTACCATATATATATCTGCCGCCACCAACTTCGTTAACTACCACGATGTCAGCGGCGATCCCATCAAGAAGAACAATGCGCGGATAGAAGCAGTGAAGGGCAAGTCCTATAAGAAGCTGTTGGCCAACCATGTCAAGAAGTATCAAGAACAGTACAACAGGGTTTCACTAGAATTAACTAATCAGGCTAGCCCGGCTAGCAAGACTAGCCCAACTACCCTCCCCACCGACGAACGCCTGAAAGCTTTCGAGAAGGATCCCAGCGATTTAGGGCTCGTTTCCCTGATGATGCAGTATGGACGTTACCTGCTGATATCTTCTTCTCAGCCGGGTGGACAGCCTGCCAACCTACAGGGCGTTTGGAACGACAAGTTGAACGCTCCATGGGACTCTAAGTACACCATCAACATCAATGCCGAGATGAACTACTGGCCCGCCCTCGTGGGTAACCTTGCCGAGACGCAGCAGCCGCTGTTCTCGATGATTCGCGACCTGAGCGTTACGGGTGCCAAGACGGCCCGTGAGATGTACAATTGCAACGGATGGGTGGCCCATCACAATACGGACCTTTGGCGCATAGCCGGTCCCGTAGACGGAACGCCCTGGGGCATGTTCCCCACTGGAGGTGCCTGGCTGACAACCCACATCTGGCAGCATTACCTCTTTACGGGTGACAAGGAATTCCTGGCAGAGTATTACCCCATCATGAAGGGCGCTGCCGACTTCCTTTTGGACTATATGCAGGAGTACCCCAAGGACGGCGAGGTGAAACAGGCTGCCGGATGGCTGACGACCGTTCCTACGGTATCGCCCGAGCACGGCCCACGCGGCAAAGGCACTAATGTCTGTGCCGGTTCCACAATGGACAACCAGATTGCCTTCGATGTCCTCTCCGCAACCGCCAAAGCCGCCAAAATCCTAGGTAAAGACGAGAGTTCAATGTTCAATGTTCAATGTTCAATGGAGAAACTTCCTCCAATGCAAATCGGTCGTTACGGTCAGTTGCAGGAATGGATTGTGGATGCTGATGACCCAAAGGACGAGCACCGTCATATCTCGCACCTCTACGGTCTCTACCCATCCAACCAGATTTCGCCCTACTCGCATCCCGACCTCTTCACGGCTGCTGCCAACACCCTGAACCAACGCGGTGATATGGCTACGGGCTGGAGTTTGGGATGGAAGACCAATTTCTGGGCTCGAATGTTGGACGGCAATCACGCCTTTACCATTATCAAGAATATGCTGCACCTGCTGCCTGACGATTCTAAGGCACATCAGTTCCCTGCCGGGCGCACCTATCCCAACCTCTTCGATGCTCACCCACCTTTCCAGATTGACGGAAATTTCGGTGTATCAGCTGGTATCTGCGAGATGCTAGTACAGAGTCACGACGGAGCCGTTCACCTGTTGCCTGCCCTACCCGATGCATGGGCAGAGGGCAGCGTGAAGGGATTGCGTGCACGCGGAGGCTTTATTGTTGATGAGGAATGGAACGAAGGTACACTCCGTTCAGCCAATATTCTTTCCACCATTGGCGGAACCTTGCGCATTAGGTCTTATGTTCCCCTGAAAGGCGAGGGCCTGCGAGAAGCTTCCGGCGATTGCCCAAACGAGTTGCTGGCTCCTACCGACATCCGAGAGCCGCTCCGTTCCAAAGAGCTGTCGGACTTCAAGACCCTGCCCCTGCGCAAGGTCTATGAATACGACCTGATCACGCGGCCTGGGAAGACCTACAAGCTGAATAACTGAAAATGTACCTATGAAAATTTATTATACTAAATGAAAATGAAACGTTTGATATTCCTGTTGCTTGCCGTAGTGAATGTATTCACGGCAAATGCAAGTGACAATTTTGTACGTGTTTCAGGCACAAAACTGCTGGACCGCGACGGACAGAAGCTACTGGTTCGTGGCACAAACTGCGGCAACTGGATGGTGCGTGAACCATATATGATGAATACCTCGGGCAATCTGGACCGTCAGTTCAAGTTCGACCAGATGATTGCCGAGGTATGCGGGGAAGAAAAGGTGGAGGAGTTTGACCGCCTTTGGATGGACAAAAACTTCTGTGAGGAGGACATGAAGTTCCTTGCGGAGCAGGGGTTCAACACCTTGCGCGTACCGATGCACTACAAGTACTTCACCCTACCCATCGAGAAGGAACCTGTTGCCGGTGAACAGACTTGGCTTCAGGAGGGCTTCGACAGGATTGATTCCATGTGCGAGTGGGCAGAACGCTACAATATACTGCTCATTCTGGATATGCATGCCTGTCCGGGCGGTCAGTCCTCGGGTGACATCTGCGACTACGATTCCAGCAAACCCTCCCTGTGGGAAAGTGAGGCGAACCGCACAAAACTGGCTGCCTTATGGCGTAAGATAGCCGAGAGGTACAAGGACATGAAGTGCGTGGCAGCCTACGACCTGATAAACGAGACCAACTGGACACTGGCCAACAGCAACAAGCTACTATGGGACACCTTCAAGGCCATCATCAAGGCCATTCGCGAGGTGGACAACAATCATATCGTTATCCTGGAAGGAAACTCCTACAGCAACGACTATACCGGTTTCCCCTCAACGAAGATGGACAGCAAGATGGTCCTGCAGTTCCACCGCTATGGCGTTTACAACACCAAGTCGCAGGTGCAGAATATGGCAGATATGGCTACCAAGTACAATTGCCCGGTATATATTGGGGAGTTCGGAGAGAACAGCAATTCGTGGACAGCTGATTGTGTGCGCCTCTACGAGGAAGCCATGCAGTTTGCCGGATGGACCTGCTGGCCAATGAAAAAGAGCAACATAAACAGCATCCTGCAGGTGAAACGTGTCTCCAGCTACGACAATATCATCAGCCAATGGCAGAATGGCAACCGGCCCTCGTCGACCACATTGTGGAATGCCTGCAAAGCATGGGCAGAAGCACAGCATATTAGCAAATGCACCGTTCGTACCGATTATATCGATGCACTCATGCGCCGTCCCTTCAATGACGATTGCCTGCCATTTGCCACCTATCAGACCGGCGACTATGTCTACGCAGCCCACTACGACATGGGGCCTCAGGGAAAGGCTTATTACGACACCGATGATGCCTCTTATCAGTACAGCGGCGAGGATTATACATCGTGGCAGAAAGGATGGGTATACAGGAACGACGGAGTGGATGTGTACAGCGGCCCCAATGATACCAAGAGCTGTGGATATTACGTAGGAGAGACCAAGGACGGCGAATGGCTTCAGTACACAATAGAGAATCCCAACGAACCAGCCAGCTGGCAGTTACAACTGCGCTATGCCATCAACTCTGGTACCTCAACCATACGGGTTACCGTCAATGACCGCCCCGTTACTGCCTCTACGAAGCTGCCGTCAACAGGAGGCTATACCACATGGGCAACCAAGAGCTTCACGGGTGTTGTCCTGCCAAAGGGAACCTTGCGCATTCGTGTATATATAGAGAAGGGCGGGCTTAACATCAACTGGTTGCGCATCGCTAACAAGAAAGCAGCTACGGAGCAGGAACTGAAAACACTGGAACCTGATACGGATGAAGGTCGGAACCGACTGGTAAATGGCGAATGCGAATACCAGGGCGCATGGCAGACGGCCTCGCTGGCATCCATAAACAACGCCAAGTATGTCTGGAACTCAACCACCAACACCCCTACCAACGGTAATGACGGGGCACTATGCATTTCCAATGCCCGTAGCAAAGCGCTCAACACGGTGGTGTACCAGCCGGTCGAGGTGATTGCCGGACACACCTATTCTGCCGACGTGGCCGTGCGAGGGGCCAGCGGCAACGGTGATTTCTGGATTCAGGCCTTCATGGTTACCGACAAGCCAAAGGACTATGCCGACGTCGGTTTGGAAGAAGCCAATACCATAGGCCAGCTGAACTCGTGGAAGGACGCCACCCTTGCCAACTATGACGGCATGATGTCTGCCAAGGCAAAGGCCGGTACCAGTCACACTGCAGGCGTAATGAAGTGGAAGGCCAAAACCACAGGCACAGCCTATTTTGCATTAAAGGTAGGCACCAACAAGACATCATTCAGCTACTCTTTTGACAACTTCATCCTCAAGGACCTCACAGCAGAAGCCGAAACATCCATAGATCAGGTTCAGGCAGACGAGGATTCCAACGCTCACGACGCGTTAGGAAAGCCCAATCGCATCTATAACCTAAGTGGCCTGACGATGAGTGAGAGACCAAAGCAATCCGGCATATACATCATTACCAATGGTAAGCGCGCCCAGAAAGTATTGAGCAAGAAATAAGGGTGAATAATCAGTTTTGGCAATAGAACTGAAATTCTGCAACACGGCATAGACCTAGGGAAGCCGTGGCCGTAGAGAAAGGCTACTTCCCCATCCTTCAACCAAAAGAACGCCTCTATAAGAAAAGTACACGAGAGAAAGTATGGAAGATACAGAATGAGTGGAACAAGCGCCACAATGAACTCGCCGGAGTGCTTGACTTCAACATCCTTCCCAAGACAAAAACGCTACCCCTACGATCCCGTGGAACTGTCCCCCTGACAGGCACAGCGTGCCAATCCTCATCTTACCCCTGAAGGAATCTGGAAAGATCAATCTGAAGCCAGTCCGAAGCGCCTATGACTCGAAGCCAAAGCGTCTTTGTTTCTGGGATTACAACCATCTGATATACAGTCAGTTCATTCATAGCACCACCATTTTCCAGAGAAGTACTCACAATCTCCATCATCTTATGAGCATCAATTTTCCCCTTGGATGATTCACAAAGGCTGATAAGATTGCTTCGTCTGGTCTGTCCGTACCAGCAGGCATTATCGGAAGGCACTTTGAAAAGCCAGTCTGGATTGACATAATAGTTTGTGGAAACCAGTAATCCCTCTGGCAGGTCGGCACCTCCTGTTTTAACGCCTACTTGACACCATTCGTAGGAAACCGCTTTTTGGCTGTCCGCAACGTTGATAATATAGGAAGAGTTGCAGCATGTGGTGTTGAAGAACAGCTCCCAATCCTCCAGTTCATCGGTTTCGAAAAGCGTAGAAAAAAGCGTCGTGGTTCCGGTAATTCTCATATTCTGAGTCTTGATATTAGTGGAAGGAGTCCCATTATTCAGCTCCATGAAGATACCCTTTTCATTCAGGCCATTCACTGCATATATCTCACCCACATATCCGATGGTGGCGACAGCCAGGGCACTGTCGGCAGGATGATAAACGGTAACCACCACATCATTCTTCAGCTGAGAAAAAGCAGCAGAATAATCATAGTTTCTGCCAATCACCATCGTTCCTCCCGAATACGCTCCCCAACAGAAGGCCGCGCTGCACTTGGGCAGTCCACCGATTCGTTCCACTGCGTTTACTTCCTGCATCTCCTCTATCGTGAGGCCGGAAGTTTCGGAAGCTCCTCGCATAAACGATAGAACTCTGTAGGGCGTTTGTCTCCTCTGTACGTTTATGATCTCTTCTGCAATTTCATCATTGTTTTTAATGAGATTCCGAACAAAAGCATGAACTTCCTCCAGTTCAGCCTTCAGCAGCATGCCGTATTGCCGTCCCATTTCGTACCATGTTCCATGTAGATTGACAACATTGACTTTATTTTTGCTCACTCTGACACCCTGTTCAAAGGTCTGCTCCACGTTTCTTATAGTCTGTGGAACTGCGATTTCTGAATCAGCCTCCGTACAACTGGTGTTAGCTTCAAAAACTTCTGAGACCCAGGCGTTTTCATATATTTCCCCAGTACTTTCTTTTGAGTTACAAACTGCATGAGATGTTGTTGTAAAGGCAATAAAACAAACAATTAATATCAATTGGTTTTGGGGTAGAAGCGATAATTTTCTATTCATAATTCGTTTCAAAGGATTTGTGAAAAATATTCTATTTGAGGTCGACAAATTCATTTGCGATCTTCATTGTCACCTCCATTTGAGAGCAAATATACAGAATTTTCCGTATTAACAAATAAAGTCCCTGAAAAAGTTGCATCTTTGCTGAGTAAACTATGGACAGGGAGTGCTATGAGCGGGAGACGAGAATATGACCGATGTACCTACTTCCTACCATTTTGCAATACCAAGTATCTTGTTGAGGGGATGGCCTCTTGGGTGATGCCCAATTCCCTCGAACGCGGAGGATGGTACTCGCTCGACGGACGGCGTATCGTCGGCAAACCGTCGGCAAAAGGCATCTACATCAACAATGGCCGCAAGGTCGTCATTAAATGATAGGAGGACGCAACGATGAAAAAGAAATACGAGAAGCCGACATGTAAGGTCTATGAGTTGCAGCAACGCACCACGTTGCTAACGGTGAGCGGCCCTGACCCCAACAGTCCTTTCAACTGGGGCGACCCTGACAATGACCGATGATTTAACGGGCAGCGTGGTTAAAAAAAAACAAAAATGGCAGCTCCAATAAAGGGGAAGTTCTAGGAGTTCTATATTGTCTGTATTACCTAAACTCTCCAGCCCTTAGCGCCGCTATATCGCACTCAAGCGAGGCAATGCGGGCTTTCAGAGCAGATATCCCTTCCTCTTGCCAGGCTATAATCTGTTTCTGTGTACCTCTCATGTCCAGGCGTGCAGCACCGAAAACAGAAACTGAAAAAAGAAGGGTTCGGCATCACCGATCCCGATGTGACTTTTGACCGGATAATAGCAAACTTCTAGCCCCTAACCTTTATGATAAAGAGTATAGAACGTACCTAGGCAGGTACTTTTTGTGCTTTAGTTTACGCAGGACTTGTAACTTTTAACTATCTTTGCATCCGGAAAATCCGGAACATAAACAATAAATTAATGAATAATCCATACCGCACCAAACAACCTAATATACAGCACTATGCCGATGGGACTGCCAGCGTGATGCGCAAGGCAGTAGTTTATACAGAACTGCGATTCTACAAACGCAGCGATGTCCTTTACCAGCTGACTCAGGTGTTTTGTCAGCGTTATCTGCCCCGCTACGGCGACCGCACCGTTGATCAGATGGTACAGGCAGCACGCAGCACCAAGCAGAACATAGCCGAGGGCAGCACAGACGGCCAAACATCTACTGAGACCGAACTGAAACTGCTGGGCATTGCCAAAGGCAGCAACCAAGAACTCTTAGAGGATTATCAGGACTACCTGAAGCGAAAGGGGTTAACAGAATGGTTTGGCAAGAACGAGCGTTTCGACCGTCTGCATCGTTTCTGTCAGGAACACACCCTTTGGGAGGAGTATCGCCCTCTAACGGAACGTATGAACGATGAGGAACTGGCCAACATGGCTATCTGCCTGTGTCACCAGGTGGATAAGGCAATGGCCAAATACATAGAACGCAAAGACCGTGAATTTACCACAGAAGGCGGCATCCGAGAACGCATGACAGCAGCCCGTCTAGGACAACGGGAGACCCAGCGCCAAATTATAGAGCGGCAAGAAGCAGAGATTGCCGCCCTTCGCAAGGAGAACGCCCGCCTAAAAGAAATCATTGAGAGGGCCGGCATAGCCAGATAATCCGGAAAAGCCAGGCACACCGGAGTTTCCGGAAAACCCGGAGATTCCGGAATTTCCAGAAAGCCCACCCTGCTTTGATGACATCAACGAATATCAAAATCTCTAACAGAGAATCGGCGTTAACAAACTTTTTGAGGCAAAAATTGCACACTTTTGCAAAAAATGTGTAACTTTGCACCGCACTTTAAGGTAATATTATACATTATTATATAAATATGGCATTAAAAATTGTTGTACTTGCCAAGCAAGTACCCGACACAAGAAATGTGGGTAAGGACGCTATGACTGCCGAAGGCACCGTGAACCGCGCAGCTCTGCCCGCTATTTTCAATCCAGAAGATTTGAATGCCCTGGAGCAGGCCCTTCGCCTGAAGGAGCAGAATCCGGGCTCAACAGTAGGAATCCTCACGATGGGTCCTCCACGTGCAGGCGAAATTATCCGTCAGGGACTTTATCGTGGCGCTGATACTGGTTGGTTGCTTACCGACCGTCTCTTCGCTGGTGCAGATACGCTTGCCACTTCTTACGCGCTGGCAACTGCCATCAAGAAGATTGGCGACGTAGATATCGTAATCGGTGGTCGTCAGGCTATCGATGGTGATACCGCACAGGTAGGTCCCCAGGTAGCTCAGAAGCTGGGCCTCAACCAGGTAACTTATGCTGAGGAGGTTCTCTCAGTAAAGGATGGCAAGGCAACCATCAAGCGTGTTATCGATGGTGGTGTGGAGACTGTAGAGGCTCCTCTGCCTGTTGTTATCACCGTAAACGGTAGCGCTGCTCCCTGTCGTCCCCAGAACGCTAAGTTGGTGATGAAGTACAAGCGTGCTACTTGCCCTATGGAGCGTCCTGCAGAGGGTACTGCCTACGACTATTTGTACGACGAGCGTCCTGAGCTGACCCTGAACCAGTGGAGTGTAGCTGATGTGGACGGTGATGTTGCACAGTGCGGTCTCTCTGGCTCACCCACGAAGGTGAAGGCTATCAAGAACATCGTGTTCCAGGCTAAGGAGTCGAAAACTTTGACGGCTTCGGATGCTGATATCGAGGGAATGATCAAAGAATTGTTGGAAGAGAAGATTATTGGTTAATGAGAAATTAGTAGTTAAGTAGTTAAAGTAGTTAAGTAGTTAAGCCAGATGTCTGGTGGCTGACACAAAGCGAGCAAGGTAATGGCTTAACTACTGTCCGAAGGGACGAGCGAAGCGATAACTACATAACTACTCTCTACAAAAAAATACGATTATGAATAATGTTTTTGTATATTGCGAAATAGAAGGCACGTTAGTGCAAGAAGTTTCTCAGGAGCTGCTGACCAAGGGTCGCAAGCTCGCCAATGAACTGAAAGTAGAGCTTCACGCCATTGTTGCCGGTACTGGCATCAAGGGTAAGGTGGAGGATCAGATTCTCCCTTACGGCGTTGACAAGCTGTTTGTTTTCGACGCTAAGGACTTGTTCCCCTACACCTCAGCTCCTCA
>Ga0265299_10003978_pt1 | contig 14179 bp, 12 predicted proteins | sample AusTroGonzalo_MG_4_FD_193485 | JGI IMG/M metagenome (GOLD analysis project Ga0265299, IMG submission 193485) | Bovine rumen microbial communities from tropical cattle in Woodstock, Queensland, Australia - Gonzalo_02 | ecosystem: Host-associated > Mammals > Digestive system > Stomach > Rumen ...
GCTCCGCATTTGATTTCCTACCAACAAAGAAAAACTTGAAATCACAAGTTCCACGGTCATTGAGAGTCTTTAGTGCTTGGCACAGGAAAAGTTGCGAACGTCCACTCGAGAAATTTCCAACCATAGCCATTTTCACAATTCCTAACGATGTCGTCTCTACCTTTTCCAAAAAATCAGGGACAGGGTAGTTTTTGTCGAATTTGGAGAAATCTATTCCATTATAAACCACATGACAACGCTTTTTCGAAGTAAAAAACGTATGCTTTAGATACCAGTTAAGCACATATTTGCTCACAAAAACCGAGGCATCGGCATGCCATAAGGCAAATTGTGTATACACTTTATCGACAAATGTAGGGGTAAAGCCATGGAATGTGGCAACCAACCTAACATCTGAAAAACAAGTACAAAAAACGCCCAAAAATGCGTTAAGATGGGTCTGAGTATGTAAAATATTGACTTTCTCCTCTCTTAAAAATCGACGCATCTTATGGATGTATCCCAGTTTGCTCCCCTGTGAATTGATGCAGAACATCGGCACATTTGTTTCATAGAATGCATCCGACAATTCTCCTTCTTTACGATAAATAAGGATTGGCTCATAAGTAATATCCTTCTTTTTACGAAAAGTGTCCAAAACCAGTGTTTCGGCTCCTCCTCGATTAAGACTACCGATAAAAAAAGCAACTTTCATCACGCTAGACCTCTTCCTGCCAATTTAATCCAAGCCCAAAGAATATTAGCCATGCAAATACCTATCACCCATATCATATACCATCGTTTATGTTTATTGGTCACTTGAGTAACTCCGTAAGCGGCAAACATCAATTCAAGAGCCAATGCTGGGAAGTGGAAACGCTCAGAGTGGGCAAAATTACTAAACACCAAAACCACTAAATAGCCACACATCAATGCAATAGGCAACACATGTTTTCGCCAATCTCCCCTAACCAAAAGCAAAAACAGCGCAAGAATAGTAAGCCCCGATAGGATGTTTTTGATAAAATTGGCACCATTCATCATCATTTGGTTCTCTTGATTAAGAACCGACACCATCGAAGAAAACGGGATAGTAAAAATCATAGGAGCAAATACCGCTGCTGAAGCATATTTGAAAAAAGTATTACCATTCTCTCGCTCACTTCTATACTGATAACCAACGGCTTGGTTTTCATAGCGTCCTTGCCACAGACTTGCACTCTCTTGGAGTAGTTCTACACCAATCGTCGACAACATCCAAACGACGAATACGGATGTCAGAACCATCTTTTGCCACAGTTGTAATTGCTTCTGAGAGCCAAACACAAGTGCTGCTGCCAATGCAGCGGTCATCACTGCCGCCAATGCCGTACGAAACGTCAACATAGCTGCGATACACAACAATGGCACAATGAAACTTTGCAACCTGAGTTTGATAGAGTGAAGAGCAAGGTCGGCACGCTCAGCAAACAAGATAACCAAAAATCCCATCTCAATTTCTTTTAAAGTAACTCCACAATAAAACCAGGCATTTGGCACCAACATATAGAAAATAGCAGCAATACGTCCAGCGGCAACCCCAAAATTGCGCTTGCCCAAATTGTATAGAAGAATGCATGTGAACGCATCTATAAAACATTTTACGACACGTCCTACCAACACATGAGGACCAAAAGGTAGATACAGCAAAGCCAACCAATAGCAATAACCCGAATCAGACAAATCTATAAACTCTCTCATACTGCTTTGGAATTCCTCGAATCCATACAAATACCACAATTCAGCTTGCTCTTGATACAATCCCTCGTCCCCCTTATGAAAGGCATGAGGCTCTCCCGTCTCACTAATGTAAAAATAATAGATAAAAACCACATAAACAAGCCGGATAATAAGCGCCACAACAAATATTTTTCGTTGAAAAACATGCTCCGGATAGCGTTCCCATCTCATTGTAAGCTGGCTGGCGTATGTAAAAAAGACAATCACCGCAACAAAACCAAACAAGACAAACTTGAGAGGAAGCACGTGTTTAATAAATAAGGCACTTACCAATGCTAATGTAACAACATAAGCCAATATAGCTCGCCTTGAGAAAAAATTGGGAAAATAGTTAAGCATATAATAATTATTTTATTCCGTTACAAAAATAAGCAATTTTGCTTTATCCAAAACAGTTTTCTATTCAACTCCATCATTCATATCAGTTATTTCCAATCGACAAAATGTTGTTAATGGATTACTATTTGTTTTGCTTTTGATCCGAGTTCCATAACTTTTTGTTTCAATCTCAAATAGACCAAATGTTGTTGGAATTGGCTCTTTGTCTTCTCCGACTGTTTCCCCCAGTCCACTTTCTCCAACTCATGCACCGCTGCTTCGTGATACTCTTTTGAAAGATAATACTGCATCAAACCACTAACTCGAAGACTATCTATTAACTGCTTGTAATCTGGATTTAGCTTCTCTTCCTCCTCCAAAAAGCCCAAATTCCAAAGCATGTGTTCTTCGGGTTTATGCAAATGGCCCACTCCCCTGTTAGTGACATCCACATCTTGATTGTAATACGCCAACGGCTTGTTCAGAAACGCCACATTGTGTTTCAAAGCAATACTAACCCACAAAATGAAATCCTCTCCCAATTTCACACCTTTTGGAAAGCCTTTCATCTCGTCAAAGACTTTTCGTGGAATACAAACTGCTCCCGTCCAAAGAGGCATATACATGGTCTTGGCATACGCCAGACAATAGTTGATATAACCTTTTTCAAAACCTTCCTCTACTCCAATCTGCGCCACTCGTGTTTTTCGTTTGGTTTCATTTACAATGGTATAATTCGTCCCATAAATGCCTGCGTCAGGGAAAGCATCCATCAATTTCGACATTTCCTCCAAAAAACAAGGATCCCACCAGTCGTCAGCGTCAAGAAAGCAAAGATAATTACCTGTAGAAATCGCCACGCTATTGTTACGAGCCATACTCACTCCTGCATTCTTCTGACGATACAAGTGACAATTTTGACGGCCTTCAATCGACTTTGAAGCAATCACATACGAATCATCCTTGCTGCCATCATCCATAATAATCAGCTCATAATCCGTGAAAGACTGAGCCAGTACGCTATCTATTGCCGTGGCAACGTAGGGAGCTTTGTTATAGAGTGGGATGATAACTGAAAACCTCATTTGAATTGCGTAATATTGGTTTTCTTTCGTTTACCTTTCTCCAACTTGAATAGACAACGTTCTAAAAACCACACCATCTTATAACTCCATGGATACCTTTGCAAGCGTTTCATTTGTTCAATAGGGAAAGCATATTGCTCATAGTCTTTCAGAACAGCTTCAGGGAACAATTGCTTTAGCACCTGCTTTCGCTCGGCCTGAGTTAGCTCTTTGTTGGTCTCACTAATGCCCGTCATGTCAAACAAAGTAACATTCAAATCCTCGTATTTGGGCTTTTCATTTCCTAATATGATGGCTTGCAGATACCATTTCCAATCTGAAACGATTTTTAAACTTTCATCGTAGAAGCCGTATTTTGCAAACAAATCGTGACGAATATAGGTAGGGTCATGGTTCAATGTCCCGGTGTACATCCCAAGCATGGTGATTTCCTGTCCGGCAAAGCTTTTATCCACCAAACGACATCCATTGGGAAAACATTTCACCATATTACCATACAAAATAGATGGATAATCCGCATTTTCCAAAGCCATCAACATCCTTTCGGTTACATCTTCAAATGCTAGACAATCTGCCGAGTTGAGGATTTGTATATAATCACCAGATGCCATGCGGATGCCCTTGTTCATGGCATTATAAATGCCTGTATCTGGTTCCGATACCCATTTCAAATGGGCAAACTCAGGCTCATGTGATTTGACGACCTCAACACTACCATCAGTAGAGGCTCCATCAATAATGATGTATTCAAACTCTTTAAAAGTTTGAAGAGCCACACTTTGCAGGGTTTTTTCAAGACCTGTAGCGTTGTTTCGGTTGATTGTGATGATGGAGAGTCTCATGATCTATTCCTTAACAAATGCCTCAACATCCCAAAAAGCTCTTTCAACCTTCTTCAATTCCTCTTCCGACCCATTCCACCATTGCTTATTCAACAACGCCTCGATGGTCTGCTCGTCAAAACGGTATTTCACTACTTTAGCGGGAACGCCGACGGCAATGGCATAAGGCGGAATATCATCTACGACAATAGCTCCTGCCCCAACAACTGCACCATCTCCAATCGTCACTCCATCAAGCACTGTAACATTGGCACCGATAAAAACATCATTTCCAATCGTTGTTTGCTTTGACTCCCCAACCTTGTTTTCCTTGCTCAATGTTACCCCATTTTGTCTAGCAGTGGAATAAAACATCGGAGAAGTGGAAATCCCATTTGTAGGATGAAGCCCTAAGCCACAGCAGAAATTCGGACCAATGGAGCAGAATTTCCCGATAATGCAATTTTTAACATTTGAATTTTTGGAAATATATGAATAATCTCCCAACTGGACATCATGCAAAAAAAACGGAGCCGCAACTCTTGTGCATTTCCCCGACTTTGTATCCACTTTTTCGGAACGCATTAAAGAATAGCCTATCGTTTTGCCAGCAGGAATGATTGGCCGTCCTAAAATAAGACCTACAAATTTCTGAAGGTAATATTTTATTCTCATGACAAGTGAATCTTTTTGGACACCATGGAAAAAAACCTCCGTCTTCTACGACGATTGTACCAATGCCCCTGATAAAAATCATAGATAACCCTACTTGCCTTTTTACTGACCACCAAGGGAGATTGTTTCACACTAACATAATCCACAGGCACCACATCAAACTTTGTAGTTGAATAGCAATTGGTTGCCATTTCATCAAAACCAATATTGTTCGTTAAAGAGCGTCCAGGATACAGCGTCAAGGCTTCTTTCTGCATCATTACAGCATGCCATTTTATGAACCATGTGTTCATTGTTCCATTGACATTCCTTTTCAACTGTTTGGATAGATAATCTCCTCCAAACACATCAAAAACATGCCACTTATCTTTCCAATATTCATAGAGCTCTCGTGAATTGTCATTATAACAATCCCATGCCCGTTTCCACGTTGCCCATCCTCCTCCCGGATATGGAACCGGATAAAAAAACGATTCTGGCAACCTACACTTGTGCGGATACATATATGCTGAAACATGCATCACTCTGTCTTCATCAGCATACAACTCAAGTGCATCATTCATATACTTCAAAAAGCCAACAGACGATACAACATCATCTTCCAAAGTGATAACTCGCCCATATTGATTGACGATTTCAGTTACAGCACCGACAATATTGTCTTTAAGGCCAACATTTCGTTCCCGCTCCACCACATGCACTTCCTTGAAGCCTTTCACGGCATGGGCAACCTCCCGATTCTTAACCACTCGCATACATTGTTCTTCTGAAGCATTCTCTTTAGCTCCATCACAATAGATATAGAGAATCGATTCGCGAGCCAAATCATTCTTGGAAAGTGCATCCAAAGTTTGTCTCAGATGTTCAGGTCGATTGTAGGAAAAAACTATGATGGGAGAGATTGTCATCACTTCATCAAATTGTCAATCATCATGTCGGCTACCATGCTATTGAAAAACACATGGTCGGACTTAAATTGTTTGTATTCATATTTGCTGCATATTGTCCGTATGAACTCAAACGGCGGCTCAAAGCCATGCTTCCTTATGTTCAAAATATAACTGGGAAGGACATCTGTCATTATTTCCCGTTGAAACACTTTAGGTTTTTCAGGGTCGAACTTCATTTCCAATGGCAATGAGTCGAGAAAAGCAACCAAATCAACATCTAATAATGGATAGTGGATATCGATACCACAGGCTGCCGATAGTTTATTCCCCATATAAACACATAAAGTACTGGCAAAAGTGGAAAACATATAATCATAAATCGCATTCAGGTCAGCATCGTCAGAGAAATGCTGAGTCACATCAATGTCCGCAAATTTAATCGTCTCGCCTTTATACGACAAGACTCCCTTAGATGCAAACTTCCGATAATCATCATACGTCCACATCGTTGGATTCCTTCCACTGAGGATGGCAGCCTGAGTTGGTAACAATAGACTCTTGAGATTATGCAAGATATAGTTTAATATCTTCTTTCGATTTCTGCTAGTTGGATAAAACTCTACAAATGCTCTATTGCTTTGTATAGCTTTTACCAACTTTTGCATGTCTCGATAACTGTAGAAAAGCTCATCACCTCCCAGACCGCTCAATATCGTTTTGAATCCCAAGTCGGCTGCCTTCTTATATACGGCATATTGCACCATGCAGTTCACATCGAAAGCAGGTTCATCCAAAAATGGTATCAGTTCCTCAAGATAATCCTGAAAGTCATTTACATCCATTTCAATGTCGTGGAAAACAAGTCCATTGTCTTCCGCAAATCTCCTCGCCGTCGGTCGTTCATCGCAAATCGTATTTCTGTTGCCTTTATATCCCGCAGAAAACACATGTATTTCTTGCTCTATTTCTTTGGCAAAAGCGGCGATAGACGTTGAATCGATTCCACCGCTCAACATCAAAGCCACAGGCCCAGGAGAAGTCTCAATACAACGGCGCACCGACTGTCTCATGAGGCGCAAACAATTCAAAACAGCCTCTTGCTTTGTCCCTTTGAAGGCTGGTGTATGGTCACGTCTGAAATATGTATGTAATTGCAATCCGTCTTTATCCGCTACGGCATATTCACCTGCCCGCAGTCGCATAATTTGCTCAATCCAAGTACGTTGTAGCTCTATCGGATAATTATGTCTTATAGGCTGCGCCAATTCGTGCGGTCTAATCGATGGGTGCGCAATCTTTGGGAGAATTGTTCCCAATTCCGAGGCAAATTGGATGCCTGTCGGCAACTGGGAATAATACATAGGACGCACTCCTAATTTGTCACGAACGACCAATAATCTCTCCTCTTTCTTGTCAAATAAAACAAAAGAAAAAGCTCCCGGAAGATAATTGACACAATCCGCTCCGTATTGATTGTATGAGGAAATGATTTCCTCCGAAGTGCAATCGGCCTGGTCAATAACCAAAGTGACATTTTCGTCCTCCTTTGTCACCAATCCGTTGCTCAATGAGAATTTTTTGTTTATGAAATCAAAATATGCCTCTAACATGGTAATTTAGTTATTGTATAGATAATAAAGTTATGTAGTTTTCCCCATCAATACAAATCCTGTCCATAGTATTCCTATAATTCATCGAACCTCCTGTCAAAACAGTTGTTAATCCGAACTCTTTTAAAACAGCATCCGTGTAATTGTTATGGTGTCCCCATGTGTATGCAAAGTACGGTATATACCGAGGATGCCAATCTAACTCTTTAATACAATCCTCAACATTATTCCTAAAAGCTTCTTCCGACACTTTCGTAGCATCAATATGCTCACTCCCGTGCAACCCTATCATTACATTTTCAGATACAATGTTGAACAATTCTTCTTTTGACATGTACAAATCTGGACACACTTCCATTATCATATTAACATCTGGTTTTGTCTTTCGTGCTTGCCTTTCGTTTATAACACTCCATGATTTCTTATCTAAATATTTTGTATTGACAAATAACGTAATTGGAATCTTTTGTTGCTCCAACCACGGCAAAACATCAAGAACAGAGCGGTAACCGTCATCAGCGGTAAGCACAGCATAGTTTTTAAACCGCATTTTATCCTCCTTCAGATGTTTTTGCGCATTAGGAAGTGCTATAAATTTATATCGTTTCTTCAGATTCAATATGTTTTTCTTGAACAGTTCCGTCTGCGTCCAGTCACACCGACACCAAAGCATAGGATTATACTCCTCACTTACGGAGTGGAACACAAAAATCGGAATCGGTTTAAATCGAAATCGAATCCATCTCTGCTTTATCTTGTCGAAAAGATTGGTCTTTTGCATATTTCCAATTTCCTTCACTTATTCATCAGCTTTTTTACTTTTCTTTTTCCAATAACGAAATACACATTTAACATGATCATCGGATTCTTTCTAGCAACACTTCTCATTGTCTTGTGGAAACAGCCCATGTCTAAATCATTATGAAACACATCATAGTTCCATAAAAGTATGTTCACAAGATGGTCTTTCAACTCTTTCCCTCCAATTCTTCTAAACAATTCCAAGGCATGTTCCCTTTCCTCGTCACATCTCTCCTTAATAGAAGCTACAGACGAACTAATTCCACCTTCATGCAAGACATACACCCCTCCCACAAAAGCGAACAAATACCCCTTGCCTTTTTTCAACAGATGATAGATCTCGTATGTATCACGATAATGCTTGTACATTTTCTGCCATTCTAGGCTAAAATCCGACTTTCTAAACACCATCGTAAGAGGCTGGGTAACCCATTTTTCAAAAAATATCTCAACCGTAATATCCACGCCCTTTTCGTTGTTGGGAAACAGGAAGCCACAACCATCGTCTGCAAAGCGATTTTGTCTGGCATACCAATGCTTGCACCTATGCCAACAGACGCTATATCCGGGATTTGCCTCCATGAAATCAACCTGTTTTTGCAGTTTCAACGGGTCAGTCCAATAATCATCACCCTCACAATAAGCAATATATTTCCCTCGAGCCCGATTGTAATTGAAAAAGTCCACTTGTACGCCTTGAGAATACTGGTTTTGTTCCTCATAAAGCGGGAATACCTTCTCGGGATAATTGTCGGCATACTCACGAATAATGTCATCAGTGCCATCAGTGGACGCATCATCATGGATAAGTATCTCCACAGGGAATGTAGTCTCTTGCATTAGGAAACCGTCTAAGCACTTCCTAATGAAAGACGAATGGTTATATGTAACGCAGCAGATGCTGACCAAAGGTGATGTCATATCAACGTATATTCATCCAAAAGCTTCTTTGTCCCCTCTTTCCCGTTATGCATAAGAACATCAACAATGGACAAATTGGGTTCAAAACAATGTCCATATTGAGGATAAGTGAAAACGTTCATTTGGACAAAATTCAAAGTTATCCCATATTCAGCAAACTCCTCTTTACTATATAAAGCCTTTCCCCCTATCGCATTAACAAAAAAATCGCATCCTTCACGACGGCAAATCTCCAAAACTCGCGCCACTTTTTTTATTGGTCTCGTTTTCTCCATGTAAGGAAAAGAAGAATAACTAGAATCTATTGTTTCAAGTTCTTTCTCCAGCTCGAGATAAGCACTATTGTCAGACTCAATCACAGTTGAAATATCCAAGAACTCTGATATTCCTTTAATCGTCAACGCATTCAAATCTGTCAATCTATCAACATCACTATTCAGCCAATACTCCAAAAGAGGATAAATCTCTTCGAAGTATTCTGATTTTTTATAACTCATGAATACCGTGTTCAAGATGTCTTTACGCCAATGCTTTGTATTGTCGATAAGCGTGTCAGAGATAAGTGTGTTAGAGCTTTTATGTTGCAAAGGAACAAGAATGTAACACAAACGTCCATCTTTAAGTCTGACGCGATTTCTATTCATCCATGCTTCCTTGATAAAAGTAAGATTACTATATAGAATATACTTGTCAACCGCTTTGATTGCCTGAAAATACCCGATATACGGCATAAAGTATGGTTGCATAATTGCAAGCTTCATAGTTCTTCGAGAATTGAAACGATTAATTCTACATCATTTTCTTGTAAAACATGATGCATCGGTAAACAAATCACTGAATCTGCCCATCTGTTTGCCATCGGAAGATTCTCCTTCGAAGCCGAAAGATAATTCCTATAAGGTTCAAAATCCGTAATCAACGGATAGAAATAGCGACGGACAAAAACGCCTTTCGATTTCAACTTTTCATATAATGCATCTCGTGTCATTCGATACTTCTCGGCATCAATGAAAATCGGGAAATAACTATAATTGAGTTTAATGACATCGCTATCAAATGAGTCCACAATCGGCTGATATAAGCCAATCCCCTCAACTTCTTTCAAAACTTCAACATACTGCCTCGCCACTTCCTTGCGATGAGCAATAGCCGCATCCACATGTTTCAAGTTGAGCAAGCCGTATGCAGCACGCACCTCATCCATCTTACTGTTGATGCCAGGTGCCACCACTGTCACCTCATCCTCGAAGCCGAAATTCCTCAAGTAGTCAATCTTTTGCTTCATCTCGGCAGAATGACATATCAAAGCTCCACCTTCAATGGTGTTGTATGTTTTGGTGGCATGAAAGCTCAAGGTAGCCACATCGCCTTCCAGAAGAATGGAGCGTCCGTTTTTGCTTACACTAAAGGCATGTGCCGCATCATAAATCACCTTTAAACCATATCTGTCAGCAATTTCCCGAATGCGAATTGTGTCGCAAGGCGTACCATAGACATGAACCGGCATTATGGCTTTCGTACGCGAAGTTATGGCAGCCTCAATCCTTTCGGGGTTCATACACCCAGTTACAGGGTCGATATCAACAAATACTGGCTGGAGTCCGTTCCACCAAATGGCATGAGAAGTGGCGACAAAGGAGTACGGCGTGGTAATCACCTCGCCATCCCGAATGTCCAATGCTTGCAACGCTGTGACGAGCGGCAAAGTGCCATTGGTGAAAAGGGAAATAAACTCCACACCAAGATAATCGGCCAAAGCCTTTTCCAGCTGTTCATGGAACTGCCCCATATTGGTAATCCATTTGCTCTCCCAAATCTTTTCCAAATATGGGACAAACTCCTCAAGAGGTGGAAGCAATGGGGACGTAACTGTAATCATTTTTAACTCTTTCATTTCATAACATCGTGTGTTTGGCAAGCCTTAGCCATCCTTTGGAGGTCAATTGATGCTTGTTCATCAACAAAAGCAGATCCCGAATAGCTTTATAACGTATTAGTCCAAACACACTATGGAACTTTTCGGTATAATACTTATAAATGAAACCACTTTCCAAGGACAAATAACGATGATACTGTTGACTCAATTTAGGATACTCCGGGGCATGCTTCATCATGTGAATCATGGTTCCCAAGCCTTGCCTCAGGAACAGATACTGAAGCGAAGGTATCATTTTTGCATGGTGCAACGGCAAAAGACCGTATATAATCAACATATCGTCTTTTGTCATGTCATGGCTGATACTTTTTGGATACTGTACCCACACATAATCGGCCCTATCCAAGAACACAACCGGGCCATACTGCACATAATGATAGGTAATCACCGTGTCGTCAAACCATTTATCATATAAGGCTTGCATGTCATCTTCGAAATGTCGGCGAATCATATAGCTTTGGTTAAGGCCACGAAGCTCCAGCAAAATGAAATCCTCTTTGTTAATCACAGCACCCTCGTGTAATTTAGGATGCTTTGGCCACACCTTACCTCGTTCAAAAGGCTCACCCTCGTTTAATGACAATACACGTTGCATACACATGGAACATTCGGGATGCGTCTCCAACATATCAATCTGACGCTGATAGATGTCAGAACTGCGCAAATAATCATCCGCATCAATGTTCACAAAGTATTTCCCCTTAGCTTGCTTGTATGCATTTAGCTTGTTCCAGCCGCAACGTTCAGATACGGTAGATGGGTTGCACTCATCAGAATTACAATACACATAATTGATTCCGACAAGATTTTCCTTATTCTTTTCCCACGATTCTTTTTGTTCAAATATCCATTCCTTTGTGCCATCGGTCGAACGGTCATCAGACACAATGATCTCAAAAGGTACTCGAAGTTCTTGCGCCAATACACTATCCAAACAACGCTGCAATAATCCGCGCTGGTTATGGGTGATAAGTAATATGGATAATACAGGATCCGTCATTGCTTTCAATGTCAGAAATCAAAAGCCTCACCAACGAATTGGACTCTTTTCATTCCCCAATCATAAACCATGTCAATCATCGGAGTGATGATACCTTGTTCGTGAGAAAGAGCTTTAATCCACTTTAGCCCAAAAGGAAAATCCTCGGTGAAATACCTACTCCCAAAATCTATAACCCAGCCTCCATTAACTTGCTTCATCGGACTAGTAATGGTCTGAAAAGCAGGTATAAAACTTATTTTACTCGTTAATGAAGAAGCATCTGTACATCCATAATACTCCAATAATGTCGGAAGCTTACGAATTCTCAGTTTGTCAAGCAGGAGGAAGAATTCAGCATCCATATTTATCAACAACTGTGAGGCTTCATCCGTCCACTCTTTATAAAACAAGATATTATGATCAAAAACTTCATTCTCCCGACCATTGAACATCGTGTAGAGCCTCCCAGTATGCAAAATCGGATTTGAATTGCTCAACGCCACTTCATAGAAACTATCCAACAGGATAATAGGAGTAATAAACAATCGTTCCAATTCCTTTCGGAAACTTTCACGATTCTCAATATTTTCCAAAACAACCTCCAATCTTGACTTGTATCCAAGCAGATTGGCAGTTTGACCATACTTAACAACTCGCGATATGAATGGCACACGTTGGAAACCGAACAACTTTGCGCAAGTCCCCAAAACATCATGAGCAAAGAAAAAAAATCCCGTACTTGAAACTACTGAACCAACCGCCGCATCGCCAACAAAAGGCTTTATTAAACGTAATGTGCTCTCAATCATATACCCAGGAAGGCACAAAAGGATGATATCCTGTCCCACAATCACTTCCTCTGGGTTCGAAGATACATAACTTATTTTTGCCACAAACCGCCTACCATCCCCATCTGTAACCATAATAGAATCACCCCAGCTGTCGGGATGTCCAGAAAGAACACTCAGCTCAACGTCTTGCTGTGAGGCAAATATGCCAGCACATACATGTCCCAAAGCCCCACCTCCACATATACAGATCTTCATTTCATATAGTATTAAGAATCTCAGTTAGATAATGATTATCAATACGGTCTCGCACTGCCAAACGGATATAATTACCACCATTGAAGCCTTTCTTTGTACTGCAGTCCTTGATTAAGATTTTATATCTCATAAGCTGCAATGCCAGTTCATGCGAAGTAAATCGACTCGTAACTCGGCATAAGAAATAGTTAGCTTGGCTGTCATAAACTTCAAGATAAGGTATTTCGCGGAGTTCTTTTAAAAAAGTACTTCTTTCAGCACGAAATTCTTCGCAAGCTTTCACATAACTATCATGATACTTCTCAAAAATCTGCATGTAAAACTCGCCGAAAGAGTTAATATTCCAAATAGCCACATCTTTCTTCATTTTGGCAATAAGTTCAACATTACCAGAAGCCAACACTCCCAAGCGGAGCCCAGGAACACCGTAACTCTTACTGATACTTTTCACAATCACCAAATGAGGATTACTTGAAAGCAGTGTGTTGTCGAATAAAGAATTTCGCCCCTCAACTGAAACAAAGTCCACAAATGACTCATCCACAACAAAACGAATACCCTTTTCCTTAGTCCAAGAAATTAAATATAGCAGGTCGTTAAATGGTATATAATTGCCAGAAGGATTATCTGGATTGATAAGCAAAAGCGTATCTATATTCTTATTGCTAAAAAAAATTATTATATCATCAACGGAATATTTGAACCCTTCTTTTTTGGAAATGAATTGTACAATATTCTCTGCGTCGCAACGATTGGGATACTCTTCGAATGTAGGTAAAACATTACCTAACACACCCCCAATATTTTCCATCAATGCCTTAATCAGTTCAGCAGCACCATTGCCAACAAGAATATACTCCTGCTTTACTCCAAAGTTTTTTGATGCCAACAAAGAATTAACCCCCATGCCAGAAGGGTACTCTCGCATTAAAGTCTCAAAACTAGCTTTCATTTCATCTATCATGCGCTGAGGGGGGAAAAAGGGGTTCACTAAATAACAGAAATCAAGCATCTGCGGATAACGCCAGTAACCACCATATCGCGAGGAAATAGCTGCTAAACGCTCATTTTCAGTTGGTGCAAACATACCTTTTGCAATGTCCAGATCTTGTACATCATCAATCTCGTACCACACTTCACCTGATAATGGCAATGCTTTCAAAGGAGCTTCATGTAGATGAAGAATCACACGAAGTACCTGTTCATAATATTCATTATTGCCTAACGCGGTAACATAAGCAGTTAAAAATGGCACATAATATTTGGCAGAAAACTCATGACTGAACTTATAAATGTTCACTGTTTTGTAGTAATCTTTAATCTCTTCAAACTTGAA